>Ga0325411_1000044_pt1 | contig 104085 bp, 63 predicted proteins | sample PopdelMetagenome_13_FD_206181 | JGI IMG/M metagenome (GOLD analysis project Ga0325411, IMG submission 206181) | Populus deltoides microbial communities from Bellville, Georgia, United States - Xylem-PdIQD-R4 | ecosystem: Host-associated > Plants > Phyllosphere > Stem > Wood/Secondary xylem... | reverse complement strand
ACAGACAACATCCCTCTCTCTCTCTCTCTCTCTCTCTCTCTCTCTCTCTCTCTCTCTCTATATATATATATATATATATATATATATAAAAGGATGCGGTGTAAAAAATTATTGGCTTAAGTTTGTTGTAATATGTTCTTTTGGGAATTTTTACTGGCTCTTTAGGTTTTTTGTCTAATTTTTTTGTCTAATTTTTTATTTAATTTAATTTTATCATTTAATATAGAGCTTTTATTTAATTTTATTATTAGTATTGAATTGATAATAAATTAATTTTTATAATAAATTTGACATGTTAACTAAAATGAACTTGCCATTTTTTTCTTTCGATTTTTTTTGGACTTCCCTAGATAACAAGATCACATGAAAGCAATTTTCATTCAATTTAATTTAAAATTCAGACTAAATAAAAAGTCAAATTGAGAATTTTGAAGTTTAAATTATTATGCTGAGTTTAATAATAATATATATATATATAATTTATAATCTAGATATTATTTTTTTATATTTCAAAAAATTTTAATCCAATCTCCAGCGATAACACCAGAAATAAACTAGTGTTGCACTAAACTAAGACATCAAAAACTTTTATAGTAACAAATGTTATAATGTGGATTGCAATATTCCACAACAGTTTAAAAGTTCAATTTAACATATAAGTTTTTTGAAATTTATATGTTTTATTCTTGTAGTTTTAAATGTTTATATTTTAATTTTTAATTTTTATTTTGCGTGTTAGTCCTTAAATATTGAGATACATTCGATTTAGTTCTTCAAGTTTATGCAAAACTTGAGTTTGATTCATATTTTTTAAAAAACAAATTATTCCTTACCATTTAAGGAGTTCACTTTCCGCTCCTATAGCTTTATTTTCAATTTGATCCCTAAAGTTTTTAAATTTTCAAATTGGTCCCTAATTGTTTTAGCATTTTTTGTCCTTATAGTTTTATATATTAGTGTTTTGGTTTAAAAAAATAATTTTCCTCATGTGTAGTCCCTGGATATTTAGAAGATTTCAATTTAGTTCTTGTAGCTGTCATAAAAGTTCAATTTGATCCTCTAAAGTTTTTGGGTTTTACATTTTTGTCATTATGGTTTTAGGTGTTTGCATTTTGTTCCTAAAACTTCATTTTTCTCGTGTTTCAATCATTAAGTGATGACAAATTAGGGAGAAAAAAAAAGAAAATAAAAAGATTTTGACCCGCCATATTCCAACCATAAAAATATTGATTTAAGCATAATCAGACTCTCTTAGAAAGAAGAGTTTATGGAAAATGATTTTTACTTTTAATCATGTTAAAAAATTTAAATTAGATTTTATAAAGATTTTTTATATTAAACAAATCAAAATAAATTAAACAAAGTTGAGTTCAAACCAACTTATAAAACGAGCTAGAAAATTACTCAAATTTTTCCCACAACATCAACAAATTATAGAAAATTATGGAGTGTGCTTCTATATATTTCTAGTCGTTAGTCATGGTTCGATGATCTTATTGTTTTACATTTTCAGTGATTAGCATGTAATCTGAATAGGAAAAACATCGATCAAGTGCCTGAATCATTTTAGAGAAAAAAGTAGAGAGTTTTTCTTCTTCTTCCAGTTTCCCAAGATGTTCATCTTGACTGTTTTTTCTTCATAGATTTATTGAGTTCTTTTTTTCTTCGATTGTTGTTGATTTTTTCTAAGATTTTCTCTTCTATTCGTTAATTATAAGAATTCATCTTTGTACAAAGAGAATTGAGCCGGATGTTTGCCAGAATATGGTTTCGGTTGTTTTTCAAAAAAAATATATTAAAATAATATTTTTTTAAAAAAATCATTTTTAATATCATTACATCAAAATAATTTGAAAATACTAAAAAAATATTAATTTAAAATAAAAAAATTAAAATATTTTAAATTTTTTTAAAAATATTTTTAAAACACAAAAATAAACAGGATTGAAAATAAATGCATTTTTTTGAGATTGCGTTGTTCAATTCCATAGAAGCAATTGCACTAAAACTGTTTGCACCAAATAATAGAAAATTATGTTTTAATAACAAAGAATTCATTCCCTGACAACAATATTAAGTTCATTATTTTTATTTTATTTTGTTTATTGTCTTCAACAAACAACTCTCCTGCATGTTTTTCAATTCAATAATTCATTTGATAGAGAAATTATCATGTTGCATTTTTATTTATTTATTGATCATATAAATTATATATTTAATTATTTAAAATTTTATGCATGTTTATTTTTATATTATCATATTAAATTTTATATAAATAATTTTTCGTGTACCAACGATTTACAAATTTACAAAACAATAATAGTTTCCAACACTTCGAAACCTTTCAGTACAAACTAGTGGGCCATTTCAATAGCCCATCTCCAGAACTCACCATAAATCCACTAGCCCATCCCGAACTCATGATGATGTTTCCCTTGAACTGTGACACGTGCCGGGGCCCATCAAAGAGGACACAGCCAGTGTCGTGTCGAGCACGTAGACGACAGGTCGGGTATGGGTGGCCACGGTCCCATCACGTATATCCTCCATTGGAAGGTAGCTTTTGCTGTTGCTATCTCTTGCTTTTTATCAGTCAATGAGGGTCGTTCATTTTATTATGAATATTCTATAAAATCTTTTCAAATAAAACATTCTTTTATTTCTTTTTCATATTGTCGAGTAAAAAATATTGAAACCGATAATTTTTTATTTAAAGACCATTAAAAAAACATTAAGAATAAAAATATGAAGTACATGAATAAAAATATATTTTTGAAATCATTAAGAATATTTATTTTAACTACCATAAAACACATCAAAAATAAATCTCAAACATGGCTTCACAGCATCTGGTGTGCGACTAGTTTGCTTTGGAGACATTCTTTATACCAACCAAAGGAGAAAATGACTGTGAACCAGTACTTTGCAGTGGAAGTTTCATCTCCTCTGTCGTTGCTCTTGGCTGGCATGGGCGAGGAAAGATCCCGGAATCCGACAAATCATCTACAATGTTATCTAAAAAGACAGTAGATGCGGGCGCGGGGCTGCTCTGCCCAGAGACCCATAACACCATTAAACTAATAAAAGTAATCTGAAGACTCTTCAAAGCAACCGAGTGCAAAAGGATAAGATTTGCATCGTGCGCTTGTCGATTACTCTATTATTATTATTATTATTATTCAGTCGGAGAACAAAGCATTAGGTAGAATAACTGGATTTAGGAGCAATCCAGATGTGAGGTTGCCTAATCATGGTACAAAGAAGCAGTCATTACTGAACTGCCCAAAGTAGACTCTGACCTAGCTTCTCGAAGGAAGACGCCTTCAAAGGAGAGCTTCCTAGTCTACTCCTCAAGTTCAGGCACACAGGAATTGAACGCCCCGAGGTCGTAGAGGGAGGAGGCAAACACTTTTTCTTTTTTAGGTAAGGCGAAGGACAGGACAATGAGAGGAGAAAAATAGAGTCGCTTGACGAAATAACAGGCTGAACAGCGTTTCCTGTTTTTAGAGTAGCCTATTTTCTGCATTCCATGACCGAGCAGTAGCTGGATTGGCAATCTTAAGGGATAAACCAGAGCTTACAGCTTAATAATGTCCGAGTAGCTGTCAAAACTAGCCTGTAATTATGTGATAATAATGTCAGGAAACTAATTTTACAAACAGATAGCCCGCTATTTACAGCAATCAACCATGATTAACAGCGTTTAAAATAAAAGAAGGAAATCATCAGAGTGCACCTCAAATGAAAAAAAGAATAGCCATTGCGTATTTAAATGGGAAATCGTACAGGAATCTGAATTCTGAAATATACAGTAGAGGGCTGGCTGTCAGAAGACGGATACCTCAATTCAAGCTAGATTTCAACTACACAGGCAGGCATGCCCATTCTAAATTCATGCTTCCCTAATCACCCAGAAAAGAATATATTCAATCCAGATAATATGAAATCAAAAAACACTGCACAAAACACTGAATTTTGCAGAAGCAACGAATCCATGAAAAGAACATAACAAATCAGGGCAACAACATGACTGCGTGTTCACAATACGAGCATTGGCTTCAAATGGGTTAAGGAATTTTGACTGATGGTTTCACACTCGTGTTCATGAGACATCTCCATTGCCTTGTGCTGGGGCCTTTGTCTAGAAGCATTAGCAAACCAACATTGGTGGCGGAAAGCCCAAACATATACCTGCCATTACAAGATTTGATGAGATCAAACATCAATGCCAGATTTAGACCACAAATAATCCCACCAATGCTAAAAATACGAATCTTAAAACATTATTTCTCAAACTGAATTAACTGAGAAACTTAAGAGTTTAAGAATACTGTAAACATATGTATTTGCTTCTGTAAAAGAGTAGGTGAATCACAAATTTCGAAACTGGGAATGCCAGAACTATTACCCCTGGATTCATTCCCCTCTCTTTCTCCGATTTCCACGCAATTCCTTTAAGAAATTACAGGGATTTTACCTTCAAATTTGGAAAAAAATTTCTACCCCTGGTTCATTTTTTATCTTGCAAAATAAACAGCAAATAAACCCGGTGGAATTTTTCACTCCTGATTTGCATGTACTTCAAATAATTCTGTATATACAATTAAATGGGAGCACTAAAAGAGAGACTATATTATGTCAATGGTTTATAGCGATACACTTACTTGCTTCGTTGAGCTTTCTTTCTCCAGAAAACAAAGGACACAACCCACTGAACAGACAAAATGAATGAGTTATTGATGCTAGTACAACAAATAACACACAGCACGGTGCTTAAAAAGTGGTATATGAGAGCAGAGAGCCAGGTAGTCATTAATGCATTCGAGAATTAAAAGAGTAAGCAGCTGAGAGCTTTTGACATGTGGAAGTCAGGAGAATTAAAGGACAGAGAAAATGACAATCCAAGAAAATAAAGAAAACATCAGAAACGCCCTTCAATAATTTTATCTTCTATATGTTCAAGTACTCAATTTACATCATACTCAGATTTCAATAGACAGTCTTCTACAATGCAGTTCAGTTTATTCAAATTCAAAGTTATTATCAAAGTCTAGTTCAGCCATACCCACAATAACGAAGATTAAAAGATTTAAGTGAAAAACAAGGCCGGGGGGAGGAAGTGCAGGTCAAGGAAAGTTGGAAGTTAAGTATAGGACAAAAGAATAACCGATACAAATACTATAAAGCAAGAACAATCACCAAAATGATTATGGAACAGCAGATTTGATGATATATTTTGAATACCAAAAAAGGCTGGGTCTCGGGATCGAAAGGCCTGACACTCAACTGAATGGAAATCTCTAATATACAGGAAAGCATATTCATTTACACAAAGCATAAAGAACTACCTTAAAGATTGACATGAAGGAAAAGCTTCCAAGAAGAGATGGCTTCTTCACAGGCAATTTTCTTTCTGGAGACATTTCCTTGCACAGATGTTGAGCTATCTCTTTCAACAATACCATTTGTGCTTTATCAGTCCGCATTGAAATAATTGCTTGCCTCATAGATTCCCTGTCAGCCTCGAGTGCCTGAAGTCTCATGTAGAGCTTTTTTATGTCAGGATCACTAACATCAGGTCGATCCAATGTCTCTCTGGGAGTTGAAAGATACTCTTCATAAATCCCAATTCCAGCTTTCGGTTCTGTAACACCATTCTGTGAGACCCCGTTATGGATAGAATCGATGGTATAAACTCTGTCACTCATGTCATCTCCAAATTCTGATGAATTATCCCTCTTTCTTGAATCCGTGTAATCTTCCACTTGCAAAGCATAATCCGTCTTCTTAAAGCTATTGCTTAACTTGGATCTTGGAGATTCAGTGACAAAATCTGGACCAACTTCTCTAGACATCCCCATCAATGAACTTGAACTATCTGCAGAGAACTTCCTGCTGTGCCTTGACCGCCTAGGAGAGTGGCCAACTACCACCTTCTCAAGAATATTCTTTGTACCAGAAAAATCACCATCCTGCTGAATGTTGCGTGGGCTTCTCTCCATCTGATAGATCCTATGTTCCAAGTTCTTCAACTGCTCCCGACCATGTGGGGTCTCACTGAAAGCATATTTCTCAACATCCACAATATCATCTTCACCCTCCATGGGATTTGGATTTTCATTCAAATTGCATTTCAGGGGTGGGTATTCATAAGCTGGAAACTCTAATTGAGCCGCATCCAAACTTTCATTCATGCTTGTGTTGCGGCTAAACCCACCCCTCTCACCCTTATCACCCTCTGCCTCTGCCTCTGTAAGGCCATAACTCATCATCCTATACTTATAAGCCTGAATTTCACAAGTAAGTGACTGAATAGCCTGCTCTCTCTTGTACAAAAGATCTTCCAGAGCCAAAATCTCCTGCTGATCATGCCCCATCTTTTCCTCAGCAAACCGCTTAAATTGCCTTGCCTCCATTTGGATCTCTGCCTTCTCCCTCTGCAACCTCAATATCATTGACATGGCTTCATTTGCGGCTGAAGAAGCAGCATTCCTTTCCTCTTCCAATTCCGTGTACAAATCCTGCACCGTCTGCTGTTGGCTAGAAACCATCTCACGCAAAGCAGCACATTCATTCTCAATCTGTACTCGTGGGTTCGAGAAGGAATCAAAGCCAGGTATATAAAACCGATTTCCCTCCTCAAACTCATCATGTTTTCTTTTAACAGACCTGATCCAAGACCCTGAAGATGAGCCGGTTATTAAAGAACAACTGCAGTCACAATTACAACACTTCACCAAATCCCTCGATGGTGAAGCCTGGGTAGAAAATACTTCCAAATCCATAGACCAGTTATCATTCAAAACTAATACTTTCAACAAAAAACGATCCCAATTCACATAACAATCAAAGAGAGCCTTTTCCCTTGAAGCTCTCAATTTCTCTTCTCTCAATTGAATCTACAGATCTTTTCAGTAAGCAAATCCTTTCCTTCCTCAATCACACCTAAGACTCCTAAAAATAGCAAAAATTACACGAAAATTACACAAAAGCACAAACGCTAACAATAAAAAAACAATCACAAAATCACTTTCTTTTCTGCAATGTAAACATTTTGCAGCTTGAAATATGATCGAAAAAAGCACAAATTAACACTCCTTTTGGTATTATTCATTAAAAAAAATTGAGCATTGAAGGACACATTTTTATTTCCTAGACAGGTTGGAAAAACAATAATTCCAATCAAAGCAAACATAATCTCACGCGCGATAGAGAGAGGGGGGGGTTGTGTGTTACCTGGGCTTTGAAAAACCGATGCGGGTAAATTTGAGGCGAAGTTTCCCGAGAGAAAAAAAAAAAAAAAAACAATTTACCGCGAAAGAAACGAGAAAGTGAAGAGATCACCGGAGGCGGCAAAGAATGAGAATCCTAATCAAATTTTCCCGGGAAAAGAGTAAAAAACAGAAAACGGAGAAATAGCGTTTGGAGGGAAAGAAATTGGTAGAGAGAGAGAGAGAGAGAGAGAGGGAGGGAGAGACGGAGGGTGAGAGAGAATTGGAAACCCTAGATTATTTTTTTGTTTTTCTGCTTATACAACCCGTTATTGACTGAGTAGTTTGTTTTATGCTTCTCGATTTCCGTGTCGGGGAGAGAGATTTCTGGGGAGCAGAAAAGTGTACGAGGGGGGGAGAGATTTATGATAATTAAATGATGATTAAATAAAAAAGATTAGGTGGAAGTGGAACCATAGTTAGCAATTCTTTTTTTGCTTTTTACAACTCATAACTATTTTTTTTTATTTTATTTTGGTTTTTACTATTTTTTTTTAAATTTTATCTGTGGTTTTGGGTAACAGAAACAGACAGGGAGTGATGATTGATTAAAATATGTACTGGAATTAGGAAATTCCTACAGCTAATTCCATAGACCAATTCTATTTATAAGATTGTATGATGTAGAAATTAATTAGATAAGACATCACTCAATTCCGAAATTCATTGGCTGCCCAGCACGCATGATTAGGCTAATTGTGTATTTGTTTTTGAAAATATAATTTAAAAAAATAAAAATAAAATTCAAATTATGTTTTTTTATTGTTTTAATATGATATATTATACATTAACTAATAACGTTGTAGTATACATTAATTAATAACATTATAGTATTGATACTATACATATCAATAGATTTATGTTAACGACATTGTTATAGACCTTATGATAAAATCATATTAATATATCAATTTTTATATTTTATCTTTACCTTGTAGTGTTCTGTAAATGAGCATAGCTTAAACTTAGCTAAGGATTCGTTTGGAAAAGTTGTGGTTGTAACTGTGATGATATTTTTAAAAAAACTATAAATTATATTTTTTATAAATAATACATGAAAAATACTGTAATTACCAAATATTAAAAGCACGATCACAATTAAAAATCATAACCACAACTAAATTGATGGTTTCTAAACAAGTAATAAGCTCATCTCATTAAGGTTTAGGAGTTGTTTAGGAATGTAGTTGTGATTTTTTAAAGTGTTTTTCATTCTAAAATGCATCAAAATAATTTTTTTTTATTTTTTTAAAAAATTATTTTTAAGATTAGTACATCAAAACGATGCAAAACATAAAAAAATTATTTTTAGCATAAAAAAATTAATTTTTTTAGAAATACAGGCTGACCCGCGTTTACAAACGTTACCTTCAAAGTGGCTAGTGAGATAGGCTCAAAGCTTCTTATTTTAAAAGTTACAAGTTAGCTTATTTTGCAGGTTTATGAAAAATTAACAAGAAGAAACAACTTGCTTATAATTTTTAAAATAAAATAAGCTAATTTCATGTGAAATTAATATCATGAAATAAAATTTATTAATGAAATTAACAATTATGCATGTGTATAATATGAATGGCTAAAACAATGTAATTATAATTTGTTAAGAAATTCATGAGATATACTAACTTTATAAATCTTTTTATCATGACATTAGTTGAGATATTCACTAAACATTATTGTGTTATTCGTTTTATGCATGGTTTTAATGGACAGCACTCCCTTTACCTACTTATAAGAGCAGGTTAAATATATATTTAATGAGATTATAATTAATTAGAGTTTCAGATTTTTAATACTTAGTTCATGAGATAAAACAAATAGTCTAAAATATAATTAATGATCGAGATTATTATTTTCTATTAATTGTGAAAATGTTAAATATTGAAGGGTCTCCTGTTCTCAATCTCATTATTTTTTTAATAGAAATTTACAAGGGGCAAGTTAAATACTCATAACAACAGGTTAAATATTAAACTTGCATGAAATATTTCAAATTTTAGATACTTGGCTCGTGAAATAAAAAATATAATTATTTTGTTAAAAAATATAATTATTAGTCTAAAATATAATTACTTAAAGATTATTATTATTATTATTATTATTTTGTTAACTGTAGATGTCCGAGTCAGTTTACACGCATCTCAACTAATCACTGGATGCCTTAAAGTTAACAATCATATAAGTGTCTAGTAGTCATGAGATTTGTGACATTCAAACTGGTAATTTTTAAGGAGTAAATTTAGGATCTGACTAGTTAAGCTATATCCCTTATTATTTATATATTATTATTATTATTAGTTGCAACAATATTGAATCTTTGAGGATCTCTTATTTTCAATTTCAAAAGGCACGAGGAATTTAAACGAGAATCAACTATAAGGCCATGGGTTGTGCATTTCTTCGCATAGACACGGGTCCAAGCGAAGAAATGCAATGGAGAGGTCAAAATACAAGATATATATATATATATATAGTTGGAAGTTGGAACCACGACCATGAACTCTCTCTCTCTCTCTCTCTCTCTCTATCCAATAAAAAAACTAGTCAAATCTTGGGATTATATAACAATATTTAAGTCAGGATTTTAAATTTATATAACATGGAGAAATGATTAAAAGACTATAAATTTATATAATAGTGTTTCATTAATTTTTTATTTTTTTATATTTTTAGATTATTTTGATTTGTTGTTAAAAATTATTTTGATATATTTCTAAGTATTTTTTTTTTAAAATAACCACTATCATATTTTCAAACCTATATAATAGCTTAAATGAAAGGCTTGATTGATAGCTTAAATTATAAGAGTATATTTGGTTGGATATAATAAATCATGTAATGTAATAGTTCATTACATTATTATATTTAATTGTATACTTTTAAAAAATTATAATATACATACTAGATTATTATAATTGTAATTACCAAAATTAAATTACAAGTGTTACATAAAAAACCTATATAATGAACTATTACATGATTAATAGTGATCATGCAAGTATCTAATTGCAAAAAGTTTTTAATTATAAGGATCAAACCATATTTTTTTTTATAAAATAAAAGGATGAAAGATTCAAATAAGAATCAATTTGTAAATAAAAATAACATGTAGGAATTGCAATATGAATATTAATTGAGTTTATTTTTTCTAATTAATATTTTATATGACCTTTCATTTTATGACACAATTTATAGAGTGCTTAAAGCCATTGATTTCACCTATCCAGTAATTTATGCATAATTAATTTATAATTAATTAAGACCTACACTTTTATCTAGTTTATTGGCTTAACCTTCCTCGACCGATCGCCTTGTGAAAAATCTCAAATCTCTCTCTTACTGTTCAAGCAAGAAGAGAGCAATGGAAAGCCATTCTATGTGCTTGATGTTATGATCGTGCAATTCCTTCTTTTATTTCTGATTTGTTTTAGTTGACGGAGCGCTCATTTTTGTTAGGGTTTTGTTTTTTGGGTTAATGGAGGTCGAAATAATCCGCTCGCCTCGGTCGTTTTCTAGATACAAGAAGTAGTCTTGCATTGGTAGCTGAAAATAATCAACAGTAATTCTAGGTAATAATGAATATAAAAAATAAATTAGAAAAACTATTCTCTTCAAATAAAAAAAAACTAGAAAGCATAATAATAAATTGCGAGGACATAATAATGGGAAAACATAAAATTAACTATGAAAAATACATATTTTTTTATAAAAAAAAAACTTATGCTTTAATCTTTTTAGGTTGAAAAGAACTTATCTTGGAGTTCAATTTTCAGTTACAAATTCAATTAAGAATATTTTTTTATATGTGGGGCCAATTGTAGTTGATCAATGATATTTTTGTGCGGGCCACCTCATTGTGAGTTCCGAATACGATATCTTTGTGCAGATTGTTTCATCATAAATCCTTAACACATCTTTGAGTGCTTCGTTTAATGCCGAGTTCCACCACTAAGATTTTTAATAACAACAACTGATGCAGACGAAACCAATAAATTAAGTCATGAACATCTCTTTCTTGATAAGAAACCTCTACATTCTCTCCTACACGAGCATGTTATATTCTCCAACCTTTTCAGTCATGGTTGTGTAGCAGCGCACAATAAGCACGTAATCTGAGATTATTAAGCTCTAATACTAATGGATGCAAATAAAAGCAAAAGATAATAAGTAACAGGAACATCAGTCCCAGGACATGATTCACATATTTGTATGATTTATGATGATGAAGAATAATTCAACAATTGTATTATTGAATTTTATTTAAGTTTATTTATTGGGCTTAATGTATTTATTGTTGGAGATATTATTTAGTGGATTATTGAATTTTATTTAAGTTTATTTATTGGGTTTAATATATTTATTGTTGGATATATTATTTAGTGGATTATAAGTCTTGTTTGCTCTAATTAGAATTTTAATTTTTATATGTTATTTTTTAAAATGTTAAATAATTTTCGATGAATTAAATAAAATTTATAGAGTTCCATTCCCCTTTCTTTCTTTTCTTCAACTTTTTCTTTTCCTTCTTTTGATTTATTCTTCTTAGCTTTGTTTTTTCTTCTTTTTTTTTTAGCTTTTATTGGCGCGCCGCGCCCCCCCCCCCCCCCCCCCCCCCCGGCATCAGTTTTGATATCGTAGCATGATTTTTTTTTTTTTTTTAAAGTGCATCAAGGTCAGCAGTCACGTGACCTGAAAAAAAACTAGCCTAGTCTTCTTCTCCACACCAACCATAGTCGACCCTTTAAGGAGCCAACAACCAACAGGCCAACCACCAGTCCAATAACCACACCAGCCAACCCTCTTCCACTAGCCACCACGCATAGCCACTGCCTCACAACCATCAACCACCTTCCAGCCACCACAACCAGCAACAACCGCCAGATCAACCACCCCAGGAACCAACCAGACAGCCTACGCCCATCAGCCACTACGTCACCGGCCAATCTCAGCCACCAAGCTGATGACCACAGCCCTCAAAATCCAACACCAAGCCACCCTACCACTGTCCAAAATAACAGCCCAACACTCCACATCCATCCTCAACCACCATAGCCACCCTGCCCAAACACCACAACAGACATAACCATTGCCCAAAACAACGACAGCACACCCACGCCATTGAACCCATCCGCCATCACAGCCACCACGCAGCCCATCTCAGCCGCTTAACATAGAAAATCATAGTAATCAGTGTAGAAAGATTCGGTTCAATCTCAGTCGAAAAAGCCACATCATTCGGCCAGCAACTCCAGATCACGGGAGCTCCAGTATCAGCAAATCAGACGTCAGAGATCGGCATCATGCTCCAGTCAATGAAATCCCTCACATAAGTCAGTCAAGGCAGCTCCATCATGCGTGAGATTAGAAATCTTTTTTTTCTTTAGTTGCAACAACAACAACTAATTCACAGTAGCTTTTGTTTTTATTTTTGTTCTCATTTTTTTTAATTTAATTTATTTTTTATATTTATTTATTAAAGAGAAAAAAAGTAAAAAAAAAAAAAAAACAGTGACAGAAAATAAAAGTGACAGGTATAAAACTACGAGGTCCACTTGCGATAGAATGATTAGAATCTTCAACGATAAATTACTCGCCTTTGAATTCTTTCAATTTTACTTTTCTAGTTTTTACACTTGCAATTAATATTATTTTCATGTCTAATATATATATATATATATATATATATATATATATATATATAAATGAAAAAAAAGTTGATAAGCAAAAGTAATATAAATATTAATTTTGCTTAACAACCTCTTTTTTTCATTTATATTGAATTTCTAATTATGTTTGTTAATGGGAAAAATTGTAAAAAATAGTGAAATATTATAACTATTTTTTGATTAATTGTTTCCACGTAAAAGATACTTATAATTTTTTTTTGTTATATTCTATTTTTTTTATTAATCTTTACATTAAAAAAAAATGAGATTCGTTTTATTTTTATATCGTAATTTTACTTGCAAGAATAGTTTGTAATCACCACCGATATAATTATTATTTAGACTACTTTAGACACGATAAAAAAGTCATGGACTCTAACAAAATAAAAACCGTCATTTTTTATGGTCGTCATGACTTTTTGACCTTTGATAGGTGGATTAATGATATGGATAACTTCTTTGATTGATACATCTTGTATAATAATAGAAGAGTTACGTTTGCCAAGATATAACTAATTGGTGAAGCCCAATTTTATTGAAAAGATGTTAAGGATTATCTAGAAAGGAAAGGTAAACCTCTCATCACTTATTGTACTGAAATGAAACAAAAACTACAAGAGATGTACCTGTCCCGATTTTATAGGAATAAACTCCTAGACTAATAAAATAATTTTAGACAAGGAAACAAATCGGTCAATAATTATATAACATAATTTAATGATGACATGATGTGTCATAAGAGAAAATAAAATCATGACTTTGCCTAAGTTTTGTAAAGGTTTGAATGATAATTTTAGGAAGAAGGTCATGCTTCTATGTGTTTTCACTCTTGATCAAGCATATAATGTAGTGCAAGACTATGTATTTCTTATAAAGAGTTAATGGACAAAACATCAAGACCTTCCTAGTACCACTTTTAAGTCTCAATTTAGGAATAATATTTCTTTTTAGGTGTTCCACCCTATGACCTAATCGTATTAATGTCTAAATTTATAAAGAAGACAAGAGCAAACGAGTTGTTAATGAAATATCTAGGTTGAGTTTTAATGTTCAGTATGCTAAATGTCAAGGTTTCGGTCATATGTTCTTCAACTGTATCTCTAAGCCCTTAGTCATCCAAGAGTATAAGAATATAGGTAAAAATGAGTGTAAGTGTATAAACTTAATCTTAAGGATTTTAGTGACTTAGATAAAGAGAATGTGCAAGAAGAAAAAAGAAGACTTAACATGATACGTCCAAATGAGTCTGAGATGAAGGTTAATAAAGAACATGATGAGTCTGCTTTAGTGGTAGAGGAAATTTTAGGAAACTCTTTAATGAAACCACTTAAAGAGGTAAGCGTAATGTTAGAAGATTTTCTAGATATTTGTCCACCCGAACTGCCTAATACTTATGTCCTATACTTGACAATCAGAATGTAATAAATTTTGAAAGACATATTAAGCTCCCTGATCTTTTACCACATACATGTGATAAGAAAAGATGAAGATAATCCTAATTATTAAGTTGTGTCCGAACTCCAAACCATATCTACACAAGTTTTGAATATTGTTTGTTTCATTCCATACTCCCAGTTATATAGTGTTCATAGTTACAAACCTAAAAACCTGCAGATCTTTTCACCATATATCCTAATGCTACGATGTTTGAGTTAGCTGAGTGATTTTCATATAGAGTTCATAATTTGCATGTTGAGAGCATAAAATAAATTCAAACAAGTAATGGACAATATAAATTATGAAATGATTTGCATAAGTATCATGATATACTTAATGTTAAAGATTATTTCATGATACTGATTAGGCTTGATTGATGTCCTTTGAAAATTATTCATAAAATACTTTACTTTCCCTAATTTTTCTATAAAACTTGGGCAAAACAAACATCCCTAAAAGTTAAATGACATATCTCTAATTTATCCATGTATTACCTTTACACCTTATTTGGAACCAAATCACATGTGAAACTGAATTCAATTGATAATCTATTACAATTATTATGTTTGGAATGAAATAGCAAACCATATAATTGAAATCAATTATACAGTTTGGAATACATGTAGAAATGAACTAAATTATCAATCTTGACTACTTTGCTTTTAATTCATGAATCATTTCTTTTTGTTGCGAAAAAAAATCCTTTTGTTATAAAGACCCTTATATTTATTTAAAATGATCCTAATTTTCAAGCATCATTAATTATTTAATTAAACTATTAACAAACAACCAATTGATTAAATGAATTTACAAATGAAGTAATAAAAAGAGCGGTAATGAGTGATTTTTTCAGTATTTTTTACCTGTTGGACATGATAATGCAAGTTTTTCTCTGGTGTTCAAGTTTGAGATTTCGCTCGTGCTCTCTCAATTTATTAAGAAGATGTTTCACTCTAATTTGCAAGAAGGTGTTAGAAAAATTGGTGTGGATTAGAAGAAGAGAAGGAAAGGGACAATGAAGATTTTAAAAAGCAAGGTTTATGTTCTTAAGGGTATTTTTGAAACATTGTTTTTAATATCATTTTCAAAAGGAATTATTGTAGCAAATCAGCATAGGGTTTATCATCTAATTTGCTTTTACATATATTTTTAAAAATTAAATTCCATTTAGAATCCAAATCTTTACCCTAAAAAAAAATAAAAATCAAAGCATAATAATTAATTTAAACATGTGAATTGAATTGAATTCTTATATTTAAATGCCCTGGTAGTCTTCAAGTCCAAAACTAAAAACCTGTAGATCTTTTCCCTGTGTATCCTAATGCTAAGATATTTGAGTTAGCTGAGTCATTTTCATATAGAGTTTATAATTTGCATATTGAGATCATAAAACAAATTCAAACAAGTAATGAGCAATATAAATTTTGAACTGATTTGTATAAGAATTATGTTGTACTTAATATTAAAAATTATTTCATGATACTGATTAGACCCGAATGATGTTCTTTTGAAACTAGTCATAAAATATTTCACATTCTCTAATTTTTCTATAAAACTTGGGCAAAACAAACATCTTTAAAAGTTAAATAGCATACATCTAATTTATTTATGTATTGCCTTCATACCTTGTTTGTAACCAAATCACATGTGAAATTGAATTCAATTAATAACCTATTACAATTATCATGTTTGGAATAAAATATTAATTCATATAATTGAATTCAATTATACTGTTTGGAAAACATGTAGAAATGAACTAAATTATCAATCTTCACTACTTTGCTTTTAATTCAGAAGTCATTTCTTTTTATTGTAAAAAAACATTTCTTTTTGTTACAATAACTCTTATATTTATTTAAAATGGCTCTACTTTTCAAGCATAATTAATATTTAATTAAGCTATTAACAAATAACCAATTGATTAAATGAATTTACGAATGAAGTAATAAAAAATGCAACAATGAGTGAATTTTTCAGTATTTTTTACCTCTTGGACACAACAATACAAGTCGTGGTTAAGTTTGAGATATCACTAATGCTCTCTCCATTTATCAAGAAGATGTTTCACTCTAATTTGCAAGAAGGTCTTAGAAGAGATGGTGTGGGTTAGAAGAGGAGAAGAAAATACACAATGAGGATTGTAAAAATCAGGGTTTGTGCATGTTTGGTAGTATGGTTGCGGTTGCTTTTCAAATAACTTTTCATGCCAAAATGCATGTTAATGATTTTTTTTTATTTTTTAAAAATCATTTTTGATATCAGCACATCAAAACTATCCAAAACATATTAAATTGTAGCAAAAAAAATTTTTTTTTGAATTTTTTAGGAACGCGGTTTGCACCGCTTTTCCAAACGGTGTCTAGTATTTTTAAAACATTGTTTTTAATGTCAATTCTAAAAGAAATTACGGATCTATCATCTTATTTGCTTTTAAATATTTTTTATAAAAATTGAATTTTATTTAAAATCAAAGTCAACCATGTGAATTCAATTCACATGTGTTCTAAACACTCTGTTACCCTTGAAGTCCGAAACTTAACTCCCAAGTAGAGAGCACGGTTATCATATCCGGCCTGGGGGTTAACCCGACCAAGAAACTGGGTCTCGGGTTACACGAGTTGACTGGGGTACCCAGAAAAATAAAAAAAATATTTGAGGTTTTAATATTTCATATGAAAAAATTAAAAAAATATTTCATGTAAATATAAACTATACATGTTGTATATAATAAAGTTCAAAAGAATATTTCAAAATGTTTTTTTATTCCATATTGAAAAGATATTATTTTATTCTTTTAAGTTGAAGTATTTAAAAAATATATATTTTTATTCTACATTGAAAAAACACAACTTTTTTTCTTATGAACATAGAGCATATATACTAAATGGCTTCAAATTTCACTTTAAAAAAATAAAATATTCTTCTAGTATTTATATAGTGACTTTTGAAATGGGTTAGTAACCAACTAAAAAATATATAAAAAAATGGGTCTCTAGCTAGAAGAAAAAATACATTTGAAAAAAAAAATCTCTACTGGGTTTTGCCAGTTCACCCGTGTTTCAGGTTGACCCGATGGGTCGATCGGTTTTATCGCAGCTATTTGCAGTCCTGGATTTTTAATAAAACAGACCCGGCTAAAGCTCCAGGTCACCGGGATTCCGGGTTAACCTGTCGGGCCGGGCCAAGTTTGATAACTATGATAGAGAGGCTTAATTTGATGACGTTATTGGTTTAATAGCTTTAAGGTTGTGAACAGATTGAAGGGCCAGTGTCTCTCCGCGTAAGGCCCAAATCATTTTCAGTTCTCCCCGAGCTGTTGGATTATTAATTCGGGCCTCAAAGGGGTCTTATCTATCCTATCGTAGGCTAAGTAACGGGCAGGTGTGGCTATATACAGCGTAGCGTGTACTATTTGATGGGACGAGGGCTCGTCTCTCGTTGACGAAGCAGCAGCATCTCCTTTTATTCTTTCATGACCAATCGACTCTTAACGTAAGGAATTTCATTACCTTGTTGGCAACAGTATATGTGATAAAGCCACCATACAAGGGGTTCGAGGCCGGCGAGAAGAGAAAATCAAATCACTAAATTGTATTTATCTTGAAGAGACTCACCTTTTCTCCAAGCTTTAAAGAATCAATTAAGATGCCATTATAATTTGGTTTTAACTGTTGTTTAATAGAGGATAAGGATCACATCACTCGATTATCTGATCAATTACTACTAGTTCTACCACCTATAATGGATCTTGATAGGTCCACAGCCGATTTCGGACCCACCAGATCTCGTGGAAAGTTTAATCCAGAAAAACAAGAAAAGGGAAATCTTGTGGAAAGGTTTTGCATCATGTGGCGGCACTGCACAAACTTCTCAGATTTTATACGAAGAAGAATTTTGCCTCGAGTGGTCCAAAGCTGGAGATAAAGGGATCGAGTCCTAATTCATTTGCTCTAAAGTCGTCTGCTTGCGCCGGAGGCAACCAAGCACATGAATGTGTTGCCATATTGCTCTAACGACTCTGTGGATTTTCTTGTATGATATTGCAGAGAAATCATCATGCATGACCAGCCAGACGTGCTATTCCTTCCCAGTTCAATTTTATGGCTGCTATCGCTTATAGTATAGTTTAATTAACAAGGGATATATCTCGTTTATTTGGGACTGCTACTGATCCTACTTGACTAGACAAGGTATTAACTAGCACGATGATGCAGCAATATATCAATAATTGATTCGGGTCACGAGTGCATAGAGCCGATCGATCTTGGACCCATCAAATCTTGTGAAAGGCAGTGAATCTGTATAATACGTGATGATTAGCTGGCAATACATGTTCAAGTATGATTAATTAGGTAGCTAATTATAGTGAGAAAAAACGAACATGTGTGATCACATTTTGATTCATTTTTCTGCAAATATGATGGACTTGGCTTGTGGTTTCCAAATATCATGATTGGTGCCTTTTACTATATATCAGCATATGGTGATCATGATAATGACTTCCCACAAGTCCCTTAAACCATGATTAGCTGAAGAATTTGCACTAATTTGGCATTGGTTTATTCGAAATTGAAATTAAAAGAAGATAATGATGCAAGTCCAAGAAAATGGATTATATATACAGCCCTAGGCGAAATATTACCCTAGCTAAATGTTTTGGTCACAAATTAAGGCACGCATTAATTCTCTATAACTACAAAATTAGAATCATCAACCACTGTTTAAAATTGCAGAGGTCCCCTTTTCTCCTATCCACGAGAATTAATCACACAAAAAGAAATCAAAGGGAAGAAGATTTACGAGCAAGCTTCTTATGCTATAATCCCATACATGAGTAATAAGTTTAATTATAGGCCCGTCCGATTATGAACAAAGTAATTATTACCAATATCAAGCTAGCTAGCTAGATAGCTAGGCAGTAATGACTAGAGCACGAAGACCTAGGGTATTATTCTTTTAACAAGAGTTCTCGACCATAAACCTCTTCATGTCTTGAATAACCTCTTCTGAAGCTTCTGAGTATGGATCATTGGTGAAGAAACCGTGCTGCTTCCCCTCAAATTCAACATACTCAATTTTCTTCCCCATCTCTTTCAACCTCCTTGCATAATCCTCACCTCTATCTCTCAACAATTCACAGCTACCTACAATCACCAAGATTGGATCAAGAGCCACCAGTTCAATATTCAAGCTACCTGGTCCAAATGGGTTAGCCAAGGGGTGGTCCCTACTTGCTCCAGCAGGCATAGATAGCCTCCAAAAGCTGTACTCGTTTAGCTCAAATTAATTAGTCAAAAAACAAAAAGGAAGAAGTGGGAACATAAAACTATATATATGTGTGTGTGTGTGTGTGTGTGAAATGGATTAATTTCTCTAAGAATTAGGGTTAAGTCTAATGAATTGCTATATATATATATATATATATATATAAACGAGGGAACATTGGAATAAATACAATATTAATTTGATGTAAGGAACTTCAAGTCTAGTGGAGATCTTTTCACAAGATAAGGATATCAGAGATAGATATTGGAGGAGGCACTATCTAATACATATGGAGGCGATTCTGTTGATATTGGATTAGGCACTACGACGACTATGTATCTCATAGCTAGCATGTGACGTGCTAAGCAAAACTTTTGGTTTCTCATGTCATCACTTAATTTCTTTCATTTAAAAAACGCTACTATAAAGGCGGCTATATATATATATATATATAGACACACACACACACGTAGACTTGGTACGTAGACCTCTTAAAATACTTCCATAAAATCTATCAATAATATTAAAAAAAATTAGAGTAGATTTACCACAAGAAACAGGAGATACGTACAATTTGACCACGAACACATGTATGTAGAGCTACTAGCTACGAACATATAGCTAGCTAGGGCATCGAACTATATGGGACCACGGTCCAAGTGAAATATCAGGTGGCGGGACTTGATAAAAGAAGCTGTGGAAACTTTTTGGCACCATGAAGATGAGACTGCACCGAGGACAATCTAGCCCAAATGGTGTGTTTTACGATTGGAAAGAAAGCAAGTGGTGTGTTTTAATTCCTTGAGCTTGACCTCTCTCATGCGCTCTAGTTTATTTTGGCCTTCGAAACAATAATTGTGGTTTTGAATTTGGTAACGTTTGACCTTCAAAAAGATTGAAATTAACTTGATTATTTGCGAAAAAGAAAATTTGATTAATTTTGGCTGACCCATTCAAATTTCAAACAGAACTAGTGCACGTACGTCAAAGAAGAGAGATTGGCCATGACTCAACCGAAGCACACTCAAATAACACTAGAGCGGAGACATGGCTCTATCATGAACTTTTCAAAGAAGGAATTTTCCATAAAAGCTGGCCCTAATGTTCCCTTGTATTTGCCACGTAAAAATCAGTATCCAGCTGCTCAGTTAGATTAATTAGACGCTAGGGATGTTTGTGAGTGTGGTAAAAATTAATTTTTAAAATATTTTTTATTTTTTAAAATATTTTTTTGATACTAACACATAAAAAACAATTAACAAAATATTAAAATATAATTATTTTAACGAAAAAAAGTTCAACTGATCAATCCCAAACATCCCAGACTCCTCTTCGAGGTATAATAAATTATTCATAGATATATAAGGGCACACATGTCCCATACATGAATTGAACACCACCATCTGCTACATAAGGTAGGTACTAAAAATATATATTAATATCGTTCCTCATCAAGAAAGCCTGCCCACCTTTTCATTTGATCATGGCAGATATCCTAGCTTTAATTTGATTTTTGTTGTGTGGAATAGTTTAGATTATCCTACTTTTGCATCATCTATAGCTATCACTTTTAGATCTTCGGAATCATCATCAAGCAATCAGATTCAAGGTAACAACTAGGAGAGCAGGAAATCAAGCAAGCAAGCAATTAATATTAATATTCTTCACCTATATACGCTAGACATGTTAAGCTAGTGAGCCTAGATAAATGAAATGTTTCCAAATTGATATATTACTTGACTGCTCATCACCGTTTACCCCAGTTATATCTTACATTATTGCATGGGGTTTTCAGGTGGGAAAAGTACGATGAAATATACTTTAGAAGGCACGATGGAATAAAGGATCAATTTGAGGAAACCACTGCCACAAGAAGTGAGACAAGAAGAAAAGAATTGACCACAATAATTAACATCGCCAAGCCCCTCAGTACTTATTCCATACGGGTCACAGAGCCAGAGAGAGATGGGTGTGTGCTTTGCGTTTTCCTTTTCTTTGGTGTGGATCACCGGGACGGCAAGCACGTATATACACCATGCATCAATAGAAACCCTTTGTGAAATTGATGGTGTGGTCCAATTCTTACATGGGAGTTTAATGATTTGTATATATGGTAAGAAATGATGAGAATTGTGTATAGCGTGTGTGTGTGTCTTCCTTTTACTCTTGCGGTTCAATTAATTTCAAACAATACTTATTATAGCTTCATCTCTACAAAGACTAGTTGGCAGGCAAAAACAAGGTTGTCATTTGTGAAGAATATTAATGAAAAAGCCGTATCTTTTTGACTCCGACCTATGATATTACATTACTTTCCGCAAATTTGATTCTTTTACCGTCCTTTTTCGTTCTATTTTCTCTTTTCAAATCAATTAGATATCACATTAAGGTTGACCAATTTCGTTTAGTCTAGTCTGGCATCACTCTGAAGGAGAAATTCAGGATGGAAGGCCCTAAGCAGAGAAAATACAAAGATCCAGTACTTCTCATATTAACTGTAAGCGTGGCAATTAATTGTATAAAAGTGAAAGTAGATATAATTAAAATGAATTGCAGCCCAAAGATCCATCGATCATATGTTTGTAAATATGATAAATCAAGTATATATCATGTAATGTAAGGTACAAGGAATTGTTGTCTACATCACATCAAAATAGTTTGATCTACGTACGTATACCATTAGAATTAACTGTGACAAAAAGAGAGAGAGAGATTAATTGGAGTAGTATGTTAACGTACCGATCCAGTATTTCCAAGTTCAACAAGTGTTCACTAGGCCCTTCCTCTGATTTTGTCCTGGCAACCCCTCCAAAAAATGGTGCTATTAGGATATATCCTCTTACCCGAACTGGAGCCAACCCAGTCGAACCAGCCCCGATCTGAACGGCTAAGTGGTGCGCAATATTGCCACCAGATGAGTCACCCAAGATAAAAACCTGGTCATAGTCAACCTCACCACCATTGACCCATGCATCACCTTTGTCGCTCAAAACCTGAGCTTGGAGCCACTGCAAGGCACTATATCCATCCTCCATGGCCGCCGGTAGCCTATGTTCTGGGGCCAAACGATAGTCCGGGGCCACAACGAGGGCGTTGAGCCCAGAAGCTAGTTTAAGGCAGCAGTTGTGAAAGTTAGGCCAGTCACGCGTGCCTACACAAAAGCCACCTCCATGAAGGAAAAGAATGACAGAAAACTTCTTTGCAGGGGATGACGGTGACATTGAAGTGGGTTTGTAGAGACGGAGGTGGAGGTTGTTTATTTTGTCAAAGAGGCAGTCCTTGAAGACGATGGACTGGTCATTGATGATTGGGACGGGGAACCCTATGTCTTTGGACCTATAAATGGTGCCATCACTGAAGAGTTGGACAACACCCCCGCAATCTTCTACTACATGAGGGAGGGAACCCATTTCTGCTATGGTTTCTCTTCTCTATAGGAGACGATGATGGTTGGCAATGGAGGTAATGGCCTAATATGGGAGGTATATATAGGCAGAATTAGAAAGGGGAAAAGGGAGGGGGAAGGATGGGTGAGTTGGAGTGGAGAAGGCAGACAGTTTTTTCGAAATGTGAAGGGTGATTGTGTCATTTTAGTAAGGGATATTATGGTGGAGGATGATTGCATATGCATTCACGGCCATTGGTTTATCTTATTGTTTTGAAGAAGGACCATAGATGAGGTTGGTGGCTGTGGAAATGTGCTTCCCCGTTTATGGTAAAATCCTCCCTCCCTTTAAGACCTGGAATTCTCTTTTTAAAATTAAATTAAAGTTCATGTTCTAAGAAAGATAGGTTGGGGGATTTTACGTACAAAGGAAACGTTTCCTCTATATAGTGAAAGACCAATGAATTATTAAAAAAAAAAAAAAAAATTCTTGTTCTTATATATGTTGTTGAAGATAACACTCCTCCTCTCTCCCTCACATAACTTCTTGCTAAAATAATTGTTTTGTGTTAATAATATAACCTGAAAATAAAAATGGTATGTATATATATAACCATGCATTTAATTAACCTGATCATGAAAATGTTTACCAACTCCATTTTTACTTCCCAAGATATATCACTATATTGTAATATTTTAATGTAATATTAAAGTCTTGGGTTTAAAAATATTTTTGTTAACAATTTCTCATTCACCATAATTAGTTTTGGATTATTAATATTCTAGGTTGAAATATTTATGTTGAAAACTACTTTTTAACAAAATCTTAATAAAAAAAATTGAGGTAGGGGTCAAACTTTCTTATAATTTGTATGTAATTTTCAAATGAAAGTAAAAGTAAAATTAAGTTTAATTTGATAAAATAATTATGTTATTAGAAAATTCTAAGAAATTCTAAATTCTATTTTTAATAAACTCTAAATGAATATAAATTTGAATTCTATTCAAATAAAATGGAATAAAAAATTAAATGTATAAATATATTATATAAATTAAATGTATAAAATAATTCTAAATGTATTAGATGTAATCTATTAATTAAATATAATAGGAATATATTAAATAGGTAACATAAATATAATAGGAATGGTCTTGAAAATAATATTTGGTATATATATGTATAAATAGAATCAAAGTATTGCGTGTCAATATCAAGAAAAAAAAATATAGATATAGTCGAATGGTAAAACTTCTATTTGCCAAGGAGAAAACACGGGTTCAATTAATTCCCGCTATCTGCTCAAGTCGATTTATTTAATGCATAAATGATTTAGGATAGTTGGCTCTAATAGTTTCGTATTTTTACCCCTATTCTCTTTTCTTTTCTCCCTCTAAAAGAATGATAATTAATTATTTATATATTAACAAGGACAATCCTCTTTTTTTTTTGTCAAGAAAATATTGCGAGACAGGATTTGAACTCGTGACCTCAAGATTATAAGTTTTAAGAGCTAGCAAGATGCTCTACCCCATGTGATGAAGAGAACAAGTGGGACCTAATGGACAAACAAGGATTGAATGCACTCCTCTACCATATATGTAATAATATAATATCATATATATACATAATGTTAAAGAGGCTCCTTTATGATCAATGAATCGTAGAAATGACTAGAAAAATAAAGGAAAAATTAGAATCTTTACCAACTTGATTTTGTTGCCCTCGAAAACAAACATGCATGAACCTTTGCATGAAGTATAAGAACGGATAGCCCAAAAGTATCGGTAGTTAGCTCTTGTTCTTCCAATAAAAAAACAACATTAATGTAGATATATTGGTTTAACGATGGGGATTGTAACTTTTTATTAATTTTTCATTTATCACTCAACGAAAGAACTTTGTTTTTTTTCTTTTGATGATTGATGAATCAAATAATATTTTTGTTTTAACAATATTTATATATTCAATTAAGTTATTTATATATTTTATGAATATATGGATTGTGTTAAAGATTCAAAACTCATTTTCATCTTCTTTATATTTAGAAAAGATTTAGAAATAAAGAAATAAATCTATTGGATTTAAAAATTTTCTTCAATAAATTAATTGTGACATGCTTTTCTATCTTTAGAATATCAAATGTATGTTTTATGTCTTCTATGCAAAAATATTTAATTTCTATAAGGTCTTCTTGATTGTTCTCCAAAAAGCTCACAATGTATGTATATTCAACCTGCAATTATAAATCTTAGGAGTCAATTTGAATTGGTCAATAAGAATACATTTCAATGCTATTTTTTTTTTATTTTTCTTTAATATAGCTAATCTATCATGAAAAGCAAAAAAGAATAAAGTAATCTTGTGTTGGTTTTTTTCCCCTTAGTTTTTTTATTCTGCATGTAGAAAAAGAATAAATAAATCAATCAATCAAATTTCAAGAGACTTCTTGAAGTGCTATTTTAGGAGCTAAACTTCTATTTGTCTATACTTCGAGAAAATGTATTTTTTACTTTTCATTTTCATTTCCATAAAAATAAACATTATAATTCGTATTTCTAGTAGGCATGAATAAATCATCTATGGAATGACTTCCATCTTGAAAGTTTTTTGGTAGTTTCATACAATAGTCATGATCCCTCTAGATTTGTAATCCAATATACAAATCAACTGCTTCCCTTAAGCTATATATTGTGTCTTATCAATTATTTCCATAGACAATGGTAAAATGATATCTTAAGCAGTTATACTTTTAGGATCCTTGACACAAATAGATGTGTCGCAAGTTCCATATAAATTGCTTCTCTATATAATTTTTATCAAATTAATTAAAATTTCATGTATTGGTTATTGAATACCCATTATAGTAGAAAATTCATGTGGTATTTTCTTAGACTTTGCATGTGTGATACACATCTTTTCTATTTCTCCAAGCAAAGCTTTTCGCATTACAATACCTATTGTGTCAGCTTGACCATTCATAAGTGGAGACGGAATAAGTGAACCCTAATATTAATTTGATATTAAATAAATTCATTAACCATGTCAATAACCCGTCTCTAACAAAAACTTATCTAAAAAAAAGGAATGTGAAAGGTATAATTTCCTTTATATCAATGGAAACATAGACCAATTAATCCTCAAAATCCATTATATACACCCATATATAATGCATCATATAAATATTCATTCCCTTCAATCTATAATCTACTATATTCTCACATTTATTAATTCCAAACTTACACTACAAGCAAAATATAAAACAGAGATGTAAATTTCGGTGGTAAATTGTATTAATTCATTAGCTAAAAAAATTAAAAATTAATATTTGTGTTTCATGATATCATGTGTTATATATAAAATTGTGATTAAAAATCAATAATAAAAATGTATTTTTACATTTTAGTAATTTTATATTTTTAATAGCAAAACATGTATGTATTGTTTGGGTGTTTGAGCCTAAAAAAATGAAAAAAAAAATTAAAAGAGTAGGCGCTTAGGCCAAGATGCCCCAAGGTGTTTAAGCCTAAAAAAACCTAGGTGCGTTGATCTATGGCAGCCAACAAGCCCGAGTTTGTTATATTTTTATTTTTTTTTTAGAAGCAGATGATAAGTCGTCCACCCCACCTCATTTAAAAAAAAATAATAGGGGGCATGTTGCTTGTTGTCACAAATTCCAACCACCACATGTGGCTGAAAAGTCGGGTAGTCGCTCCCTAAGGATAAAAACCCATTTTGATCCATTTTTTTAGCCAAAGAAACCTAAGAAATACCATAGGGACCTCAAAAAACCTATTTTTAATATTAAATCACGATTTAGTCGATTAAAAAAATAAAAATTAACTTGAATTAAAAAAAAATATTGTATCTCAATTTACTTTTTTTGGGCAAGATAAATGAAAATGAAAACCTAAATATAACTCCTCTAAGCAAATTAAACTCGTTGACACCAAGAACAACGAGTTTTGTTGTCAAAAAGTAAGTGTTTGTTAGCTTTCTCTCTTCTTTTTATAATCCAGTGACTCTCTCTCTTAAACTCAAGGGCTCAAATGGAAGAAAAATAAAGTTTTGGACCTAACTATGTAATTTTCAAACTAAAGGAACTAAACATAATTTTTGACAAAACCTAATGGCAAATATTGTGAAAAAAGCACATAAACATTTTCTTTTTAAAATAGGACCTTCAAATATTTCACTAATATAATTTAAGTCCTATCATTTTCAATATTTCTCAAACAATCAAATTGGATTGTTTTTTTGTGAATCCAAGCTTGAAAAAAATGACGAGACAGGTTTTTGTAATCAAAATAATAATATAAAAAGTAGATCAAAATAAATTATTATTTTTAAGTCTCAATCAAACATAACATTAAAGGATTCAATTGAAAATTAAAAAAAAAATAACATTGATTGAAGGCTGAAAAAAAAAAAGGGCCAAAATTGAGACCTTTCATAAAAATTAAAAGGCATGTTATTTTTCATTTCCTTCATTTTTTGTCCGCTCCCTTTTAAATTCTTGTAAACAATTAAATCAAAATTTTTTTTTGAAAAAGAGCGCCAATCTGATATCAGGTTGTTTTTCAAAGACCTCAATAACTATATATAAAAAAATAAAAATAATTTATCAATTTTAAATTTCAATTAACACAACATTTGAAAATGAAGAAAATTCTATAACAAAAAGAACCAAAAAAAAAAAAAAGACATATAAAACACTATTGTAATCTACCTCACATTACATATAATAATTCAATTTTAATACTTATAGGAGGTTATGATCCGAAATCTAGGAGTAAATGCCAAAAATAAATCAGAATTCAGTGGTTTATCTTCATTTCAATGATCGAGTTTCAAATTTCGATAGTTGATGGTTCAGCAACTTGTGACTTGCTTCCATTTTTCATTAATTAAGCCGATAATCTGTTTCCCCATTTGCATATTTTAGTTTTTCCTTACTGTTGCAGCATACGTACGTGAAGAATAAATCATTTGGAAAGACTGAAGTTTCTTTTCCTCCTACGTACTTTATCATGTAAAGAGGATGTATTTCTCTGATGTATCAATGAAATCTTTTATCCATCGTCGTTGACGAAAGAAAAAAAAATGTTCTTGAAAAATATATATATATAAATAAAAATCTAAAAAAGGCATAACTATGAAGAAAGGAAATCACAAAGAAGAGAAATTACGAATCACTAATTAAAGTACCGAAGTTTGAAGTTGTCATTAAAATGCCAATAGGCAAAGTCATTTAGTATATATTTTTTTTAATGAAAATCTCCCCAGAGATCCACGGGACCACGGCGGAGCCGGCTTCTGTTGAGAAAATACAGCACACAACAGATCATAATACGTTAAAAAGAAATGGCAAGAAGAACTAAGAAAATGAATAGAAAACATAATGTATGTCGTCGACAAAGTCAACTCTACAATTCATTAATGGACAAATGACCGGTCCATGCTACGCTATTGCCATATTCAGTCTAATGTAGAGCCTCCCGGAGGATGAAGAAGTCCTTATGCGAACAAATTTATCTTTTTTTTTGAGAATGCAGACGTTTGGATGTTGAGGTTTTACAAAAGTTATTGTGTCGGCAGCCATGTGACTTTCAATTATAAAACACCATTATTATTTTTTTATGTTATGGATGTATGTGACTTAACTTGATCTTGCAGAGGTGGACCTTTCACTGTCTTCCTTTCAACTTGTTGGTGGAGGAAAATAACCAGTAAAATCAGGGGAGGTATTAGTTTATATGTCTTGTTTTGGAACAAGGACCATAGATGAGGTTGGACGTGGAGATGTGTGCTTGTTTTTAGGGTTTTGTAATGGATGAGCGTCTGTCCTTGCTATGGCCATGTTTCTTGTCTCAAAATTACAGTTGCATTTAAATATCTGTCAAAGCAATAAACAATTGTTGTTCGCCAAATTAATGGTCTCATAATGCATGAGAAAACTTTGTAATTAGCAGACAATTGGATCTTGAATCTACTGATCATTTGAAAAGGAGTTTACTAGACGTTCGTGCACTCTAAGGAGACATAAAAAATGCTGGCCAGAAATCCTTGGGGTCCTTGGCCATGTGAGCTTCAGTTCCGAAACATACCTCCTCATTGTATATTATGAAGAGACTTTGACTGTGCCTGCCCGTTGGACGCTATATTAAACTTGTTGGTAATTGAGGAAGCCAACAAGGGAAATAAGGGGAAATATGGACCGCTATGAAGTGTGTATTTGTAGCCTCTTTGTACATAAATTATGCAGGGAAAAGAGGAGTTTTCTGGGATAGAGTGTATCGTTCATATATGTGGATGATGATGGCATGATCCCCAATGGTGATTGCCTCAAGTTTTGGCAGTTGTGACGAGGTAATTGGTTGTCGTGTCGGTGGTTGGAACAAGCTATTTCTGTAATTGTATATTACGGGTAGGGCTTGACTAGCTAGTTGCAGGTCTAACCCTATATCGATTTTCAACAAGGGCAGGTAACTGGTGGTGAGAAGAGGAAGGATCCAAATCCAGGAATCATATGATGCATGGATCATCAAAAACAATTTTGAAGACATTAGCTTGGCCTGGGAAAAAAACAAGAAACTTTATAAAAGCCTATTCATTCGAATCTTGAGTTGTAGCTTGTCCTGCTCTTATTTTGTCCTCCCACAACCATTGACTCGTCTCCATATTCCATGGAGATTTATCAATCAATTGGAAGTACTGGAGCCGACTTTCTTTCTTTCTTTCTTTCTTTTGTCCTTCAGCACAAGCCTCGGTACTGTCCTTATCTTCACTCCATCGTGCTCCACTCTTTTCATCTTGGAACCCATAGCTTAACGCGTACGATGTTTGAAACTGTGGGTGATGTCAAATAATGCTTGCACATGACATGCTTCCTGGTGATTTCTGTGCTAGCCCTGATGATTCATTTCTGCAGTGACTATGTATGTCTAGTTTCTAATCATAAATGCTTCCTGGTGATTTTGAGGACAACGGCTGGTAGAGAGATCATCAGGGTTTTACAAACTGAACTGTGATGGATTTAACACCAACTAATTTCTGCTTTTTGGCGATGTTTACAGAGGAAGCAGAAGGTTTTAACGAAGCAGGCAAGTGCAAGCTGCAAGCCCCATCCTTTTCACTTCTGTCTGGCTCTTGCACGATATTGATTCCTAACTTTAGCACCACCATTACCAATCGGATTCCTTCACCTTACGAAAGAATAAAGTTTCGATTGTTAAAACACTCCTGATGAAAGTAATTTAATCAAATATCCAGTAATTGTATAATTAAGACCTTTTCTTATTGTTAAAATAATTATTTTATTTTTTATTCGTTATTAAATTTGCCTAATTTAAACGTGCTTTTTGGAGGTTCCATGGCGAAGCTTCTTGTATCTCGTCTTTCAGACCGCCACAGAATACAACAGCTAACCTGATATTGGGTTAAGCACAGCAATCGTAATGTTATGTATGTTTGGTTTAAAGACTTGCCTAAATGTGAGCTCCTATGATTCGCAGCTCCATAGAAACGTCAAAAACCTGGGTGACACTGAAAGGCTGAGGCGCTTAAGTTCTGCTGGGAAAGGATGTAGAATAAACTAGTTGCTGCCTGTTACATCATTTTTTTTTTATGACTTTATAAAAAATGAAAAAATGACAGGAAGTTAAAAGTTTGATGTATAATGGATGAAGGATTTTTAAAATATTAATATCGTGACTCATTGGATAATATTTTTTTAAAAAAAAACAAACATTGAGAGATTAACACATTTGATCGATTAAAACCAATCATATTTAATCTGTAAAACTCTTAATTTAAGACATGAGCCCGTGATGATATCACAAAATTCAAATCAAAACAAATAAGGAACTCCAATTCATATTAATCAAGTATTAAAGGTTTGAAATTAAAAAAAATCAATAAAAGAATTAAAAAAATAACTTGAGCAAATCTAGAACAGTGTTTTTTTTAAAAAATAAAAATTAAAAACTCGAATAATTTACTTGACTTGTTAAGTCATGTTAATTTAATAATATGATTAAATAAAAAGATTTGAGACTTTTTAAAATTAGTAAAAGTTCATATAGAAACCAAAAAACAAAAAAGGAGCTCAATCTTCTAATAAATAAAAAGCTAAAGGATAAAATCAGAAAAACATGAGCTTTAAAAAAAATAATTTAATACCTTACTCTAAGTTGCGGGTTAATTCAAAAAAAATTATTTCAAAAGAAGCTTTTATATATATATAAAAAGAGGTCATTTTTAAAAGCTATGAAAAATCCTATACAAAGAAAAAAAATATAAACCAATATCCAATTAAATCAAATGCTAAATAATGAAATTTTAAAACATAAGTTTTTTTATAAAAAAACAAATAAACCTGGATGATTCTCCTAAACCTGAGCTAATCTTTTAAATTTGCAATCCGTTAAGTCCTAGACTCGGGGTCAATAAAAAAACTCAATTTATGGTTGAAGGATCAAATGAAAAAAAAATCAATTTTAAAAACTTGTCAAGGTTAAAAAAATAACAATTAAAAAAATAAAGATAAAATATAATATGTAAATATAATGAAGGGTAAAAAAATTGTAAAAAAATTTTAATTTCAAAAATCATCCAAAAAAAATTGATAAAGGATAAAATTAAAAAAAAAATTCAATTTATTATACTAATTCAAATGAAAAAAAATAGCAGTTAAAAAAACAGGAACTAAATCTTATGAAAAAAAAACTTGAAAAGTTGATGGGAAATATTACAATGGCATGCACGAGAATTGAGAAAAAAAGAGAAAACAAAAAAAAAATCAATCATCACCAAACTATTAGGAATTAAGGTATACATGTTGCATGGAGAGGTAGCTTTTGCTGTTGTCAATTAGGAAACATCAAGAAAGCTAGTTTTTACCCGTCATTAACCATCACATACACCGTCCAAAAACAATGGAGTGGCACCTCGCTAACATGTTCCATGAACACACAACTTTTTTTTATTATTATTTATTTATTAATCAAATTAACAAGTCATCCTTTAGATTACCTGATAATAACAAAACAAAATTAATATAAAAAACCAAAATGCCTCTAATACATTTTACACTGTGCAATAAAATTTCAAGGGCAATAAAATTATTACACTGTGCATGTCAAGAAAAAAATAACCCCAAATCACACTTAATTATATTTTTTGTTTTTAGATGTAACTAAAGAAGCTGGTTTTTACCTATCATAAGCTATCACATGCGCCGTTCAAAAACAATGGAGCAGCGCACTTGCTAACATGTTTCATGAATACACTAATTTTTTTTATTATTTATTTATTTATTAATCAAATTAACAAGTCACCCTTCGCACCCTTTGGATCACCTGATAATAACAAAATAAAATCAATATCAAAATGCCTTTAAAGCAAAGCCATAGACACTTTTTGAATTTCAAGAGCAATAAAATTGTTACGCCGTGCATGTAAAGAAAAGAAAACCCTAAACCATAATTATATTTTTTTGTTTTTAAATATGATTAAGGAAGCTGGTTTTTACCCGTCATAAATCATCACACATCATCACACGTGGCGTTCAAAAACAATGAAATAGTGAGTGCCTCACTAACATGTTCAACGAGCACATCAACTTTTTCTTTTTATTATTTATTTATTAATCAAATTAACAAGTCAACCTTTGATATATAAAAATACAAAAATAGCTCTAAAGCAAAACCATAGACTTTTCAATTTCAAGGGCAATAAAATTTTCACACCGTGCATGTCAATAAATAAAAAAACCCTAAACCGTACTTAATTATATTTTTTTTGCTTTTAGATGTGACTAAGTAATTTAACTGTGGAAAAAATTATAGAGAGACTAAAATATCCTAAATATTTTTAAAATAATAAATAAACCTAACAAAAATACTATTTTACCCTTAAAAATCAATCTCCAATTCACTATTATAATCCAATTCGAGGTCATACACAGTGAATCAAGGACAATGCTCAGTAGCTTTCCCACATGAAATAGATTATGTTAATATTAAAAGAACAAAAAGAAAAGAACTACGTCTTCAACCTCTAATCAACATTGCCAATTTTGGTAAGCAATAGAAACTAAAAACTATGTTTCGAAATTACAAATTATTCATTTCTCATGATCATCTCTTGTCGGCACACACAGAATTATTACAGTCGAAGGTTCCCTCGAATAGTTTACATACGAGAATGGAAAGGAACAAACAAAACAAAACGAGCATGAAACGAATATTCGTGTCTCGCATGTGAAGCGGACGAAAAAGACATCAAATAAAGGCAATTTGAGAACCTATTAACCCCAGCATGCGGCCGATTTAAACCTTCTGTATATAAAAAGATTCTAATATGCGCAGGACCAGAGACTCTATGATGGTCCAGATGGGCACATAAATAAGAAACTGTCTTTTTGATAGGCAAAACAGCTCCTATAGAGAATGACAGCATGGGACAGCCCTCATCTCCGCATGAGTGGTCCTATAAGCAAACATGGGGTGGAATAAGCTTTCCTGGGTTCATTATATTGTTGGGGTCTATAGCATTTTTAATTCTTTTCATTGTCTTCAGGGCCTCCACTCCAAGTTCTTTCTCGAGATACTGGAAACACAAGGAATTCCACGGTATTGATTACGGTACACATATAAAAGTGAATCCCATAGTAAAAATTAGTACATTTCAACAAACTTGAATAAGTTCCATTGTGTTAATGTGCTCCAGCTCAGTTTTGGGAAACTAATATGCCAAATGAAAATCTCCATTGTGCTAATGTGCTCCAGCTCAGTTATGGGAAACTAATATGCCAAATGAAACTAGTGGTACATTGAATTTGATGGTGCAGCGGCCCTATATTGTGCATATTTTTTATCCAAACAATGATGATAGATAAAGGCATCTTTAACAATGAGGTCACCCCATGAGTCACCATGTGGTAATCTATGCGCGTTGCAGTGCCAAATGAAATGTCCTTTTGGTTTTCAGGAACTCTATCATAAGTATCTCATGAAATGAGTCATGCAAGAACGAAGAAATGGCATGGCTGTAATTACACGCTACTGTTTTGGTTAATCTGTCGTGTGTGTGCTCATGATGTCACAATTTCATGTCATATGTCCTTTTCCTTTGAATTTATATGCTGCATACTGTTGGACAGGCATTGTGCATGATGACATTAAGTTCCAAAATGGTTGATGAAAATCCTTTGTTACAATAGTCAAAGCACCAAATGAGTACGTGTCAAACTTCATGAAATGCATTGCAGGTTCAAACAATGGATAAGATACCTTCATTTTCCCTGTTCCTACTCCATGTTCTCCGGTACATGTTCCTGCTCGGAAAGAAACAGGGAAACGTTTTAGCACCAGAAATTTTTCAGCATTTTGTTAGAATGTGTCCAAATGGTCAACGATCTGCAACCCTAAGACAGGGGGACTTTTATCCTTAGAAGTCAGCATCTTACACACGGATGAAAAGTAGATAAACATATAGGAGAAAGAATTGACTATGTGAAGCATGACTAACTAAAAAGCATCCTAAGAATTCCATAATCTTTTTCCAACTGAAACAGAAATAGCAGACACCAGAAAGGAGCATGCACCTTCCATTGACAAAGCACTATGGACCATAAAATGATTCAATCTTTCTGCCTCCCGCCGGTGATCTTCTTGGTTCGGGTCAAAAAGAATTACAGTGTGAAAGTTACCATCACCAGCATGAGCAATAACTGCGCTGTTAGTTGACAAGACAAGAAAATAATTTTCATCACTAGCCTAATTCAATTGAGCGCATATACAGGAAAAGAAAACAATATGTCTCTTGCATCATACTGTCTCTAGTAGATGTCCTTCAGAAATACATACCAAACCAATGGCGATGCATCCAGCTCTTTCTTGGACCTCGATATCAATTCTGCAAGATGTGATAGAGGAACACATACGTCCTGCATGAAATAAGTGGGGAAGGTGACATTAGCAAGAACCAAGGATAAACATCATCACAAAAGAACAAGAAAAACCTTCTATGCTTGTCTCAGCAGAAGAAAAATATATGATGAAGTCATTCATATAATAATGTGGTTCGTTGAAAAGAAGATGATCTCTTCATTCATCAATTTTCACTTTGCATTTGCTTATCCTTTCTTTCATTCTTTCTGGAAACTAACAGTTCTTTCCATTAAAAAGGGCTGGGATTACGTTTTAAAAAGTCTAGTTAAAGGTAGCAAGCAAGGGTAGGGATGGACTTACCATTGAATAACGTGGATGTCATAAGAAACAATGCAAGTGCATCAATGCAAAAAAAAAATGACAGCAATTATACGAGCAATGTACAAGAGAACTCAACAAAGATGAAAAATGTCTCAGAGCACATGGAAAATAAGTCATATAATGATCTCCATTAGTCAGTTACTGCATACCTACATGTGTTTTTCAAAATAATCAGAGAAAGTGAGCGTAAAGCTGAAATAAAATGTTCCATCAAGCATGTCTCCACTAAAACAGAAGACGTATGAAACTTGGGTATATATACAAGCTTGGCAAAGTGACTCACTGAAATCATCGCCTCATATTTTGGTTCCATTGCAAAGCAAGCCCATAGAGCCTCCTTCCTTATCTGCAACACACAAAAAATTTAAAATATTATGCATATAAGCTAATCATTTGACAAATAACTGATTTCAAAACAAAATAATTTTCCATGCTAGCATTAGGAATCAGGGGGACAGCATCCCCAGAAAAGGAAAAGGTTGCAAAACATGCAAAACTAAATCCAAGCACTACCCACAACTAGTATGGGAAAGAGCAGGAGCGCAACAATCCATGTGACTTTACCTTCCAAAGTTCTTTTTTAGCTTCAGGGTCTTCTTCAAAAACAAAATCTGAACCCCTGTGCTCAGAAATGATCTTCTGAACAATTAGTGTTTGTTCACGTGCATATGCCTCTAATAACAATAAGCAGGAGATGAGTGGGGTAACAATGAATAAAGTAAGAAGACAAGGCTTAAGAAATCTTTTTTAATAGGAAAAGTGAAGCAATTATTTAGATGAATTGGCATCCAAACAACAATTCAACCTGGTTGATATGGAAGTCCCTGAAATATTAATCGCATTTGCTTATGAAAAGTGTGGTAATATACTTTAAAATATCAATATTGTTTTTTTACTATAGATAGTATTGAAAGCAGCTCATAAGATATAAAAGTGTCCGTAGTTCATAAAAAACCAAGAGAAATACGCACTGCCAGATAATTGAACCTCAAACAACAAATCTAGCCAGATATTTAAATTCAACCAGACAGGAACAGATAGATGAACCATGTTGGAATTATTATCTCTTTTTTTTTTAACTCCAATTCGAGCATCGTTTATCAGGACCTCATGATATCATGATGCTGCCTAAGTCAGCCATTAATTAGACAATGATTGAAATATAAGCCATAATCTGTCCGGAAAAAGAAAAACAAAATTGCACAGACAATTGATTGTACAAGATAATTCAATTGTCAACTGTGTTTTACCCAGTAAAATCTCAATCAACCAGTAGCTGTCCATGTGTGTTGGTAGTTTTCATGAGGAACAACATTGATACAATGAGATTCAAAGAAATAACAATCAAACTCAAAACAGATCAAGTAACATGGAGCTCGTTTTTTTTTTTTTTTTGCATTGCCAGCAGAACTGAATCATTCACATAAAGAATATCCACAATTCCATCAGATATTAAAAAAATTTCAAAAAACTATTAGCAATTACCATGACACCAAATGGGTTCAAGTACTAAATCTCATCCATTAGAATCCTGGATTTTATCCAATACACATAAATAAGCAAGTCACTTGGAAAGACATCCTGCCTTACCTGTGCCTATGAATTCAAACATCAAAGTTGGAAATTCAGGTAAATTCTTGTCATTAGCAATATTGATAGCTCTCACTTGAACCTCGTCCATTAGCTCCACTCTTGACACCTAATGATAGAGAATGGATAATCCATAAAACAGTGAATGCAAGAACACAATTTGCATTAAGTCCTACCTGTATACCAGACAGCATAGTGGCAATGGCAACATCAGCTGCATCCTTAATTGTAGGGAAATTGCACATTGCAACCTGTAATGTTGTGAAACTCAATTAACAAACGCAACTAAATTTGACATCTGATAGAAACATGTAGTTGAGAATTAATACAGAGAGCAAGACTCTATCAATTGCCAAAAGAAAATAACAGAAACTTTAAAAGGTGGTTAAAGTAAGATTTTGATGTTTCATTGAACAAAACTTCTCATATTTTCTGATGAATAATGGATGTCAGAGAATTCAGCAAGATGAACTTCAGGCACCTAAAAATAACAAGAAACCACCAGAACTGTCACTCTCGCTTGTCTACTGCCATCATTAATTATGTTTTTAATATTCACCCAAAAAAAATGAAAGGAAAAGGCTGGGTTGGTGGGCCTCAAAACAGAGAGAGGGCGAAGGTACCACTGAATGCTGTGGAATTTTCTGAAGTCGTAAAGTGACCTCTGTTATTACACCGAGGGTCCCTTCACTTCCGATCACCAGGCGAGTCAAATCATACCTAAGGTAATAGATCCAATATGATTAAGAGTTGACTCATCCAAAAATGCAATAAAACAGAAATCCTCTAAAGCAATTGAAATCAGAAAGAGTTGAAGGCATCCTCTGCACATGCACGATGGCCAACCATTTTGAAAGCTTCAGAAACATGAGTCTAGCATAGCAAAGCACCATTTAACAAACAAAATCTGTAAGCTAACTCCACCAGCAATTATTTGGTCTGTGATTTTCCAGAACACTCCCCTTAATACGAGGATCAAAAATTTCAGAGATTTATCTTCTCAGGTTATTCTCCAAAAAAAAAAAAAAACAGAGATAAAAATGACCAGTAAATATAGAAAAGGACAATAACACACCCTGCAGCACTCTTTCGAGCACGAGAAGCTGTTTTGACCACATCTCCATTGGGAAGAACTACCTGGAGCACAAATAGTATAAGAATTACATTGTCACAAAAATGAACTCGATGCATCCGGAGGTCAGAGAGCAAACCTTGAGACTAATGACATTATCTCGCATGGTTCCATACCTACACGCTAAAAACCAGATCATTAAGGCAAATAAGAAATAAGACCATTGATTCTTGAACAAGTTTCTTACTTTTGAGGATTAAAAGAATTTCAGGAACAGGAAGATAAGTGCGAAAGGCAATAGCTTCAATGTCAAAGCAAGCAATTGAAGGCAAACATAGAATTTAATAAAGATAAACCTTTGGGGGCTTCTAGTCTAATCATTTGGGTGTTGCAAAATTGTCCATCTCCATACTATATGGATGAGTTGAAGTGGTACCATTTTCATGTTTCAGGAATTCAAGAATAATGGTGCAAATCATTCGGACTTTTAAGCATTAAAAATGTCTCATTGCCAAAGCATAAGCAATTTGAATTTTAAACATAAGCCCTAGTATAGGGAAAAGTAATGCAATATTTTAACATTTCCACTAAAAAGTAATGCAACGTTAATCCTTGTTCTAGTGCAGAAGATCGCTTCTCAAAGTAGCTAAATCAGCATTTGTTTATTATGGTGTGTTTCTAGTGTTATGAGCAATCCCAGTGACAGAAGACGAACCGGGTGCCTACACCACTCTATAATCAAGTAGTCAATGGAAATGCAGACAGAAACTTACAGCCACTTGTCAAATTCAAATGGGCTTACTACGGATAAGAAAACTGATAAAATATAGAGGGAGGAAAGCTTATAAAAGAATGGGAGGAAATTCACCTTTATCTTGATTTAGCTGAAGCAGTTCAATCAAAACATGAAACTTGAGTTTTATTACTTGTTTTGACTTTCGAACAACTAATTTATATCATGAGTACTATAACCATCAGAATGAAACAAAGGCAACTGATAAAGCAGCGCAAATACCTCACAGCTAAAGATCCCGAGCAACGTGTAGCACACATTCCCCCTATTGTTGCACCAGGCCCTGAATGTCAACATAATGCAAAGAAGATGCTAATCTCAATTGCCAAATGGACCAACAAATAGTTGCCAAAACTGCAACAAACATAAGTAATGACCAAGATCATGCATCATGCAAGACAGTATATACACAATCGAAGTAATTTCAGCCTTACATTAAAACACACAAAAATTGAAACTTCATAGTTCATGTATGAAGGAACCAAAATATAACACGTCCCAAGAACATGTTTAATCACTGGGAGAACTTGTAACAAATTTACCTGGGTCAAGGGGAAAGAATAGACCATAAGGCTCTAGATATTCATTAAGCTCCATCCACCCAATTCCAGGCTCCACAACCACATCCATGTCCTCAACATGTAATGCTTTTACATTCTAAAAATTGAACAAGCAGTTACAAACATGAAACATAAGTTTTCAAGTGTTGATAAGATGAGAGAACTGGCAATAGGCTTCAAATTTTGGGTTATCTAAGAAAATTGCTCAGAGACTTCTGGCTAAAATCAAGTGCAACATCTACTTTTCCTAAGTTTTTCAGTAACTGAAAAAACACTTCGTTTACTTCTTCTTGAGTACTTTAAACAGGAATATAAAAAGCAGAAAATCAAAAGAAGATACTGGCAGTTTTCATCCTTTTAATAGCCAAAATAAAAAAGATAAGATACATCTATCTTAGTTCCCCATCACAATTTTTGGACAGGTTGCTTGCACAATATAGAAACTAGAGATTTGAAAGTCAATACAAATGACAGAAAACATTTGTTTCAACATAACAAATATACTAAAAAAGAAGGTGATTTTCCTGTAGCTATCAACACACTTCACTATTCACTATAATAGTGGAGTGATGTCTATGGCCTTGGCTAAAAAAATTGATTGCCTTCAAACTAGGGGTGTTTTGGTATTTTCACATGGTTTATTTGTCATTATTGATTTGTTTAGGGTGTTTCCGTCTATTCATCATTTTAATGTATAGTAAAATAACTAAAATATCTCCAAGAATAAAAAAAAAATCAATTGTTTCGAATAGGGGTATTTAGGTATTTTTGTTTTTTAATACACAATGCAATTACACATGTACCCTTAAATCAAAGAGATTTAATTCATAGGGGTCGGGGTCAAGGGTATTAGAGTCTTTTGGTCTTGGTTTTTTTGTTAATTGTTGGTTTAATTGAGGGCAATGTTGTAATTTAACATTAAAATAATATATTTTTTTTGGAAAAAAGTTGATGGCGCGTTCACATCACGCGCAAGCACGTGGGAGTCGCTGCGCATTTTGAGCGGCGTGTGCGGCGGCTCTCGATGGTAAAAAAATAAGCTTTCGCGGTATCATTTCATTCCTCGCTGTCTCCTCTTCCATAATAGGTGACGTGTGTAGTCAAAATGTGGTCGGTTTATCATCGGTGACCCTTTTTTTTCCATTTATTTCTCTCTCCTACCACCAGAAAAGCACTATGGTCCTCATTTTTATTGGTATTTCAAATTCAGTCCTTTTAGTTTTGATTTTAGTATTTTTATCATTTTTTCTTTTGTTAAAGTTTTTGTTTTCAATTTAACCCTTGGTTTCTAATTTGTATATACAATATGTTTCGATTCGGTCCTTTTACTTTGAATTTCTTGTATTTTTTCTTAGTTCTTTTGTCAAAGTTTTTATTGCTTTCAATTTTATCCTTCAAATCAAGTTTATGATTTTTTGTTTTCAATGAGAATAATAATGATTTCAATTTGATCCATCTTCTTTTAATTTCTTATTGTTTTCCTTGGCCTTTTTGTCAAAGTTTTTATAGTTTTCAATTATATCCTTTAATGATGATGATGATGATGATATTGATAATAATAATAATAATAAAGAATTGGTAATGATAATAATGATGATGATATTATTAAGTTAGTGATGATAATAATAATAATAATAGTAATGTTGATAGTGGTAGTGGTAGTAACAATGATACTACTACTACTAATAAAAATAATAATAATAATAATGATAATAATAATAATAGTGATAATATTTATGATATTAATAGTTGTGATGATAGTAAGAATTGTGGTAATAATAGTAACAATATTAATAATAATAGTGATAGCAATAACAAAAATAGCAATAATAAATGTATTAATTTTACTAATAATAGAAATAATAATAATGATATTAATAATAGTAGTCGTGATGATTTTGATCATCATTTTTCAGATTGCTATTTTTTTCAATCATTTTGTATGATTGAAATTTTTTTTTTCAATTTCATCTTTTAATATTTATTTTTTTGAAAATTGGATTTCATGGTTCTTCTAGATTGAGGTCTGATGACTTTGATTATAAATTTAAAAAGTTTACATATATTTTTTTAAAAAAAAAACTTTATCATTCCCTTTATGTTTTTCTCAGGTTGTTCCAGTCACATAATATGGGTTGTATATTTGACAGGATATCCTGTGTTGGCTTAGTTTTAATTAGCATTGTTATACATTTTTCATGACAATTTTCATGTTATTTTTTAACCTCATTTCAATACCTAAACATTATCTTTTTTGCAAAAAAAAATAGTTCAATCTCGTGGTGAAGCCTGGTTACCAAAAATATTATGAACTAAAGCTCTTGTTTCAAAGTTTGTGAAAGCATTGGTATACCTGCATTAGTGACATGTCAATGCAAACACCACCATGAGGTGATAAGGTGTGCCCCTCTATTGATGTAGCTCCACCATATGGTACAATTGGAACCTGCTTAAATAAAACTAATCCAGCTTAGGACCACTTAAATGGTTACACCAGCGTAGTAGAGCAAGCAAATGGAAAAGGCACCAAACTTGAGAAGTAAACATGAAGCAAAACCAATTATAATAGAAATACAAGTTCTTGATAGCAAAAACGTTCCAAAAATCTAAAAGGATACAAAAAACACACACACACAAAATGAGCTCAGACCTTATGTTTGTCGCAAGATTTCACAATGTTGGAAACTTCCTCTTCTGACCTGCATGCGTGAAATATGAATTGCAGAGCATTTTGAGTTTCAGTAGAAGGTGATGTAATGAAGCAAGTCATCCAGATGATCTCAAAGAATAAGTGCAAACAAGGACTTTACACACAACTCCATGATCTATCAACTCTCTTTTCTTGTATATGATATGCTTATTCAGATCAATGTTATGCATCTTACGCACTCAAACAGACGAAGCATATGCACTTGTTTACTTAAAAAGTCACACAAAGGGTGACATTCTCTCCACTGAATACTTCATAGATTCTCTAACTATACCATTTTGTTGCGACTGGATGTAGACCTAACTTAACAGGTGTGTATTTCAGAGCTCATTTATAACATTATCGACATTCTACTCTCTTTAATCCTCGTTCTTTTGGCCTAAATCATAATTTCACGAGGCACGTTACCGCGAGCATGAATGACCAAAATCATCAAGAACACAACACGGAGAAAATAAGATCAATAATCAAGCTCACCTTGGGAAAACAACGACGTCCGGAATATTTACAGCTTTATGAAAACTGTGTTGCGGTTTTCCATGGAAATACCTCTCATCATAATCCATACTCATGTTATCCTACAAGATATTAATTACAAAGCTCAAATTATCTATTTAATGACACCTATGTCATTGCATCTCTAAAGTAAAATTGAAAAATAAAAATAAAATACTTGACAAATAGCTTTTAATTCTTCAATAAGCTCTTGCGGTAAATGCTTCTGAGATCCTTTTACCACAAACTCCGTGCTTCCTTTTCCTCCAATTCCACTGCTCCTTAAAAACAGCAGGAAAAGGAAAAAAAAAAAAAGCATTACTCTTAATATTTAAAATTGAAGAGGTAAATGATTATCCACTAAATTAGAAAAGATATTAAAAAAAAGAGAGAGAGAAATGAACTGACGGGGAATCGAGAGAAGCATCGCAGAGAGGAGGCGGAGATTGGAAGTGAATAGCGAGCGATCCAGCGAGAGTGATAGGGAGGAGAGATTTTGAGCAGGTAAAACGGAACGGATTCTGTTTAGAGAAATGATATGGAGAGGTCATTGCTGTAGTGTTTGCTCCTTGAGTTCGAAGATGGTGGAAGAATGAGGTGCGGAGGTTGGTTATGGTTTTTGAATAGGAGGAGCGTAGGCGAGAAAGCCAGCAAGTGAAAGCCATTTGATTTCAGTGAGAGACACAGGATACTGGAAAGATAGATGGATCTTGTAAATAGGAGAAGGAAAGTTTTTGAAAATAATGTAAATGGCGTGATGCTCTTTTCTTTTCTTTTTTTTCATTTTTTCACTTACTTAGAATTTAATTATATACCAGTCACTGTATTTTATAAAGGCTAATTAATTAATCTATTTAATATCAACAACAATTAACATAATCTTTGCCTATTATTTTTGTATTTCAAAAAGATTTAAAAAATAAAAAAATTATATTTTTTTAAATTAATATTTTATTTATGTTTTCAAATTATTTTAATATAATATTAAAAAAAATTTAAAAAATAAAAAAAATTATTTTAATACAATTTTAAATAAAAAATATTTTAAAAAACAACTCATACAGTTATCTTCCATTTAATAGTTTCCTCTTCTGAAATTGCCACGCTTCCAGTCGAACTTTCCCATCTTATCTACTCTTCTTTTCCTTTTTCAGTTTTTTAAGATAAACTAATGGGAAAAAAATACAGAATTAACAAAAAGGCTAAGTTATAAATAGAAGAAAAAAAAGAATTGACTATATGGTTTACTTTTATAATAATAATAATAATTATTATTATTATTATTATAGACCTCCATCCAATAAATAGTGTTTAAATAATTAAAGAATTAAATTGTGATTAAATATTAGACACGAAAGCTTTCCCTCTATAACCACGTCTAGATACATGGACAAGTCCCATCGCACTTCCTTGTCAATAAGGACTCCATAGAGCGCATCCATTATCCAAGCTTGTGCAAAATGGCCACATGGATGGAGATTTTTTAATTTATAGTGCTCCGTATTTTATTATCTATCATCTTTTTGTTTTTTTTCTCACTTAATTTCTTTCTTCTTCGCACTTCCTCTCTCTCTCTCTCTCTCTCTCTCTCTCTCTCTCTCTCTCTCTCTCTTCACATGTCTATCTAGTTTAATGATGCTATGCTACCAAAATTTCTACTACTAAATATGTTAATGTTATTTAATTTATTTTAATGATATTTAAGTTTGATTTTTAACTTATATTGTTATTTTTTAAAATATTTTTTAATATATAAAATAATATTTTTTTATTTTTAATACATGAAATAATATTTTTTATTTTTTAAAAATTATTTTTAATATTAATACATTAAAATAATTTAAAAATATTAAAAAATAATTTTTTCAAATAATATTTATTTAAAACTTAGAAGCTGTTTATACGAGCGACTTGTCTATGTATAACCTATTTAGAAATGGTTATAGTTATTTTTTAAAATATTTTTCATTTAAAAATACATTAAACTAATTTTTTTTATTTTTAAAAAATTATTTCTAACATTAATATATTAAAATAATCTGAAAATATCAAAAAAAAATATTAATTTAAAATAAAATAAAAATTATACTGTCTTTCAAGAGTACGTTTCTGTAACATCACCCGTCCAAGGGTAATGAAAAATGCTATTGAAGCATGTTGTTTTGAAACATACGAGGACAAGGATGTGTAATGGCTACATTATCGGCATGGCTGTGTTAAAAAAATTAATTTTTTTAACTATTTTTGTTTTGTTTTAATTGCAAAAATAAATTTTAAAAAATAAAAAAAAATATTATTTTAAAATATTCATAAAATAAAAAATATTATAAAAAAGCAAACACCACCACATAAAAATAATAAAAAGAGAAATACAAAAACATTAACAAGATGAAACAACAGGGGAAAGTGAAAAGCTGTTCAAACTGAGACATGGAAGGAGTTAAGCGGGGGATCATCAAAATTCATAAAAAGAAATCCCAAGTAATTCGATTGAAATTACTTGGTGCTGACCAAATCGAGGTTCTCTGGCAAAAATAACTTGGTGCTGATAAATATTCACTGTCTTATTTTCTAGTATTCCTTTCCTTTTCTCCATTGTAATCTCGAATTACAGTAGAGGTAGCTAAACAGGCTGCTCTCTTGGAAACATTCCAAAATGATCTTTAATTGGGTCTAGCTCAAAACCACCAAGAAATCCACAGCCTGCACTTCGTAATGCTTGAATTATGATATTCATCTCATGCAACTCTGAGCTCAACCACTTGAAGTATACTTCCAGAATTCCCTCCTCCATTCAAGCCTTCCACAATCAATAGCCAATCGCATATTTGGTCTGTAAATCCCAATACTCCCTGGTTTGCTTTACGGTCTCAGCACGTTCAGCAACCATCCTCTCCTTCCAGTGCTCTTTGCACCTGAAAGAGTTTGACAATCAGAAATTGTAAAATCTTAAACAAGAGAGTGGAATATTAGTTTCTTCACCTTCTTTTCACAAGCAGATCAAGTTCCAACATGTGCACTGCGTTAGTGTATACCCCAGCCTGCATAGGATGGTAAGCAAACTTGAGATCAATTCATGCCAGAAAATTCATTTTCTTCAGAAACAAAACAACCTGGACAGCAAACAAACATGCTACCTATATTAAGCAGTGTTCACTCCAACAAAGTAAAATAGCAGATCCCTTCAGGTTGATCAGTTAATCTTATGAGACAGAAACATAAATGTTAGAAAGAAAAGAAGGATAATTTTTTCAGACTCAATCCACTCCCTGAAAGGTAAGGTCTTTCATTACTGCACTAGTTAGAACAATCCATGCTACCAAGGAAGATTCACCACCTGCAAACCTCTCATGGCAAACAAGAAAGACAACTAGCAACATTGAAGATCCCAAGATAGTTGAACTTACTGAAACCTTTTTTCTTTGTACACACCAAGATATTATAACCATTGCACCCAATGTAAGAAACAAACCATACATGGTGTATGACTACTTCCTTTCTGCCGTTGAAACAAAAGAGGCCCTAGAAGAGCAAAAGATACCTCTAGTAATGCACATTGTCTCAGTTGATACAACAAAAGCACCTTCAGAGTAAGTAGCTGCTTCAAGTTCCTACTTAGAATATGCCTTGAACAATCTTATACACCAGGGAATCAATCTGCGTGGGGCATAACTTTGCCGTTGAAACAAAAGAGGGCCTTGAAGAGCACAGGGTAGCTCTAGTAATATACAGTGTCTCGGGTGATACACCAAAAGCACCTTCAGAGTAGGTAGTTGCCTCAAGTTCCTACTTATTATATACATCAGGGAATCAATCTGTGTGGGGCATAATTGTTTTTATCCAAATAATAATTATCTGCAACCATCAGGGATTAGAAGGTGGGACGGTCACCATTACACTATCTCCTAAAGTATCAAAATATTACAATTTTTACGCACGATCAGAACAGTATTGTAATCTATTGAGAGAGGACAACGAATTTATAATGATTTCATCATCCTGTACCTAGTTTAGCACCGAGTCTAGATAAATTGTTTTATCAGCCAGGAGTGATAGGCTATTACTGTTCTACGGTATTCAAATCCTGAAACATCATGTATCATGAAATTGTTTAATCAGTGGGGAAAAGATTAACAACAATTGTTAGTATGCGAGTATGGCATGACTTCTGAGATCGTGTATCCTGCTGCCTGAGACGTTGTAGGAAGTTATGAACATAAAAGCAGCTCGGTAAGGGGATGGCATAAGAGTATTCATATCCAGATCAGTATGAGAACAAAAGCAGGAATAAGATAGACCATAAGACTGGATAAGTATGGAGTCATCTCTCAATGATCTAATCCTTGGATGTGGCTGTACTCTACTTAAGAAATAAAAAAGGAGAAACATTAAATGGTATTGGTAGGTGGTCCAAGGAGTGAGCTGGCAGTGACATTCATGGCAACCCACGACCCAATACAGCCTTGAGCAACCGCACATCTCCAAAGGGTACCGACTCAATAAGAAACAATGCATCTTTTCATATTCCGATAGGAGAGACTATCATGCAAAACATCAGATGTCAAAAGTGGACATCCTAAGACAAGTGTTTTAAAAACTCTCAAGTAACAACATACCTGTGACTTAATTTCCATCTAATGAAAAGAACACATTGTTTCGGACTCAAAGATGAGAAAAAAGAATGACTCTCTCTCTCTAAGGCTCTGACGGGATTAAGAAAGTTGCTGTGCTGCTGTTGCAGAAGTTTGGTGTTCAAGTGTATTGAGGTTTCAAAATTAGGTTTTGAGAAGATCAGAAACCAGCTTTATGACTCATGATCTACTTTTGTAAAGTCAACCAGAAAGTCAAACACACACTTAATGCAAAAGACATGATTTCCATATTCCATTTAGATAGATTCTCATTTCCCCTAGGCATGTAAGGACCAAATATGAATTCTGAATCGCTCACATTCGAGGTGACTTGTTAATATAAATCCTGTGTAAGTCGGGCAGAATCTTGGATGGTATTTCCTTTCCTGACTATAAATGAAAGTTCATTTATCTGGGAGCACAAAAATTCAAAACATATAAATATGCATAGACAAGTTTTCACATACACACAAGCAACGATACTACATATATACATAAGGTGGTCTAGTGGAGCATATTATAAACATCAGTTTGCTTTAAAGACGTACAAACCTCTCTACAGACAGGGCACTTTGCATTTGAACTTGCAGATTTAAGGCCTTCAACCATCAGCACAGAAGCAGCTAAGCAAGCACACAACTTGCAGAAAAGATGACCACAACTCAAAGCATATGGATTAAAAACCATCTCCTGAGAGATAATGATTAAAAAAACAAAATAAGAAAAGACCAGCGAAAAATTGTTACTTTATTTTTTGTACCTTGGATTGCACCAGAACTGATATCTTACCAAGCAAATGGCACAAGTCAGGCCGTATTCTAATTTTGTATAATTTGGAAGCATCAGTGTCATAACAGGTTCTGTAGCACTGAGATCACAGGAAAACCGACTGCAAAACTCACTAAACTCCCCTCCATCTATTCCATCAAAATTCAAATAAAAGGCTCCCAACTCTATTAGCCAAGGTGATTGCAAAAGCTCTATATGTTCAGACCGCATCTTGGATTTGAAATTCTTCCCATTTATAGAGCAATGTACCTAAAATTGAAAACAGATGCCTTTAATGTAAAGATAACATAAACCTACTCAGAAAGATCAAATGATGAAAATGGACTAAATTGCTGCATACTTTATCATATTTCTTTAGAATTTTACGGATAGCAATTGCATTCATGGTAACATATTCAATCAGCATGCGCCCTTCTTCAACCATGATCTGCTGATCATTTATGAAACATTGACGTAGACGAAGTTTATATCTTTGCATTCCCCTGGCAACATGAAGATGGAGGAGATGTCTAACTCTGGAACTAAAGCACCCAGCTATATCTGAAGCTTCCCTCATCAATTCGGAAAAGAACATCTGATCACACACTACAAAATAAAAAAGCTATTGTGATTATAACACTGATACCAATTACAAACATTCAGCTTTCAAATTATTCTGTTTTAAGTCGAACCTGTAAAAGTTAGTTACATTTAGTGACCTATTTAGTGAATTTTAGCGAACATTAAAACCAAAAGAAATTGAGCATACAAGACCTTGCCGGAACCCATGCGGCTCATCACATTTATTATAAATCAGAAGACATGAATGATTAATCGCAAGAACATCAAGTAAAGCTAAATTGTCTCGAGAAGGCAATCAACTAAGATCTTAAATTGATATAGCAATTTTGAAAATACATCAAAACAGAACAAGAAAGCATACGAAATCTCTTTCAAATATTTTCAAACACGAAATCAATGAATAAACTAAAACCCTGGTTAGAACTGAATATAAGCAGTATGGTTGTGGCGAAGAGACACCACTAATTACTCCGCTCTTCTTTTTATTGCCTTAATTTCTTTTCTTTTTTTTCACCAACCCGTCTGATAACTCCTCCTATCCTTACCTGACTTCCAACTCTTTCAATTCAGAGACGAAATCAAATGTCTTTACAAACTAAACTAGTTATCAAGAAACATAATCAGCCGAAACCGTAACTGACAACTATCAGCCAGAAGTTTTCAAATTTGACAGAAATCCCATATCAAGATTCCATCTTTCCAACAAAAACATGAAAGGAAAGAGAACTTACAAGGGCAAGATTGGCAATGGCAGAATTGAGACAAGCTGTGATTCTGTTCGCTGTCTCTTTCTTGTTGCTGCTCGTCGTTGCAAGAAGTGGATGGTGGACCTTGGCTTCTGCATTTCTTTAACACTTTTTTGAGTCGTTTGTACTCAACATGAGCACATTTGTCCAAACACCCTTCTTGTTCTCCGTGTAAATACTCCATGAATGTCTCTCCAAACTTCATCTTCTTCTTTGTTTCGATGAAGAGAAACGAAGGATTAAATAATATTTATTTTAATGTTAACTAATTGGGATTTGGAAACGAGTTTCTTTTCTATAGAAAGACAAAAGCAAGAGGATGTTGCGTGCAATTTGTTTCGATAAAAAACGAAACCCGCGCTTCTCTTGGAATTTGCACCATTAACGTTAATAAATAGGAAGTACAGTTTGACCTGAACAAGCAAAGTCAAAAACAATCCAGATGCATTTTTGAGAAAATTGGACTCCACCCACACAGCCCACTAACGTAATGATGGGATGTGATATGATATGATCCTCCTCTGGTGGTGGGAATTCGTGCTGCCGTATTAAGGACCATCGAAAGTGTTTTTTTTTAATAAAAACATTAATTATTTTTTGTAATAATTTTTTTATATTTTTAAATAGATTTGAGTTAAAAATAATTTTTTTAATGTATATATATATAAAAGCATTTTCAAGCAAAAAAAATATTTTGAAAAGAAACTACTACCAAAAAAAATCTATTTTATATTATATTTTTAAGTATTTTTAAATGTATTTTATCTTAAAAATATTAAATTTATTTATTTTTAATATTATTTAATAATTTTAATGAACTAATATTAAAAAAATCTAAAAATATTATTTTAAAATATTTCTAGGCAAAATATATTTTTGAAAAACACCATAGTCACACTTCACTTATTTTAAAAATAGATTTAACTTGAAAAATATGGAATTAATTTATTTTTAATGATCTTTGATGATTATAATATACTAATATAAAAATAAAAAGAATATTTTAAATAAATTTAGAACAAAAATAAAAATACATTATAGAACACAATATCAAATCACTCACGTCACTTATTTACAAATTTAATTTTAGACCTCTGATGTATCAAATCCTCATCATTGAATATCCACTTTAAAAAATCATAAATTTTTCAAACAAAGTAATGATCCCATATGGGAAAGGCTATCGCCGCCCTTCTCCGATTATTTTTATTTTCCTCGCTAAACATGATGACACCGTGACACTCCATCTTCACAAAACCAGGTTAATAAGCTCATTAGTCCCTTTATTTTAATAATATTATTAACGTGGTCCGACAGTAATTAATTTTCTTGAAGTAGACCTTCTATTTTTCCTTTATTATTTAAATAAGTCCTTCCATCAAATTTAAATGTTAAATAATGAGTTGACTTGACAGGTATGATTCATTATATTCTTGACTCCTACTGTGTAATGGGTTGGAATGGTGGATTAATAATTTTTTTATATAAAAAGAGACATTTAGGTATTGATAATTTTTTCTGGTAGAAAACAAAAATCAACTGTGGGAGTTGACTTAATCTACTCAATTAGTTCATAAATAACTCGAATTATCGATAAAAATATAATTTGATTCATAAAAATTAAAGATGATATTAAAAAAAATATTGGAACGGCAACATATTAGATCAACCATGTTTAATTTATCAAATCCACACCTCAAGTTATGAGACTATAATAATTTTATATAAAGTAAATCAAAACAAATTATGAAACTAAAATCACAATCAACCTAATATTAAATGAAGAATTTGAAAAATAATTAAAAAAAAGACCCAAAACAAATTACCCAAGTTAATCTGTCAAATCTATTACTCGAATCATGAAATCATGATAACATCATGGAAAGTAAATCAAAACAAATTATAAAACATAATTTTCAATCAACCAAATGTTAAATGGTAAAATTGATAAAAAGAAAATCAACTAAAAAAAGGATAAAAAAACAACACAAGTTAACTTAGATTAACCCTCTAACCCCTAAATCATGAGATTAAGATAACCTCATAAAAAGAAAACCAAAAAATTACTCAAGTTAACATGTCAAACTCACAATTCATGTCATGAAACTGAGATAATCTCGTATAAAAAAAATTAAAATAAATTACGAAGCTTATTTCCCAATAAACTGATTATTAAATGACGAATTCAGAAGAAAAAAATCAATTTAAAGAAAAAAGATAATAAAATGATCTGAGTCTATCAAGGTTAACTAGCAGAACTTGTGACCTGGATTATAAAACCAGAATAACTTCATAGAAAGCAAATCAAAATGAACCTTGAAATTTAATTCATAATCAATTCAATGTTGAAGGTTAAAATTTTAAAAAATTAAGTCAATCAGGTTAACATGTCAAACTCACAACATGAGTTGTAAGACTAAAATAACCACATAGAAAGCAAAGTACAACAAATCATGAAGCTCAATCTTCAAAAAATCAAATACTGTATGATGAAATTTGAAAAAATATATAATTTTTTTTAAAAAATAAAGGCAAAAAATATTATTGCAATGAATAGTGTTTTGTGAATATACCGTCTCTTTTATTTTTATTTTTTTTGTTAATTAATTGTTCACTCAATAAAGTTGCATTAGTTTATAATAATCCATGTTTATAATTATTTTATATTTGATCAGTAACATGGATATATAATTCTAATCAACTTAGTATTAAATTAAAACACATAAATAGATGAAATATAGATCCCCACTTGTTATGCCAACTTAACATGTAATGTTTTTGTTTAGAAGATAAGTAGGGGGGACGTTTGATCATATTAACCTCATCCTACACTTAATGTCAGCCACAAAATTAGAATTTGTTTTTTTTCTCTATTTTTTATTATATTTTATTTTTATTAAAGTTTCAGTTTAATTCTTTACACTTTTAATTCTTTAAACGCACATCAGTAAAAAAAAAAAAAAGTCATAGAATTCTATTTAAATTTTACAAAAAAAATTGTATTTATAAAAAAACATTTGTTTATGTTAAAATCACATTAAAATGTAGCACTTTGTATGTTTAAAAGAAGCCCTTCGACAATATGTATATAAAGTAGATATTGCTACACTATGATATATAGTTTATTATACAAGTTGGGTTTTTTTTTTAATATAACAAAAAGTATATCAATTGTAGAGAATTATTTAATATTTTTATTAAATTTGACCCTCTAAATTATTCTCGAAACCTTTAAATTTGATTTTTTTTATCTAAATAACTTGTGTTTAAATCAAATTGCTACATTATAATATATAGTTTTAACTAGTTTAGATCAAACCTTTATTAAGATAAATATTTTGTTTTACTATTATTAAATTCTTGTGTTTCCATCAATCAATTAGTACAGGGCAAATTATAACACCTCTCCGTATGCTAATTTTTTTTTTTTTTTTTGTGAAAGCTTCTTGAATGATGCTTATAATTTTAATGATACCTTAGAAAATAATATACTCAATATTGATGTTTCATCAATTAAATTAAAACTTGTAATTATTGAACAAAATGATGATTGGTTAAAAGCATGAAATATATTTATTTTATTATGAAATTATCACATGACACGTCGTGTTATTAAATCTGAGAAACTTTTATAATACTAAAAAAATAACTTATTATAGTTAGTTTAGTTCTATTTTAAAGAAAAACATAGACATAAAATGTAGAAAATATAAAATTCATTTGTCCACCAAGAATGATAAAAAATATCTACACCTAAATAATTTTTTAAACTAACTATTATTTTCTAAACACCATAAATTTATTCATTAAACACGATGCGATCAATCCAGTGATTCGATAACTTAGTCTTTGACTCAAGTTAGATTTCAAAGAAATCAAATTAGAGCTAATTAAGTATGACCCAATTGACTCGATAAGTCAATCATAATCGAGTCAAACTTTTATTTAATTTATTTTTTTTCAAAATGATATCGTTTTTAATTTGTTTAAAAGAAAATTTAAAATAATATAATTTTAAATTGACTTGAATTAACTCATTTTACCTATAACCCAATCCTTAGCCTATGTCACGAGCCGAGATGGCATTATGTTCTATTTAGCATGACGGTCTAATTATGCTTTTGAAAATTCTTGATTGTTTTAGTTTTAAATTAATTTTTTATATTTTTAAATTATTTTGATATACTAATGTTAAAATTAAATTTTAAAAATATAAATTTAATATATTTCCAAACAAAAATATAATTTTTAAAAATAATTTCTATTTCACTCTTAAATATTACTTAATAAGTATGATGATGTTCACCTTGGAATGCCATAACCAGCAAGCACATGGTATGACTTATTTGGTTAATTACTATTTAACTTTCTTCACGATTCTTGAACATGTGAATTTCTAGATCTTCAAAACAAAAATAGGAACACCACAGCAAGTTTTATAGATAGGATTCATAGCACATGACAGCCGTTTCCAAAAAAAAAAAAGACAGAAAATCCTGAATTTAGCAGTCACAATCCGAGACATAGATTCACCTCCACAACTTACCCAAGCTGCTGGCAGAAAGACATCCACCACCATCGTAACTCCTAAACCCTCCGAACCTTTCGTCTCTGAACAAAAAGACAAAAAGCCGACGAAAAATTCCAGAGAAATATAGAAGACGTTCAGGCAATCAAGAAAAAGGAAAAAAAGAAATGGGAGATGAATTGAAGATTTCTACAATTCCTCTACTTGAATCTTCATCAACAGGAACAGCTTCTAAAATTCAAACACTAGGGAATATAATTGTTTCCGTGGTTGGCACTGGTATTTTAGGCCTGCCTTTCGCTTTTCGAATTGCTGGCTGGCTGGCTGGCTCTCTCGGTGTCCTCGCCGCTGGAGTTGCCACTTATTATTGCATGCTTCTCCTTGTCAGTCAGTTTTGTCTTCTCCTTTTCTTTTCTTAATCCTCTTCCATATAGTTCTTGTTGCCCAGATGCAGTTTTTATACCAGCAACATATATCTAATCCAGGGATAAAATTTATTATTTGTTTCTCTAGAGGAATTAACAATATTTGTTTTTGGGGTTTATTATTCACTACTATTTTCAAAATCTCCTTTTTTAAAACTTTATTTCTTTTTTGGTTCCTTGCTTTTGTTGTTTTCATTTATCTTTAATTTTGGGATCTGCTGTACTTATTTTATGTGGCCCAAAAATTCATTAACAGCAAGTACTTCAGAAAATTCTTTAAGGAACTTGAAATGGTCACAATAATAAGATCAGCAGAGTCTGACTTGGGTTACTAACTCAATTAATCGCATCTATCAATCTTTTGTGCCATTTTTTTTTCCTGTTGTTTAATGTGTCATTAGTCATCACTTACTGATTTGATTTTATGTGTGTATATATATATATATATATATATATATATATATATATAAAATTCAAGCTCACGATCCTAAAGATGTAAGATCGAGTCTCGAAGTCAGTTGTTTAATTTGTGGTAAAAATGTTAGAAGAATTCCGTTTCCCTCAATGACAGATATATACTGTTCTTTTCTTGGCCCACTGCTGCAGGTTCAATGCAAAGAAAAGCTAGCATCTCAAGAATTAACACCAGAAACAGAAACATATGGTGACTTGGGTTACAAATGTATGGGTAACGCAGGCCGTTACCTGACAGAATTTCTCATTTTCATTTCCCAGTGTGGAGGAGCAGTGGCATACCTAGTCTTTATTGGCCAAAATCTATCATCCGTATTCAAGGGCCATGGGCTTTCTCTCCCATCCTTCATATTCTTGTTAGTCCCTATCGAGATCGCACTATCCTGGATCCATTCGTTATCTTCTTTAGCACCTTTTAGCATTTTTGCCGACATATGCAATGTGTTAGCGATGGCAGTCGTGTTGAAAGAGGATTTAGATAAGGTAATAAGCGGTGAATTCAGGTTTGGTGATAGAAAGGCAATCACATCTAGTATAGGAGGATTGCCATTTGCTGCAGGGATGGCAGTGTTCTGTTTTGAAGGGTTTGGGATGACGTTGTCGTTGGAGGCTTCAATGAAAGAGAGGGGCGGTTTTGCTAGCTTGCTGGCAAAGGCATTCTCTGGGATTACTCTTTTGTATGTTCTGTTTGGTTTTTCTGGTTATATGGCTTATGGTGATGAAACTAAAGATATTATAACTCTCAATTTGCCCAACAATTGGTCCACAATTGCTGTTCAGGTAATGTGCTCCAGCTTTTTGCAATATAAATATGTCACTTATAATGTGTAACATCCTTCTTTTCATCTTTACATACCGCACTAATCCTTGCTCAAGGATTCCCTTTCCTTTCTTTGTTGGTATTAAATTTAGAAATGAATAGCTTCACTAGTTGTTTATTACAAGAAATCTTAATTTATCCCAATACAGCTTTTGGAATTAATAAAATAAAGGTTAGCTTTAGAACTTGGAACCAATTCTTTATATCCATTGCCTTGGGTGCGTTAACAGATGCCTTGCCTGCCTGTCTACTCTGTCGTTGTCTAGTATTATTGTTATTCACTGTCATCCTCCATTTGGAACTGATTGTCTTTTTGCATATAATTTTTATCTAAAAGCATAAAAAACCAGATGCGTAGGCACGTATTTTTATACTGCATGTAAGACTTTTGTAATTTTCTTGCCTGTATGCCTACCATAAGACTTAATAATTGCAAAGGTAACAGTGGAATTGGCATGGTAATCTTATCACTGCAATATTGCAAATCCTACTCTACTATATTATTACTATTATGCAGCAGGATGCGATTGCCATGCTAATCTTTGTGCTAATTGGCAACAGGTTGGATTGTGCTTGGGACTAGCATTCACGTTTCCCATCATGGCACACCCAATCCACGAGATTGTGGAGGGGAAGCTGAGAAACAGTGAATGGCTTCGAAAGGTCTGCTATAAAGATGGTGAGAATCCAACATTAGTTGGAAAGTTTGGAACATATCTGAGTCGTGCTATATTGATTGTTGTTTTGGCACTCTTGGCATCATTTGTGCCTGGTTTTGGTGAATTTGCATCGCTTGTGGGGAGTACTGTATGTGCACTAATCTCATTTGTTTTGCCAGCCGCATTTCACCTAAAATTATTTGGTTCATCATTACGATTCTGGGAGAAAGCCTTGGATTATATCTTCTTGATAGGTGGACTGCTCTTTGCTGCTCATGGTACTTACAATTCCATCATTGGTTTCTGAAGGAATTTTGGCTTGAATTATGCTTTTATTCTTTCCTTTTCAGTAGCCTAGATTGTCACATAGAGAAATGTAGTTTCATGTAAGTGACATTATTAGCAACAGGTAGAAGGGGATGTATCTCTAGAGATCATTTACTTGGGGACTGAAGATACAGCAACTTGCTTTGTATACTGCTGCTGGCCCTGCCTTCATCCAATCGAATGGAAAGTTCAACTTTCATGAATTTAGATTGCCTCATTCACCCAATTGACTCTTGATGTCTGTAAGGAAACAAATTGGCTCTCTTTTTGTTGCATTAATGTGCTCCTGCATCTTTTCGAACATGCGGCTTCCACGCTGGTAATAGAAAATTTTGAAACTAATTAAAACTACATATTTTTGTCAAGGTTTTAAACAGCTTCACGCACTGCCTCCATCACAAATACCAGAATTATTTTGGGTACGCTATACAAGTACGGTACACCTAACTCATGCTTTAACAATCGCACCGCAATTCTGTTAGGCAGGCCTAATTTCACAGATTAGAAATCTAACTCCAGTCTGGGAAGCCTAAACCCTGTCATCTTTTGCTGCTTGCAACTTTGCATACCACTTAAAAGGTATCTTTTCTGCTTCCCAAGAAAAGGAATGCAGATAGCTCTGATGTGAAATTCTGGAAGAGGCTTAAAGCCAGGTGCTGACATTGGACAAGACTTGGGGCCAGGATGCCAGAGAATGAGCAAAGATGGCAGCAGAGATTCTAATTTTTTGTTGGGAAAACATTGCGAATGACCTGTAACAAAATGCAACCCATGAAAAGATTGGAATATGTAATAATATATCAGAAATTGAAATATCTACTGCATGTGGAATATTACAGTACTGGACCTTCAAAATCTTTCCGGGGCCTGCTGTCTTCCCAGTAGTGTTTTCTCCTTTAGAATAAAGCATCTTTGATGATTTGCATTATTTGTTGGTATATATGTCATCCTTTTCAGGTGAGGGACATTTTAGATGCATCAAAGCTAATGATATCCCCACTCAGTCCAGCATTAGCAGTGAGCATCCACTCCATTTGTAGAGAGAGGGCCAGCTTTTGGCAAAGATGACGAAGTGAGAGTGAAAATGAAATGGGGGCAAAAAGACATGGATTCTCATTGCCCCAGAACAACATATTAAAAGATGAACGAAGATCATGAAAAAGCTCCACGTCCTTTTCCAAAATAAAATCCATGACAACTCCTTTTGTTTTCATTTGCAGCCACAATTTTGGTATTCTTAGTATCCATTAAAGATATGTCACTCAGAATAAAGATATTCATGTGGGGAGAGCAGTACTTGCTGATAGAGATGGGAATCGCTTCTCTTATAATGACACCCTCACTGCTTAGCGTGGATACCCAATTCCCATGTGGCCTCCCTTCACATCCTTTTCTTCCTAATCCCAATTAGAAGATTAATTTGTAATCAAACTTTGTTTTCGTAAGAAAGAAGAGATCAGACTTTGATAAAATTTTCAGGCAATGATTTCAAGGATGCATCTCATGATGATCACAGCAATTGATCAACTTGTAACCATGCTAAAGCAACCATAAAGCTACTTTGAACCAGTCGCATAGAAAGGGCTCGACTTTCTCCCTAGGCATAACCCTTACCTAAGTACTTTAGCAAGTGTTCCAAGTGTTAGGACAACTTGTCGGCCATTTTGATCTTTCGTGGGTGTTATAGATATTAAATTTGGTGCAGTTAAACAAGTTCGCTCGGTGATTCATTGATGAAAAATTTATTATAGCAGTTCAGTTTGATGATTTATCGATTTGAAATTTAGTCTAAATCAAGTTTTATTTTGAATTATTTTGGTTGAATCACTGATTTGCTAATTTTTTATTTTTTTAATGTTTTTAGATTATTTATATACTAATATTAAAAATAAAAAAATAATTATTTTAATATAAATTTTTTTTTTTAAAAATAATTTTTACTACGGTACAAACACGTCGTTGTTCAAAACCAACACCAAATACTTGGAAAAATAAAAGGAACATAAAAGAAGGAGAATTTGATACGATAATCTACAAAACAACAGCTGAGAGACTTGATCATTAACAGGAACGAAGCCAGCTTCCATGTAGGACCCTCCTTCCACTTAAGAAACATGGACCCAGTTTGAGGTTGTACTATGCTTACTGTGCACCAACATTCTCTCCCCCACCCCTCCTCTGCCCTTCTCCTTGTGTATATATATTTGTGTGCACAAATAAATCCCACGGGCCCACTCCCCACCCACTTCCTCCCCTCAGAAAATGACAGTTTCAGGGCCTTTTTCCACGGACAGACTCTTTTTCTTCAGTTCCCAGGTCCTGAAGACTTCTTCGTCCTCACCCCCCATGCATCATTACATTATAGTACAACACCACATCCCATGTTAATGTTACCATCCCTACAAGTAGCATTAATAAATCAAATAAAATAACAGTTTCCCGTTCCACCAATCATAACTTCTCTTGCTAGTATATAAAACCACTCTGTAACCAGTCACAGCAAACTACTAAAGCACACCAAAGAAACCCAACACCGCCACAGCCACCATCATCACCATCAACAACAACAGCAACCCTAAAAAAGGAAAACTAGAAACCCTTTCTTGGTTTCTAACAATGTCTCCACCGCTCACAAAACCAACAACAACAAGCTCGATCTTTTTTCCATCAAAACCGCCACCGCCACTCTGCACTTTCCTTCTCTTGACAGCCCTTTGCTTTATTGGTTTCTTTTACACTCTCCACCACTCTCAAAATCCCAAGACTACCCTCCAGCACACCGCCACCCTCTTCCTCTCTTACTCCTCTAACTCCACCATCTCCTCCTACCTTCACTCCCTCACTCTCCACCCTCACCTCGCTGGCACCAAACCTTCTCTTGACACCGTCAACTATGTCTTCTCCCATTTCAAGAACCTCAAGTTAGAAACACACAAGAAAGAATACCAAGTTTTGCTCTCTTACCCTATAAAATCTTCACTCTCCGCGCATTTTAGCAACGGGAGTGTTGTGGATTTTAATATGAGCGAGTTTGTTGATCTTGCTGAATCAGATAAAATTGTTTCCCCGTACCATGCGTATTCGCCGTCTGGTACGGTGCACGCTAAGGTTGTCTTTGTGAATTATGGCCGTGAAGTGGACTATAATGCGCTTGGGGCTTTAGGGGTGAACGTTAGTGGATGTGTTGTTTTGGTAAGGAAAGGTGAGGGTTTAAGTAGGGGTGGGGTGGTTAAAATAGCTGAATCTAAAGGTGCTTTGGCTGTTCTGTTGTACGCCGAGGAGGGTAGGGTAAGTGGGGGTGTGGAGAGAGGGACTGTGATGAGGGGTGTAGGAGACCCACTTAGTCCAGGGTGGGCTGGGGTTGAAGGAGGGGAGAGACTGGGGTTAGAGGACAGTGAAGTACTTGAGAGGTTTCCTAAAATTCCATCTCTGCCCTTGTCTTTTGGGAATGCTGACGTCATCTTGAGGTCGCTAGGTGGCCGTACCGTGCCTCCGGAGTGGAGGGATTCTGGTGGAAGGTCTAGGGTGTTACGGGTCGGCCCAGGGCCGGCTAAGGTCAACTTCACTTACCAGGTTGGTTGTTTTGTTTGTTTGTTTGTTTGATGAATCTTTCGAGTGTTTTATGCTCGAATGTTGTACTGATAGAATGCTATAGAAGACAAAAAAGAGAATTTTGAAAGGCCCACAAACGTTGGTCCAAAATCATGGTATCTATGAATATTTGTAGTTGGCTAATTGTTGATTTTGCTATTTAAAGGTTGGTCAAACTGGTATTTGGATCGGTATATGAGGATTGAATTGTAGTAAATTTGGATGAGTGTTGAAGTTCTTGTTTACGCTTTCTATTTCCTGGGCTATGATTCTAGTTGAATTTGCAAAATCTGGAGTTGAATTCGAAGTTTTGGAAGAGCTAGAAATGCTTTTGTTTGGCCTAGACCGGCCATGACAACAAGGACTAGCTTCCCTGAAACATGTGAACTTGATATCATGCTATGCTAGTGTGCAATGACATAGTAACATGATTATTGTAGGCAAAACTCAAGATGATTCACTTAGCTTTTCAGTTTTGGTTTGGAGAATATGTGCCTGCCACCTGCAAGCTCTTTTTTTTTTTTCCTTGGTGGAGAAGTCTTGACATAATAAATTTTAGTAAATATGACCTGTATTGATGTGACTGATATTTTTGTGTTTCCTAATTATCCAACTATGATTGGTATCATACTATGTGATCTTGCTTATTTCACACAACTAAGATGTTGGGAAAATATCAATATCTATCTACAAGATGATCGATGGAGGGCGACTGTTAAAGATGGTGAAGTTGAGCTGAGTTTTGAAAACTTAATCTACTGTATGAGATTCAGCAGATTAAGATTTTCCTTTTTCTGCTATTTGATATGGAGAGTTGTGATTGGTTTTTAAGTCCAATCACCCTTTCTTTTTCTGGTTTGGGCTTGCGATTTATCAGGGAATTCATTTCCCATAGCCGCACTCTATGATTTGTGTTATGTTGGAAGAGGGATATGTCTGTTTTGCTATGTGCTTTGAAAGAGTTTGTTTTCCTGTAGCTCAATATTAATTCTGGATACTATGATTTGATTTGGACTGAATTTTTTCCAACCTATTAATTTTTAACGCATTGAATTGAATATCATCTGACGTGCTTCTTTATGTATGAGAATTTCTGCTCTCTGCAATTTTGTAATGCTCTCTCTTTGTTATAAATGTATTTGGCTGCTTATTATTAATGAGGAAACGCGGAAAGAAACACAAAAAGCATATTAAAAGCTATTTATTTGCCAAGCGCATTCCACTTTTCACACATTTTTTCTTGATTATTGATTTTTCTTCTGTTCTTTAGGGGGAGAAAAAGGTGGTGACAATCCACAATGTTTTTGCTGTCATAAGGGGGTCAGAAGAGCCTGATCGTTATGTGATCCTTGGTAATCACAGAGATGCATGGACATATGGAGCTGTTGATCCCAATAGTGGTACTGCTGCATTACTAGACATTGCTCGGCGATATGCTCGTTTGATGCAGAAGGGGTGGAACCCTCGAAGAACTATAATCCTTGGTAGTTGGGATGCAGAAGAATTCGGGATGGTAGGTAATTCTCCATCTTTGTTTTCATTTATGTGCAATGGGTGTGAAGTGGATCAAGATGTTAACCTCAGGATTGTTGAGTTATAGTTTCCCACATTTACTGTGCTGTCTCTGATTCTACAATCTTCTTCTTGCATAGAACAGGATGGAAGGGTACTGGATCAAGTTTGATCCTCATCCATTGATTACTTTGTTGAAAACTGAAGAACCTGTTTGACATGACTCGTAATGCATTATTGATAAAGAATACATTTGACAAAATTATTTTGCTTCATTATTCTGCATTGCAGCTTCTATTGATGCAATGACAATTCAATTGTCCATGGAAGTGATCACTTTGGAATGAGGGAGACAGATACTTCTATCATCTCCTTATAAAATGGATGGACCTCTCAGCAATTTCATGTGTTTGACTTTGTGGTCGATTGCTGATCCTCCCATCCAATTCTGTACATGGATCTCTGTTCTGATTTCCCAAAGTCTGGCAACCATAACAGTTCTATATAAACAGAATACCAAATTTGCTTGGAGAGGGGTGGGGGATTTCAGGACTGCTATTTATTACCGTATCTAAACATGAATGCAGTAAATTGATAGGTTCCTTGAGAAAAAGAATCTTTCCTTGCTCTCTAAATGTTGTTGTCAAGCCTCATAGTTTTTCTTTTAATAGTTTTATCTGAATATGTATCTGTGATAATCTTTGGATGCTGAACCTAACAAGATTGTATACTGGAGTGCTTTTGTGTATTGCAATAATCCAAATTAATGTGTAACTATGATATTGTAGGGTCTACCGAGTGGGTTGAACAAAACCTCGTCAATTTGGGTGCGAAAGCAGTGGCGTATCTTAATGTAGATTGTGCAGTTCAAGGCCCAGGATTTTTTGCCAGTGCAACTCCCCAGCTAGATAATCTTCTTATTGAGGTTACAAAAAAGGTAAATTAGAGGAACAGTATGTTGTTACTTCTAAGGCAGTTTTGGTTAGTCTCTTTGGATGTTGCTTGGTTTCAAAACGTGACATTTTAACCAGTTATTTCAACTAATACTAAAAATGATTTCAGGTCAAGGATCCTGAAGCAGAGGGTGCAACTGTTTATGAGAAATGGGCAGCCAGAAACCAAGTCAATGCAGTAAGACTGAACAGTATCTTTTATCAAATGCCAGTATTTGAACTGCTCAAAGACGCTGCTTCTTCAATTATTAAATGTTAATATTTGAAATGCTTAAAGATGCATAAACATTCACACACATGTATGTGTCTGTGTTTGTGTTTGCACATACACGTCCTTCACTTAAACTATTGTGTAGCAGCATACCACTTTGGTATCTACAAAAGAATAGGTCCTATGTGCAATGCACTGATGACCATCTCAAATATCTTCTTGCTTTGAAGCTACAAATGGAAATGGTGCCTTTTTTTTTTCACAATTAGAAGTTATAACCACCCTAGTGGTGCTCATTTATTTAAGGATGGCAATGAATCGGGTCAGGGAAGGTTTTTTGCAGGATTATCTAAATCCGTTACCCACCTCTGCATGGAGGATTTTCTCCACGTAGCGGTACCCGACCTAATATGTTTTTTTGAAGATCAATTTTACAAAAATAAAATCTAAGCTTAAAACAAACTACATCTATATTCATGAATCATAAAACCATAAAATAGTGTATCAATTTTCCTTGTACAAAATAATAAAAATCATTTATGAATCATAAGATATAAAATTCAAGCATCACAGTAAAATATAAATTACAATTCCAAAAAAAAAAAGAAAAGTGTTGACACCCTAAGCTTGGGGAAGGGGCCTGGTGCATAACTGAAACTAGGTAAGGGGCAGGTTGGGTGATGGGGCGAGGGAATGCGCCCACCCCTGATCAAACCAGATCAGATTTTATCCCTCTTCAGTTTGGCTGAGGTCAAACTGGATAAAATTCCAATCCAATTGGATCCATGCATGACAGATCAAGTGAAATTACCATCAATACATGTAGTCATACTTCAACGAATGATATGTTTTGGCCTCCTGGAGATAATTTTTTTTATCAGGCTCTTATTCGGGGACTATCATGTTTGGTTTGCAGATTCAAAGACTCGGTGGAGTGGATTCTGATTTTGCTCCATTTCTGCAACATGCAGGGATTCCTTCTATTGATATCTATTATGGAAGAGGTATGTTTCTCCAACCTTTGCAGTGATTATTTACTGGCAGTAATGTGCTATTTAGGTTTGTGGTCATGCATATGTGAGATATGAAGGTATTTATTTATCAGGCGCTCAAATGGAATCATTTCAGGAATTTGAATAGCTTTACCTGCGTATTTTCCCCTCAGCCTTGCAAATATTATTGCAGCTAAAGGATCAGAAATAAGGATAATTTTTAGGATTTTTGTTTCTGAACATTGTATCATAGGAGTAACACCACCATTTGTTTTCATCATCCCCACTTTCAAGTCATGCCTCTCTCCATGTTTTGGCATTACGACACACATTACTGTCTCTGTTCTTGAAGTTTAAGAGGAACCAAATTGGAAAAATAAACGTTCCCTGGATTTTCAAACATGATTGTGGCTTGACAGCAAGAGACTATTATATTTTGTCGCGGGGAATGTCTGAGATGTTCTTTTCATAATCTAAACCTTGTTGGTATTAATGCCAGAAACAGTATTGTAATTTGATGTATTTTATTTATCTTTGGAGAAGCACGTGAGAATTTTCATTCTCTTGCATCATGGGTACAAAGCCACAACAATTAGAAAAGTATCTAGAGAACTCGCCAGGTAGATAAAATCCAAACTAAGAGACATAATGATAAATCACTGGATTTTCATCTCCTTGACCAACTTTGACTCTGGTAGCACAGCTACGCACTGGGAATTTTGATTCCTGTGAACCTCCTAGATGAATGGAGCAGGGCTTTGGTATGCCATAAACCAAGAAACAAAGCTTTCTCAATCACAGCCCAGATGATGGGCACCAAGGACCGTATTGGTCGCACAACAAATGGATAGATTTAGCATCATGTAAAACAACAAGGCAGGTCTAGAAAAAACCTTCTAGATCGGAAGAAAACACTCTGAAAAGGATAAGAGAAAAGAGAATTGAAAAGGAAGAGAAAAAGGGCATGCAGCTGGCAAAAATCAAGCAGTGGTAACTCAATTCTTATGGGCGGGAGGGAGGGAGCGCAGTAGTGAGAGGTTGGGTAGGATTACTAGTGCTGGGTGGTACTTTTCTAAGGTTGGCAGCTACTGTCTGTGTTGAGTTAAGCATTTTATTATGTGACTTTGATGGTACAAGAACTTGAGATTCTGGTGACATGGTTGAAGCCAAAGAAGAAACTGGCAGAAAACCTTGCTTCGCCTAAGTCAAACCCAGTTGCAAGAAACATTATCAGTGCAATTGAACAGATAATATCAGAAAATGATTTGAAGTACATAGCTTTCATTTCTTTGCTAACTTGCGAGAATTCTTTGCTAGGGATACTAACTGAAAGCTGGAAATTTATACTTATTGTTCAGATTTCCCTGTCTATCACACTGCTTTTGACTCCTATGGGTGGATGAAAAAATATGCAGACCCGTTATTTCATCGTCATGTGGCTGGTTAGTGTCCTTTTCTGTCAACTTGTATGCCTACTGTCAGATAAATTGTAAGGGCATTCATAACTACTTTCAATGGCCTTTCTGTTTTTTGTTGTTCCAGTTGCTGGAATTTGGGGACTTCTAGCCCTTCACCTGGCTGATGAGTCTATTCTCCCATTTGATTACATCTCTTACGTGGAGCAGTTACAGGTGTGCATCTGATTAAAATTTCTCCAACATGTATTTGTTAGTTAAACAAACCATGTTTTAGACTAGCTGTTCACAAATAAGTGACCAAAATGGTTGGAAACTTGCCAATAGAGATGATTGCATTTCTATGGGAAACCTAGGGTGCTTCCTTCAAATTCCTTATGTAACTATTCATATTGTGAGTAAGAATAATTTTTTAGAAAATAGGATCTAACAAGAGGAAAAGACAGGAAAATAACATGGGAAGATGCATCATTCTAACAATTAGCATGGTTGGAAATCATGTGTTATGTTTGACTGCAAAGCTGTTCCATGATGGCTGTACAGCTAACAAGAGGAAAAGACAGGAAAATAACGTGGGAAGATGCATCGATCTAACAATTAGCATGGTTGGGAATCATGTGTTATGTTTCACTGCAAAGCTGTCCTACTTAAATATGATGGCTGTATAGTATGCATTTGTGAGATTCACCCACCCAACTCCACAACCTGTGGCTCTCGAGAAATGAAACTGGATATTCAATTTTGAAGGTTGAAGAAATATGGTTACCGAAATCACATTGCACCATTATTGAACATTTTCTCTGAATATATAGTGAATTTTGTCATTTTCAATCTCAGACTGACACTTTCCCTTTCCTTGGCAGGGGCATACAGGTGTCTTGGGCAAACTATTGGACAGGAACGTATCTCTTCATCCTTTAGTTACTTCAATTCAAGAACTTGCCTCTGCTGCCAAAGAAGTGGAGTATGAAGTAAAGGTGAGCTCTTGAAGTAATTATTGGACTTCCTACATCTCAGTGGAGATGATGAAAACCTACATTTTATGGTCATTTATTCTGCTCTCTCCCGAGTACTTAAGGGGCATGTATTGTTTTTTAATGCAGCAATTGAGAGAACAAGAGAGGAGGGGGGATTTTATAGATCTGAAGTTGCGAGCATTGAATGATCGGCTGATGCTTGCTGAAAGAGGCTTCCTGGATGTAGAAGGACTTCAAGGAAGGCAATGGTTTAAGCATCTTGTAAGTGTTCTCCTCGTCTCCAGCTCAAGAGCATTAACTTGGATTTAAACGGTATTGTGAAGAACCCCAACAGCAATTTATGTGTGGAACTGATGTTTTAATCATCTCTGTAGATTTATGGGCCTCCGAGTAACTATGAAAGCAAACTGGATTTCTTCCCTGGAATAGCAGATGCTCTCTCTCAATCCACCAGCAAAAGCCAACAAAATAGACAAGCAGCAGTTCAGCATGAGATATGGAGAGTTGGCAGAGCCATTGAAAGGGCTGCTAGTGCTCTTAAAGGGAATCTCACTTGAATCTAGCAGAAAACATGCATCAACGTGAGGCCGTCAACTTGTATATAAGAGTAGTCAACTTGTCATAGATTTTAACTTTACTGAAGAGATGCATAAGGTTAACTCTTGTAAATGCGAATTTAAAATCCATGCTGTAAAATTTTGCCTCATCCACAGCAAGCAAAGCAATTATCAAGAACATTGCCTCCCATGATTACTGATTTGCTGGAAAGATACAAAGACTAGATCTGAAATTGCAGACATCTGAATGTGTGCCACTCTTGCATGTTCTTAAAACAGAATATATTGATGCCCTCGTGAATCTTCATAAAAAAAAAAGTTTCAAAAATATACAGATTGGAAAATGACAGGAAATCAGTTAAAAAGCATGGGATTGGTAGGTTGCATTAACTGGGTCTCAAAATGAGATGGTGGCTAAATAAACTTGAGTGACACAACCCAATATAACAGAGTTGCCTTACAGGCATCAACTTGCATGATAAAATCATGGCAGGTTTATTTCCTCCTTTCCAAGAGGCAAAATTAGAGGCATTGTGCTCTTTTTTTTAAAAAAAAAATAAAAATTCTTGCCTTAGTTCGAATGTCCTCTCTCTTGCATCTTATAGTTCCATCTCCAACATGACTATATAATATACTGTTCATTTTGATTTAGTGTAATAAATTAGTTAACTCGTCTGATCTTTGCTACGACGTAGATCGATTTTTATTAATAAAATTGATTGAGATTTTTATTCATCAATAAATATTAAAAACAAATGTTAACACCAACTAAAGACAAGTTAAAAATTTGAAAAACAATATATATATATATATATAAGAACAATAATTTAAATATCATTGAAACAAAATAACTTTATAATAAAACTTCCCTTTTTTTATTAATAGTTATTTGGTCTGTGCTTCCCCACAGGCTTGAATAAAAAGAAATTATACAAAAAAAGGTGTAACCATTGTCGGCGCATTTGCTACTAGCAAGAAAAATTGTGATGGTGAATTCATAATTTAAAATATACATTTAATATTAAGGTTTTTATGTGCCGATAAAGGTTAAAAAAATATACTAGTTATAGCTAAAGCCCAAGTCCCGAACTTTTTGGTAACATTATTAAACTTGGCTTGGCCTGATGGATTATTAGAGGCCCCTTGATCCAAGTCTTTTTTTGACCTTGTTTCAAATCATATTATATTATATAGGAGTTGATTTAAAAAAACCTAGTTAATTTTATAAATTCAACTCGAGTAAAACCCAGTTTGATTAAAAAGAATACTAGATGTTGTCTTTTTATTTTTTAAAAAAATTATTAATATAACAATGTTATGGGTCAACCCAGATCTTTATGTGTGGCTTCGCAACTCTATCAACTTAGCCAAAACCCGGTTTGCATTTTAAAAAAAATAAAAACAATTTTGATCTAATATTTCTTTTATAAAAAAAATTAGAACAATGATATTTTGGATAAACTCGGGTTAAATCAAGTTAATTCACCTAACTCATAACTTAAATCATAGCCCTTACTGAGTTTAATAACCTTGTTTTTAAAAATATATTTTTTATTCAATCAAATGATTAACAATTTAAAAAATAAAAGGGGGATATTAATTAAATTTTTAAAAAAAGAAAAAGAAAAAGAAGCTAATCATTAATGGACTCAATAGGGTAGGCTTGCTAACAAGCACCTCAAATTCCTAGGGTTGAGTGTTTAGGTTTTTTTTTTTTTTATAATGAAAATAAATAATATGTCGTCTATTTTTTTTTTTAATTTTAAGAAAGTTGACAATGCATCTTCTTGAAATTAAGTTTTTAACCACTTTTATGGAGGTTAAAAAATCGAGATCCAAGTTTTTTTTACTCAAAAAACTTATTTTTAATTTGTTTTTACATGAAAATTCATAAAAAATACCTTAAGAATGTTGATAAACCTTTTGCCAACCTCAAACACCCTAAATCACTCTAAAAAGTAAAAATCAATCGATTAAAAAAAAGCTAAACAAATCCCAATTTAATTTTTTTAGCATGTTTATAAGAAAACACAATCCCTATTGTACTACTCTTGTAAACCTCTGAATAAAATCCATACAATTAATAAGGTAAATAGTATGGTAAGTGAGTAAAGTGAATATATGAATTTAAAAAGTAACTTTAGATTGTGATAATTTGAAATAAAATGTTTATGTGTTAGTTTAAAAATAGAAATATGAAAAATAGAGAAAAAAAACAAAGAAAAGCATATAAAAATCAAATAAAGAGATAAAATAGGACATCAATGTTGTAGGATATGATATAATAAAATTTGATGTAGTCAGTTAAAACTCGGCTTTAAAAATACATCTGAATCTCAGAAATATGACTTGACAAACATAAAAGATACAATGTAAACTTGTAACTCAAAAATTGATAAACAAGTGATAATACAGAGAAGTTTCATAAATTTGAACTGAAAATATTTAGAAAAGTATTTTGGAATTTTCAAATAAATTAATGCATGGTTTTATGCGCAAATGATTCGAACTAGTGATATAAGCCTTGCGCATAATTACGTAGTTTTTTTAACTCAGAAGGGAACAAAATTTGAGGAAAACTTGTATTATAAATAGGTACGGAATTTCCCAATGAATTAGTTAAAGATTAGGAAAATTTAAGTAGATAAAACAATACAAATTTTTGGATTTTTGTTGTAAAAATTACATGTTATTCAATTTTATGTTATCAAGCATAACTCTCAATTAAACCATTAGATCAAGCTGAAATGTTATGATTAACCTTCTAAAACATAATTATACCTTGATTTAAAATTTCATGTCAATTAAATGTTGGGAAGATCTTTTGACAATATGAATATCAGGTAATAATATAGAAAACTAGCACTTGGGCTCATTAACGACAAAGTTATATACACACCAAAAATCTCCTCCTTCCCTATAAAACCCTGAGAGTGCAACTGGTTCATGAGGGAAAGGTCGAATGTTCTTGAAGGAAGTGTTAACACTAGAGTGATAGTAAGCCTTTTCATCAGTTTATGAAAGCTTTCTTCACACTTATTTGACCATTTCAACACTACTTCGTACTTCTTGGGATCTATAAATATTTCTTTTGTGGATATAATATGTCTTAAAAAAACCTCTTTCTTTAGTCGAAAATCATATTTTTCTAGCTTGGCATACAATTTATAATTCTTTAGGGTCTATAATACATGTCTTATATGTTATTTTTTTTACATTTTCTCATAGCTACTGGAAATTTTGTATGGTCTTTCCGAACTCTAATTGATCTAAAATTTTAACTCAATATAGAAAAATATGTCAGAAGACCACGTAAAATTCTAGCATGATTTGATGGTCATATTGAGAGTTATACTTGATAGAGTAAAATTGATCAATTGGTGATTTTATACCAAAAATCTAAATTTTCATGTTTCATCCTTACATGGATTGTATCAATTATCCCACTAAATCCTCGAGATCATTTTCTTATTTCAAAATATATTTAGTTTGCCTTTTATTATTTATTTCATTGACAGATTTATTATTGTTTCACGACAACGTTATCAATTTTTAACTAGGATTTACATCAATGCCTTTCCATTTAATTCTTTCTTAATTATTATTCCTTATTTTCTTTATAATTTCTCAGAATTATTTCCTCGTTTTCAAAACATATTTATTTTAAATTTTTTTAATTTTTTTATCCATCGAAACCATTTCTGGTCTTACTAATTTTATGAATTTTAAAATAAATTTCTTAGTTCTCATTTTCACTTCATCACTACCATTAAATTTACTTAATAGGGTCATCCTCTTTATTTATACATCACATGTATTTTTAATTTTATTATTTATTTATCTTTTCTCATCGTGAGTTTTCATTATTTATAAAAGTCTTATTACCTTCTATTCTAACACGAGGTTAACAAACAAAATTCTTATTTAAATAATAAAATCCTTTTACCTAAAACAAAAATAGTGAAACCAACCGAAAAAAACCCAATCCAAACATTTTCAACCCGATAGAACCGGTTTATTGGGCTTTATTTTGAATGAAACAAAAGCGGGAAAGCAAATGCTAGTAAAGAAGAAAATCGAAAGAGAGAGTGTGAGAGAGAAATGGAAGAAACGATATCTGAATTTAGCAAAAGCGTAGGCAGCTTCTGCAACCACCTCCAGTCTAACTGCGACGCTCTCAAACAATCCATCGACCGCCGCCCCATCCCTCTCGGTAAACACCAGCCCCACCTTCCCCTTCCGCTCCCCTTCTTTTTCCTTCAACAATTTAAACAGTACATCTTCTTCTTCTTTTCCAGATTCGGCTTCATCTACATATATCCAGTGCTTAAACAGAAGGGTAGCGAGCGCAAGCAGCGATCTCAACTTACTAGAATCGATGTCATTTGGTACCGTTTCTTTTGAGGAATTATTAGGTCATTGCAATGAAGTTTACAAGAACAGTGAGAATCGTATTCTTGATATTCAAGATCGTCTCAGGAGCTTTGGTTATGTTCCTGCTGGTACTTTCATTTTTTACTCTGTTTATTATTTGTGTTTGAGTCTTTAGGAAATTACGAAAAATAAGTTCTTTTTCTTAAAAACAATTTGGGTTTTTTTTTAAAAAAAAATTTAAAACTGATAAAATTGATAATGAATAGTCATGTAATTGGAAATGATGCAGAGAAATCAAGGATGGTAGAAAGTAGTGTTTTTGGGTTTTGGATTTTGTTTCATGATTTTTTATCAAATTAAGAAATGTAAGTAAAAAAGCCACATGTTGGATTGAGATAGGCGCATTTGTAACTGTAAATGCTGTTTCTGTCTGAAATTTTATGCACATCTATGACTTGTGTTGATTGCTTTTTTTCTTTTATTAATTGTTTTGCTTTTAGAAATTGAGATTGATGATGAAGCGGATTTGAGTGTATCGATGGCGCTAGGTTTCAACTTGAAGGATGAAATGGACCCTTCTGCAGGTTATAATGAACCGGTGTCTGTGGCAAGTTCAATCATGAAGAGTTTGGAAGAGGATCCTTTGTATCTTTGTTTTATACTATCGCTGTTTCATTACTTCTCTCCTTGTTTCTTTAACATGGAGGATTGGAACTTTTTTTCCATTCTTTTCCATGTTCCTGGCAAAGAGTGAACTGATAAGAAGGGTTTGTTAGGATTTGTTTGAAGAAATTCTGGGTCATTTTCATTATCGCATTAAAGTGGATGAGAATTTTGTTAGCCTTGATCTTTTTTTTAGAATGGACGAGACGTTGAGCTTAAAGAGTCTTGGGCTTTCAGATGTCTGTCTTGCCACTTTAGCAGCTGAAGGTAGTCTCTTGCCACTGCCCCATAGATGTGGTTGATGCTTTAGCACTGTTATAATTCAATTTCAGATTGAATGAATTGCAAAATCATATACTGATTTTGCTCTGTGTGATGGCTAGATGGATTTCTTGCTGTAAATACTTACGAGTACTTTGTACAAGTCTGCCTACTACATCGCTGATTTGTGCTTTCTACTAATTTCACCTCTCTTTCTCTGCAGCTAACAGTAAGATAAATGAACCCGATATATCTATGAGAGACACAAAGAAGTAAGTTGTTGAACTTGTATTTTGTGCTTCGCAAGGAACTTTCAGTCTTTCCTTCGCACATTCTAAATTGTTCATGTCTTAGGTATTATGGTGACAAATTACACAACGTGAAGAGTCTGGACCAAAATACTGCAAATATGGGAGTAATTGAAGGTAGAAAGCTGTCATTGAGATTTAGCTATTAAAGGTTTTTCATGTCATTCCATGCAATTTTCCAATGAAACAATACCAAGCACCAATGAGTATGTGGTTATCCTTCGTTGTAAAATCCAGGTGAACTGGAACCAGCTGAAGCTCTTAGGGCTGTTGTGAAGGCTTCAAAGGATGATTATGAAAGTCTTCCTTCCTACATGAAAAGTCTAACATCATGGGAGGTATGGATGACTAGTTTCCGTCCTGAAGATTGAGCTGATGTTGTTTGATCTTTCCATTCCAACTGAATATATTCAAGATAGCCTTTCTTTGAATCTTGACTGTAAAGGTTGCTTCATGACAATTGTACTGAATGCTGAGGAGCTAGTTTCCATGTAGCACTTCATTTTTCCCCATAGTTGAAACTTGAAATAATAACATCAGCAGGCTTTTTGAAATGCTTCTGCTTTTCTGTCCTTGGTAACCTGGAGTTGGTACAAAATTTCTCGAAGTATAATTGGACGGCAATGAGGTTTCCTTGTATTGGTTTGGAGACAGCATTTTACACAATTATACCAATACATAGGATTGATAACCAGCTTAGTTAACGTTGGGTTTTCCCATTTATGACGTTCTTGATATTTTGCTGTGCTTGAACTTGCAGGATCTGCTTACTGCCGTTGAGAAAATTAACTCCAGCCTGAAGAAGAAGGATAAAACAAAGGGAAATAATTATTTCCGCCAAAATGAAATCACATCAATGGATTTAGGTATGTATTGTCATCTCGCTGTTATATACATGTCATTACTGGTTTGCCACAGACATTTTTATCCATTTCGATGCTAGAGATTGATCAACAAAGGTGGGACTCAAACTTGAGATCTCACCCATAGAATATAGAGGGTAAGCATTTGAAGTTGTCGTTTTTCTAGCTGCAGTCCATTGACGACTCACGTTTTGCTTTGGTGTTTTTTGCTTGTTTTAGGGCCTAAAGCAAGAACTTATTTGCTGCTGCTCACACGCATGAATCAGCTGGCTGTTGAAACTGTTGATGGTTTGATATCCTATAAAGTTCTATAGACGAGATATGATCCATTTCGCATACAACTGGTTTAGTAGATTAAACCAACTGTGCCTTCAATTTTTTTGAAAATTTTCTGCAATTTGAGATTGTGATAAACCAAATAAATAATGGGGTGTGTTTGAAATTATGATAAATTTATTAATATCAAATTAAAACAAGTTTTATTACCTAGTAAAAATCAACCAAAAAAATGCTGAATGATGAATTTTTTTTTAAAAAAACAAGAAAAATCATAAAAGATTCAAAATACTAGAGACAATCCTAAGCATGCAGGCCTTCAAAAAATACTAGAAATAACTTGAGTTATTTTTAAAATCAGTGAAAAATTTTATAAAAAAATAAAAAAATAATAAAACTTAATGTTTAATTAAATAAATGCTGAAAGTTAATATAAAAAAAACATGAGTTTAGAGAAAGAAAAAAAAAAACTTAGATAAATTTTCTAAACTTGGATTAATTTTTTAAAGTTATAACTAGTAAAATTATAGATTTGTGTTAGAAACTTAATTTTTAATAAATTTAATGTTAAAAAATAGAATTGAAAAAAAAAATAAAAAAATTAATCAAAGTAAAAAAAAAATGAGAGAATCAAATCTGATAGGAAAAAACTAAAAAAAAAGAAGATAAAATCACCAAAAAAATCATTTTAAAAATTAACTTGTATGAAATAAATAACAATTAAAAAATATGGATTAAATTTAACTAATAAAAAAAATTAAAGGATGAAATTGCAAATAAATTCTAATATTTTAAATAAAATATATAAATCAAATCTGAAGAAAAAAATAAATTGAAGGATTTACAAGATCAACCATAGAAATTGAAGAGAGAAAAATCAGCACCAAACCGAAGGTTATCAAGCTACACGCACTGTTCGGGGAAGGAGGAGTTGCCAATACAATTCAAATACTACCATGAAAACTATCGTTTGGACACCTAAATCCCCCTCACGCTCCCGCCCGAATGGAGCGGGAAAAGACCATACACTTGTACATGTTTTTTTAATATTAATTATATTTTTTAAATTACTACAATGCCCTAAAATCAACCTAATTATAACCCAAAAAAAACAAATCATCATGAAAAGACCAAAACACTCAGGGATGTAAAATTTATTTTTTATTTTAAGAGTGTTTTAGTTATTTCACAGCAGCCAAGGAAAGGTTGTGGTCTAAGAAATTGGATGCCGGGCGCATCTTGAAAATCCAATAACCAGGGACGAGGAAGGCTAGATTAGTTAACATACCAAATCCCATTTCACTAGGCAAACCAACCCACAACATTCCCTTTGAATTCAGGCTGAGGTTTCAAAGATGTTAAATATCTATCTATGTCGAAGAAATTATCACACGAATCTGGCGACTCACCAGGCACGCACGCACTAGGATAAAATATTTGGAAACGATTGAGTTTGAGATCCACCACTCAGGCCGCAGTCAGGATAAAGCGATGTCCCATTGCCACCCAGCAGAAGTGCCATTATCTTGGATGGTGAATACCCCAAACTAAAGTGCTAGGGCTTTCACATGTGACCTGGACCAAGAGAGAAATACGAAACAAAAACTCAACAATACAAGGATTTTGTCCAAAACAAGTGCGCCAGCAAAAACCCTTTGGAAACAAATGAGAACCACCACCACTATATTAGGTGATAAAGGTGGTGCTATAAAACCACCCTGAACCACCACTACACTATCTAAGCTCGGAACCGTAAGCCAATCATTTTACAAGCCCATCCCCCAAGACAGGGAAAAAGAAAGAATCAATGTCAAACACAGCCACCTATACCCCGGTATACAATCCCCTAGTCAAAATCTTCTTATGTACTGCTGCTAAATTACCCTGGAGCTGTATATCGTGGGAACATCACACCAACCTCTTGAAACAAGGAGGTGTCTGCATTAGAAGAAAGGCAAGAAAGGACCAGGAGCTCAAGCAGGGTGTCTCAACCATAATAACACACTACATAGGGGGGCCCTCCTTCCACCTCCCCCCCGTCACATCAGAGAAACATATATGGCCTACAAAACCAATTATCAAATCCTACAGAAATCACTTTAATTCGCGCTTCATTGTCTTCTTCCTTCAGATGTACCATCCATTCTCATCCCCTACATTGTAGCATGAAAGAAGTCCGACTCAGCTTTACGTGCCGGTGGAGGGCAATCTGCTCTTCCCTAATTGTATATTTTAACAGGCTTCTCAAATGTGTGACGGTTCTGCAACATTTTCAGACCAATCAATGAAAACTCCATGGTTTCACAAGATGAAAAGAAAAAACTAGGGTAATGCTAACACCAACATTTATTGACAAACAAAATGACTCAAAGTTTCCATGAAAGTAATAACTGATCTCACAGTCCTGGCTAAGAATATGATCAGTTATGGAGGTAGTCTCAGAAACCACATGCACTTCATTTGTAGTTGAATGAGTGATGCAAACCTGATTTACTGCATAAGACCTTTTAGGAGTATTATCAGAGTGCTCCAACCCAAGGTACTGCTCCCAAGCACCATATACATCTCTTCTCTGAAAGACAAGGTAAAAATACTAAATGCAAATCTCCACAAAAAAGAGAGCCAGTAATGGACGCATATGCTAGGAAATGCTGAAATAAAAGGAGGTTCAAGGGAGGAAAAAAAAAAAGAAGCCTTGTAACAGCACCTGAAAGCGGGTGAACACAACATCAGAATCCTGCAAGTACTCTGGACGACCCAGTGACAGAAATGCAAATTTCCACTAAGCAACCAAAAGAAAGAGGGTTGATGAGGAATAGCATTCATATTCTGATATAAAACCACGTTACTGAAGGAAGCAAAAGCTAAACTTCGCAATCTTATGCAAGATAACTGGTAAGTGTCAAGCAGTGGTTTGCATGCTTGTTTCCTTAACCAAACAGTGCAAAGAAAATACCAAATACCTTAGCAAACTCCTCATCAGGAACCTGCAGCTTCTTTTGTATACGCATTTTAACTTCGGCTAAGGTTTCACCTTCATGGATGGCCAAGAAAAAGGGTTCACCAAAATTCTGTACTTGCTATTGAGGACACAAATATAAAAGTATGTAAGAACCTGGAAATTTCCCTATTCAATGACAGCCATAAGATAGAAGCCAAAAATCTAAAACCAAGTAAAATCTGTGGTTGAAGTATCTATAAATCATACCATTTGATTCTGTCCAGACTCTTTCGTGAAGTGATAAACGTGAATCAGGCGATCTTGGGGACCAAGATTTTTTTCTTCCTCGGGAATCTGCAGAATTTGAGAGAGTGAGAGAGCGAGAATGGGGTGTCAAAACATTATCTCATTTCTGACGGAGTGTCCAGGATTGTTAATCAACTGAAAGTAAACTTTCTGTTTGTTGGCCTGAGTTATCATAACATTTACTAATTACAGAAAGGTAATCACAATCATGCCAGAGGCTGTTTGCAAAAGTAGCCAGTCAACAACCTTCAAATATTCTACTAAATAACATTTGATAAATTATGTTTCATTAACAAAAACTGAATAAGTCAAGATAATATATTCATAATAACCTGGAAGTTACAAGTTCAACAGAAATTTAAGATCTTAGTTTTCATTTTTATTAATAAACTTGAGACAGTTTCTAGAAACATACCATGTAAGAATAGAACACTGATTAATATCTGCCATTTGACACATACTCGGTGGAAATTTTGGCATTGCAATGGTTTATTATTAATGGAAGCTTATAATTTTATTTGGCACCCACCTATAATAGTTCATATTAGCACCCTCCCAAAACTCCGAACCCACAGTCACGCATGCTTACACATTCATGCCCTATGCCTTCACATTTCAAATAGTACTTCACCATTGATTGTGAAATATCAGAACTTATGAATTGTGTGAAAATAGGATACTTCAAATTCAGGTAGAAGATATAAGATGAGATATAAACCTTGATTTATAATATTTGATATTTGAACGAAATCAATTAAATTAAAATTAATTAGATTGTGCTTCATGCATATAAAAATTAATAAAAAGAAAATAATTAATTCATAAAAAGACAAAAAAAAAAAAGAAGCAGGTTGATTGTATCAAAATTATGAAGAAACAAAAATTTTAGTTTATCAAGACTTGCTCATTTTTCTACATAAATTACATGATAATCCACTTGTTTGTTATTCTTATTTTATTATCTTTTTATTGTCTTATAATTTGAATTTAATAAAGAGTTTCTCCCGCTAAGGGCCATGTCCAACTTCATCCCCAGCTTAACTATGATACTTCAAGTTTATCCACAAAATCATAGGCAAAAGGCAGATGAGATATTTCCTAGAGAAGACAAGGAGAAAAAGGACTTGCCTCCTCTGCCCGCAGCGTCCAATACTGGTCATTTATATTCTCAATTTTTTCATTGGGTGGAAAGATCTGCGATGGCAAGATGGCAAACTGAGTCAGAAGAAACCACCCATAAGCGCTGCCAGCAAAACATCTAAAACATCCAATGCATTAGAATAAAAAAAATCTGAAACTCATAGATCAGGTTTCATACACTTTGTTGAACACACTATCATTGCTATTTAACCAGGAAGGATAATTATTGATTAGCAGGAAACAAAATTGAGTGATGAAGTCATTATCTTATATATGCTAACTAAACCAGTTATTACCTTATAAATCTTGTGATAAAATACTTCAAGCAGTCGAAGTTCAGCATTTGGGTGAGACAATTCTACCTGTTTCAGCATGAGCCAAGCATTAGAAAATTTATCACATGCAGTGACAAGATATGGTGTGAGGAAAAGGGAAAATATAGCAAAAAATATGTACTAACAGTAAAATCTATTCAACAGAATAGATTATGAAGAAAATAATTATAAAACAACTATCTAAAATGAAAAATTGGCGAAACTTGAGAATTAAAATGTTTTGTTTCGGTATTATAAATAACTGTCCAGATCAAGCAGGCACATTGAAAATATACTTCAGGAACAACCACTTTAGTACATTATCTTCAGCTAAGAGGTTAGAGCTTAAAAGGTCTTACCTTAGTTTTAAGTTCATTAATCACATCCCCCACGGTGCTTTGTTTAGGCAATCTAATGTTATGAATTACCACCTGTTAATAGTTGCAATAAGATTAGAAGAAAGAAATGAAGATGATCAATTAAATAAGGCATGAAATTAACATAGCCATAGATTTCATACTTCATCTTTGGTAGCGTGATGGAAAGCAACTTTCAAATTTTTGAGACCTTGCAACTCTGGAAGAGGAATATCTAGAACTTCATAATACAAGATATCGGAAGTCTGTTGAAAGAAGAGAACAAATAAATTATTAGCCATGTTATATAGATTCATTAACAGTATATGAACCAATGACTGCAATTCATGTAGCAAATACCTGATTGTAGTGAACTAACATATCTGATAGATGCTCCACTCCTCGATATTTAATTGGCTGTGGCTTAGGCTGCTGAGAGTAGCAGTTGTGGGATGTTAACCTGATTTTGGATGGATCGTCCAAACCAATCTGGCGAGCTACTCTTTCGACGACATCATCATAAGTGTGTAATTTTGACCTACAGAAACATCAAGAGTATAAATGAGTGTCTATACGACAGCACCGGAGATTTCTCAACCGAGCATACAACATTACTTGGGATGTGATTACTTACAACTCTAGACAAAAATCATCCTCTTTTGCCTTCTCTAGAGATCGGAAATGAACTATCTATAGAGAATCAAATAACACAAAAGAATTGACTATAAAATTGACAAATCAGGAGAGAGGTTTGATGAAATTGAATAATTCAATATAATCTAACTACTATATAAAAAGTTGAGGAATACAAAAGGTGCCCCTCTTGAACCTAATCTGCTCCCATTTCTAAAATTCTTTTATAAAAATAAAATGAGATGCCTGGAAAATCTCATTCAAGAAGAAAGTACCTGCCGATTGTGCACATATTCCAAATATGAAGGCACATCTGGATTTCGACAGTCTTCTTCATTATCAGGAGGAGATTTCTGAAAGCATATTATGTCCCCATCTTCAATCTGAGGATAAAGCACCTAAAGGTCAGTGGCTGATCTGATAATCTGATAACATTCTAGCATAATTAAAAAAACACATACCTGACTTGTTCGAAATGAGGCTCTCTTATCAAGGTGTTCACACATGACACAAGGCTCAAACTTGATTTCCTGAACAGCACACAACAAATATAATCTTTCTGCTAGGGCAATATCTGCTTATGAATATTGAATTAACTTGCGCTCTTGGTTTGGTTTTATGGTTAAGAGGGTGTTTAATAGTGTGCTAATATTTTTCTTATTTTTTCAAATTCATTTTTGACATCAGCACGATCCAAAAACACAAAAAAAAATTGAAGCAAAAAAAAAAAAAACATTTGACGAAAAGCAGGTTAAAACTCACTCCCAAAGACCCAAGTCAACTTCCTTGATTGAATAGTTATGTTAGCCAACTATGATACCAAGTATACTTGATATAGACAAACCTCATAAAGTTCAATCTCTTCCTCAGACGCAAAGCCAGCCATTTGATTAAGCTTTGCTAGAATTTCTATCGGTTTACTAGAATTCTTCACAAAAAGCCTACCAACATATCTGGGATCATGGAGTAATTTGTCATGTCAGAGGCATCAAGATTCAAGAGAACACAATGGACAAAGATAGGACAGCAAAGAGGAGCCAAAGATTATTAAGTACCGTAATTCTTGTTTTTCAGGGTCATAAAGCTTGAAGAAAAGCAGAATATCTTCTTTAGTTTTTTCAGGTGGAGCAATGGGACGTAAATCCTGAGATATTGCAAACCTCAGTAGAAGCATGACATTTTCATAGAAATATAAGTGCAAATGTTAAATTTGATCATTTTTTTTAAAAAAGAAAAGAAATACCAGCCCAAGCTCAACTTCCAAGAACAACTTTAATTCAGCATTATGTGTCTTATTTGACACCTCTCTCAGTTGTCCAACCTACAAACATTAAATGGCTATCATTAAAATTAGGTGACACAAGAAATCTCCAGAAACATTTTAAACCACCACAGTGCAAATTGTTTTTATAAAAACACTTCAATGTGATCAAAACAATTGTATCATTCCATTCCATAGTCAATGGCCACAAAATTTCACCACTAGCAGTTTAAAAAAAAAGCCCTGATGTTGGGATTGCAAACCAAAAAGTGTGTTATTTGAAAGCACATGGCCAGAAGGCATCACCCATCACAGTCTAGAAATCCCGAAACCTGATCCCAAGTCTGTTCTTAGTTGAAGCAGAAATAATCATGCAAATATCTAGCAGAAATACAAGTCATTCCATAACAATGCAATCACAACTTTAATAAATTAACTTTGAACAAGAAAACAATAGCTAGTTACTGATTGTGCTTCCTCCTGGGGAGTCAATGGCCGATTGGGTCTATATGTGTGGTTTTGGCGCTTTGCCCATATCCAAAATCTCTGAAATTGTACTGGTATACCAAGCTCTTTAGCAACCTCCTCCTGTAATCCAGCTCAACATTAGACATAGAAATCTACAGGCTATCTCATCATCCACAATGTCAAAATGCTTAAAAATCACACCCATTTAATACCTTAAACAGACTAAACTGCATCTGTTTCTGAATACGGAAGTTACGGACTTTGTCATGATCCACGAGGTCAAAATAAATATCCTTTCCAATTTGCTCTTTAAGGTCCTGATCTCGCGCAACCTAGATGCCATACTAAATAGCTTTATTTATGACTTACAAGCATCCCTTGAGGTAGATGCAGGTCATCACTAACAATATACCATCATAAAAAAATAAAGCTGGGAAAGAAAAACCTTTATAATTGTGTAAAGGTGAGCTTGTGCTTTATATCTTCTCTTGTCTTCCTTCTCTTCTTGTTCTTTCTTCAGCCTTATCTGGAACAAGATGTTGAATGAATCAATAATCAGTCTTCATTGCGATGTGGAAACTCTTAAATAACATAGTTATATTTACATAACTTATTGCAATTATAAGTAAAGAAAGTAATTTACCCTCAAGTGTTCAGCAATGTCTTTCTCATCAACATTACAAATTATCTTGTCCTTGTCACTTTCCCGTATATACACAAGCATATATGCATTTGAGTATTTTGTGAATTTAAATGGAGTATTGTTAAAGCCAGGATTGGTCTGAGGTAGCTGGCAGACATAGCAGAACAGGAGCACATCATTCACCATCAATCACATGTACCATTCACAGGATTTACAGCAGAGTTTGAGAACCATTACCTCTTCCTCACCACCATACTGTTCTTCTAAGGCCCTCTTCACATCTTCCTTTGTCACGCGTTCATCATCAAATTTGAACCTAAAACAAGAAAATCAAATATCATATGGCGTGAAAAACTATTGAGTTCTCAACATAAGTACAACTATTCAGACATGGGTAAAAATGTGAAGGTTCTAAGGACTATTATACTCATAAATGAGTGTATAAGTTGTTATGGGTTTCATTTTCCTAGCATTGATATTATGAGGAGTGAGCATATTATGTGTGCCTATGACCAAGCTTAAGGTTAACAAGCACACCATTGATCAGAGAGGGTAGGCCTGATAAAAGCATAATAATGTCCACCATGCACACCTCCACTGTGAACCAAAACACTGCAAGGGAAAACAAGCATATATAGGAGATGTCAGCACATAATCAGACATTCCAAAAAACATAACTTCCGAAGTGTGGAAAGAGAACTATGTGCAATTTATGTTAGGTGCATGCAGTTCATGTTTCTCCAACATGTCTATCTTTCATCCACTCAAGCTCATAGAGTTTTCTTTCATTCCTATGCTACTCTAGCAAGTCATGCACATCCCATGTTGCTATTACATTAACAGCAATGACTATTTATGGGGAGATAGGGGAAAAGGAGATAAAAAATCTCAAGAAAATGGCTTAAACAATGCAACATTTCTTTTCTTTTAAAACTTGTAAAGATTTATGATTGTGATAATTATAATTTTACTTTAGTTTACCACAAGTTAGAAGCATGCTTCGGTTTGAAGGTAGTTTGCATTTCACTTGGTCTAGCTGCTGCAACCAGTTGTCACACTATTAGGAGTTTCTTGAGTGGTTTTAGTTCATGTCATGCTAGCCCTTTTATATGTTGTAACAAACAATACTATCAGCTGGAATAGATAGACTATCTGATATCTCATTAAGGCTACAACTCTTCATGTAAAGTGTATATGACTGATTCAGTAGCAAAACATTGAGTTTTTCCTCAAACTTCATTGCTTTAACTCCAAAAAAAGTTAATAGTTTGATTTTACTTTACAAAGAACCATGCAGCCTTGAGAAGCGAGGAAGACAAGCTCCAGTCAGTTAAATGCAGCCATACAAGCACAGAAAAAAAAAACCATGAATCAAGACAGTCATGATAAAAACTATGGCAATGGAATGTGAATTTCTAGGGGCCAAAAACACCATGCGACTGTTACCTGTGAAGTGTGTATAGATTTCGCACACTCCTGTCAGCTTCAGGTGATAAATATTTCCCATTCTCCCTGTCCAGGTCAAGTTGAAGAGGAAATTCATAGCGATCATTAATCTACAAAAGCAAAGAGAAATCAGTAAGTGGAAACAAACATATTTGGCTTAAGTAGCAATTTGTCCATCAGCCAATCCACTACAGTTGTTTAACATATTCTAGCTTATAATGGGCACAAAGCAACAATCCCACATAACATATTTACCAGAGCAACCGGTTACACCTACTGACCTTCACCATAGTATCGCGCATAAAATCATATTCAAACCGCTTTAATTGGAGTTGAAGAACAGGGGGAAAGTCGATAAATAAGACACCCTTCTTTGCATCCTGAAACAAATGCAAGTTCAAGCACATGCCACCAAAAGAATGACCTTAGGAACCGATCTAAAATAAATGGTTCTAGTAGAAAAGAAACATGGAGGATAACCCAAAAATATGCCCATACCATTTCTCAATGGCCTCATCTTAACTGACAGTTTAAAAAGATGCTTGGAAAAATTTCATCACTTCTACGGGCAACTCCTCATACTAACTAAAATATAATATACGGGGTCTAACCAGGAACCACACAGTTTGTCTGGGAATTACCAGAACCATCTCTTTTAATGACAAAAATTTAACTTGCAGTTTTCAGAATGAAACCATAAAATTCAGCATAGTTATGTTACGACAAAAAAAAGTTAGCACCAGATATGATTGAACGCACAGGATGTAAGACACATAATTGGTCTTCATGCATTTTACAATGGCCATATAATTGAGCTTCTTGTTTTTTGTATGAGGCACCGTGAGATGCTAACTAGTACTGGCTTCCACATTTTTATGAGTGTATGTGCGTGAGACAAGAATTGTTCGAGAGTGAATACTTATATTTCAAACTGCTTAAACAAATCATATAGTCTGGCTCCCATCTATTCACAAGCATTGACTGACCTGCAAACCATGTTCTTCGGCATGATATTTGTTATCACCCTCAAGTCGTTCAACTTCCACATATTTGTCAAAAGAAGCATAAACATCTCGACAACCTTTCACATCAAGCTGGAGATCTGCCATGTAATATCTACACATCAGTGTCTTATGAAGACGTCATTACACAGAACTTTTAAATGCTGACTAAATATAATACCATAAAATGACTCCTTTCTTGTAGATTTGTATTCCACATTGATGCACTCAATGTAGTTCATATGGTGACCCTCAAACAACTGCTGTATAGTGCCCTCCACAACAGTCCCCTGGATCAGCAGAAAAGAAGTTGAAACCTTAAGTTAATGAAAGTATATCCCAAAACCGCCGAATGTTCAATACCTTCATTTTATCCTCTAGCTTCTCACACAGGACCCTGTTAAGCTCTTGCACGTCATGTTGCATGAAGGAATCATACGTATCCCAGCCAAAAGATTTGGTCAGTTCCTTTGTTGCAACACTGGTGTCATTATATTGAAGCTTAAAGAATAAACTCTGCAGGGCCAATGGAATGCTTCCTGTAGGCATGTCATTCTCAGTTGTTGGCATGTGGTACACCGCCTGGAAAAATAATTTTCAGAATGAGGCAATTCCATTTGAACAATGTGTTCATCCAAGTCATGATGAGCTTTTTTAAACCTGAGAATGTGCTGACCTTTCGGAAGTAGGAAATATGGTATAGAGTCTGTAGGAGAGAGTTCATGTAACATGTTGCTCCTTGGTTTTTCAGTCCTACATAGCCTGTCTCCTTCTTTGAGTCATAGGACCAATAATCTAAAACCTTGCAAACAGCAACTTCAGCTTCAATAACAACTGTATCATTCACTAAGTATCCTCTGCTAGGATCATAAAGTTCACTCAGAGGCATGAAAGATGTAAAGCCCCAGTCACTCTCTCTTCCATTGAACTGATGTTGTGTGTCTGCGAATGTATTTTTAAAAGAGAACGCAGTATTAAATAATATCAAAGTCCACAATAAACTTCAATAAGAGAACACCAAAAAGAAGTTGACTGTGGTGCTGACATCTTCCTTACACGACATATTGTTTCCATACATTTAACAAAACCAACCAAGATCCAAGCTCAACCAACCTCCACTATGATAATTTCTGAATTACCTAGTTCAAGATATCCAGAACCTGCTATTTTCCAGGACCGAATTACTGGAATTCGTTTGACAGCTTTTATAGATCACAATCTGTAGAAGTTGCTGCTTTCAGCATAGTGAAACAATAATTTAACAAGCATCCCAAACCCTCAAATAACAAGTTAGCCGAGTCTATAATTGATCATATTATTGGAAAACGCTCACAATGACAAGGATTCCAAACTCTGTCGGGTGTTTATTGTAGTGTGCAAACTGAATTCTAATCTAACCTTGTATATGGATTGCACCAACTTGGTGCATTTTCTTTTCTTTCAATTCAATTTGGAAATAAACAATCATTGGCAACTTCTCTAGAAGTCATAAGATTATAAAATAGGCAATTATTGATAATATATCTATTGCGGTCATAAAAGGTTACAAAGAACAAGTGCTCTACAGGAAAAATAATGATGTACTCAGGCAAGCAATCTAAATATAAGAAATTGATCCAATGAATAGACATACATAATAAATTAAGAACAAACAGAAAATGTCCAACTTGAAAAAAAAATTACAATAACAGAAAGAGCCATTAAATAGGGGACACAAAAGAAGATACCCTTTCTAATCGAGTATTTGTTATGAATTTGATTGACCACAGCCAAACTGAATTGCGCATATCTACTCCATCCATATGGCAAAGCTGTCGAATCCGCAACATCCAAATACATCGACAGGTGGTCCACGTTGTTTCCTTTAGGGAATATCAGTACTCTCCTGTTAATAACACACTAAAAGAAATCAACCACAAAATGATACAAACTCCGACAAATGCAACTCATAAGCAACTCCAACTAGTAAGAAGCTACATTGTTTATCCACCTACCATTTGTAACTGCCAACAATAAATATATCAGAATAATGCTTCTTTGTGTTCAACCTAGTAAAATTCTCAATAGTCCAAGTAAATTTCATCGATGGAGGATCCTCCACAGGCTGATTCTCCACGGTACTAGTTTGCTCCACTTGTGCCACTACTACCACATCAAAAATTACAATCACCACCAAAATTACCAAACCCTAACATATTAATCAAAACGTACAATACACTCTAGCAGAAGATCCGTTCTATCACATAAAACGAATTATATATAAAAAAAAAGAAGAAGAAGAAGATTGAACTCTCTAACCTTCCATTGGCTGAGGACCTTCAACTAAATCTGAATGCGGTACGAGCATCTCCTCGTCTTCTTGCTTTAAATTAGTAAAAAAAACTAATAATTAATAAACCCAAGCCTTAAAAAACCAAATACAAGAATCAAACTCTATCGTAAAATCGAGAAATTAACAGAAACCCTGGTCGATCCAAAAAAAAATACAAAATAAGGAGAGAGAAAGAGATTACGTCTAACGGTGAAGGGGTCATCATAGTCATGGGTGGATATGGACCGTTCGATCGAGCGAATCAGAGGGACAAGAATGAAAACGAGAGCAGGGACTGAGAATAAGAGAAGAGAAGCGAGAGCGGGATTTTTCTGTGTAGCCAGAAGAGACTCGCAAAAGCACTGGCTAGAGAGAGAAAGAAAAGAAGGGGACTTTCGGTGTCTGAAGGCTATTTATGTGATTATAGGAAACAAGTGGGGATAATGTGGGAAAGAGAGGATCGCTATTGTGCCTCGTGGATACATTGAGAAGAATGACCAATAGAAGTGTGACACGCAGAGAATGAGTTTGGTGATGTACGGATTTGGTGACGTGGCTGTTTGGATCCTGGGGGTCACGTGCGTTTCAGGTGGGTGACATAATCTTTCTTTGTACTAAAAGCAGCATGGACTGGCTGCTTCTTTATTGCTTTTCCCTTTTTCATTCTTAAGCATTTTTTTAAAAAAAGTCTCAGCTTAATTAATTAGCCGATAATTCTTAACTTATATAGCAAACTCGAATTTGAGTTTGATTGAGAAGAATGATAACATGCAAAGATAATTAACCTCCTTAAAATCATAGAAATAAGATATATCTTGGATCTTCAATTTTTTATTAAAAAAATATCCTTTTTTATGCTTTTTATCATGATTTATATCAAAAGACCATAAGTTTTATTGAGTAAAAGCAAATAGTTGATTAATCAAATTAATCGAGTGTTTGTTTTTACATTAGAAAATGCTTTTAAAAAAAATTCAATTATTTTTCATCTGAAAAATCATTAAATTGACATTTTAGATATTTTTTAGTAATTTTAATATACTAATATTAAAAATAAATAAAAAATATTAAAAAAATTATTTTAATATATTTTCAACTAAAAATCATCCTACATCACAATATTAAATATACACACTAAATGATATGGGTGGACATTTGACATTCAAATTTGGTTTTTCAAAATTAATTTTGAATTAAAAATGTTATGGAGTGATTGATATATACTTTTTCCCCTGTGAATGAACGATTTTACATTATGTGTTTATTATATTATAGAACTAGTTTATTGACCACGAGTCTAAGATTAAAAAAACTTGAATATAAAAAAATAATTTTTAAATTGTTGGAAATATTTTGATATTTTTATGAAATTTAGTATAATAATTTAAACTTAAAAGATTTTGATCTAACTATTTTGTTTGTTAAAGTTTTAAATTAAACTATAAGAGAATTGCCTCACATAACTTTATTCATTGGGTATGTCTAGAGAAAAAAAAACAATACTTAAAAATAAAATTAAATAAAAATTATATATTAAATAATGAAATTAAAAGAAAAAAAAAATTAAAAAAAACTTATATTAAAAGAAGGAATCGGAAAAACAAAACAAAAGATAAAAAAGGGACCAAAAAACTTTTATTATATGATAAAAAATATAAAAATTGATTTATCATTAATTCAATATTAAGAATAGAATAAATAAAAGTCTTATATTAAAGAATAAACTAAAAAAAAGAAGGGCTTAAAACCCCATATTAATTAAGTATAAAATATAAAAAATAAAAAAAACTAGAGTTAGGCCGCGGCTTTTATTTTTAAAGATAATGTGACTAAGAACGTGTTTGAAAATATGATAACGGTTGCAGTTTAAAGTATTTTTCATTTAGAAATGCATCAAAATAATATTTTTTATTTATTTTTTTAAAATTATTTTTAATATTAGCACATTAAAACAATCCGAAAACATAAAAAAATAAACAAAAAAATCAAATTTTAAAAGAACACGGTTGGCACTCCTCTTACTATACCATGTTTACCTAGCCAACATTTGAATCTGTCTCTACCTAAATTTTTTTGATTCATCCCAATATTTTTTAACAGTTTTTGGATATTAAACAAATTTTTTTAAAAAATAATTTTAATATGATGGATTTCTCCTCTTTTACAGTCAATGTCCGCAACTCTAGCTAATTGTCAATCCCTTTCAAATATGATTTCTATGTTACATATAGCCATGATCAAGGGATATCAATTGAAATAGATTCACCATATTAAATAAATAGATTTGGTGATTATTATGGGTTGCACATTGTTTATATATTTTTTTTATTTATTAAGAATTTTTCTAGTTATATAATAATATTTTTTTGATTTAGATCTCTTATATTGTATTGGTAAAAAATTAAATTTTATAATTTATTTTTTATAAGGTTATTAAAATGCTAAAAAAACATTTTAATATTATGTTAATACTCGATTACAAGAGGAAAAAAAAATGCTTTTGTTGCTCGTAAAACAATTAACTTTTCGAAACTAAATTGAGCTGGAGGCAACAATGTAAGGGTTTTTTTTTTTTTTACTATGAAAAACCGCCTTCTAACATATTTTTACCTTAAGAATTTTGCCATGTTCATTTTTGGTCATTTTAGTTTTCTAAATTAACATTTTAGAAATGAGTGCGTTGACAAGACAAAGAGGTTTTAAGTTAGGGAGATATTATTTTTATCTTTATTTTAATTTTTTTTATTTTTTTACATATTTTTTAATTGATTTTGATTAAATAAATGAAATAGAACAAAATGTTATCTTTTTTTTTGTTGGGATTATAACTATCAAATTAGTTTGTTTCAATAAAAAATAAATTCTTATTCTTTTTATATATATAAAAAAACAGTGTCATGTAATTAAATAAAAATAAATAAAGTGTTCCTTACAGTAATAGATCAAATATTTTAATTTGTATATATTTCTTCATCTATGTATATAATCCTTGTTTATTTCATTAAAATATTCATTAAATTTTAAGTTCATAATCTTGATGCTAAAAAACTTGTTAGCATTGGCATTTTTTTTAATATTAAAAAAAATTATATCTTAGCGTAACTATTTAGTTAATCTTGAGTTATATAAAGAAGATAAAGTTCTCATTAAAATTAAAAAGAAACTCTCTAAGAGGCATTAGTAAAGTCTCATACAGATGAAATACTATGGATTCATATAATGTTTTGCTTAATTTTTTTGGTCCTTTGATTTTTTTGTTTTGATCCCCCAATTTAATTTTTTTTTTTATTTGATTCTTTAACATTACATTGATTTAGGATTGATCTTAATGAATTTTTTTATGCTTGCATATAGGGATCTCATGGAGTTAGGGTACTGTTTTGTCGCTTGATTAATACACGAGTTAGTATTATAAAACTCAATTTCATTGATTTAAAGGAATTAAAACTTCAAGAACCAAATTTAAAACTTAAACAAATATTTAGTTCCTCTTGTTTGCTAACATTAGGGGTTGGTTTGCACATTTAGGGAAAGAGTTTTTTTTTTTGTTCTTTTTTCTCGTCACTCAACTCTTTTTTTTTTTAATCTTTTCACATTGTTTTTATTTGAAATTTAACTTGGTATTTTATTTTGGTTGTCTAGATATTAGATTCATTGAGGAAAAATTCAAACTCTCAGTTAATACTTAATTTGAAAAAATAAAAATAAAATAATATTGATGTAAAACAATTAATAGTTAAGAGACTAAAATTAAAACTAAAACAAATATAGTGGACTAGGGTGGATGGGTAGGGGACAAACTATATGGCGAGTGTAGTCCACGCACCAGCATATGAAGGAAGTCATCGCTTTTAAGCGGAGCATGTTGCTTACTTGGCGGCCTAACATCGCCTTCTTTGGTGGTGATGGAAGCAATGTGGCGAGGCCTTTATGGCATGGTTACACTTGTCGACATTAGTCTTCGTGATTTGTTTTTAATAGGGTGATCCTAGTCTCATGAGTTTAAAAAGTTAACATTGATCTTTTTTTAGATCTTTTTTTTACACTAATTTTTTTTTCAATTTCATCATTTAATATCAAGTTTGTTGAAAGTTGGGCTTCGTTATTTTCTTCGCTTTCATTCTATAGAATTATCTTGGTCTCATCACCTAGTTCGCAAGTTTGGTGGGTTGACTCAAGTCTTTTATTTGTTGTTTTTTTAAGATATTTTTTTTTGGTTTCGAGCACGCATGTCTGGCTTAAGATTAAAATCACTCTACTAAGGCTTATTTATGAAAAATTTTTTTTTAAAATCAACTCATTTATTGTTTTTGTTTTTTTTATTTTATAATTACATAATACAGTTGAGTTTATGACCCGGATTACAAGTTTTTTTTGCTTCTTTAAACCATGCTAGTAGAGCCTACTTTTTTTTTTTTTTATGTTCAAATATCTTTTCGATTCAGCTTACAATATAACACTGATCACGTATCTAGTCCTTCCCTAAATTGCATCCATTTTATTTTTAAACACAAGATTTTTTTTTCCGGTTTCGAAGACAAGTTAATAGGAATTTGAAGTTATTCCCTCCTCCACATTTTGAACATGATCACTGGGGACTTGGTAAAGATTAGAGATCATCATGACAAAGAGAGGCGAAACTGTGGTGTGAAAGCATACAAGTTTAACTTTGAATTTCCAGGGATCTTGAATAACAAGATAAGGTTGAAATCTAGCTGTCAATTATATCGGAGAAATATAAAAATCTCAACTTCAAATTATCTGATTTTCTGTCGACCGACGGAGAAGACTGCTATGCTTTTGCAAATCTGCTCATCCTAGTGGGAAATGCCTCTGCCTAGAGTGCTTCAAAATTAACATTTAGTTTACAGCTCCCAAATTGCCCAGAGTTCTAATAAATAAGATGAGAACACCCACGTGTCAATGTCAAGCAATTTAAGGGAAAATTACGAGAAATAAATAACAAATCCCTAAATATAAAAAGGAAAATTAATATGCAACAGGATACAGAATATATTTATTGTAGTAATATAATTATAAAATTACTCTTGGGCCATAAAAGCACGTCCAAATTACTCTTGGGCCATAAAAGCTTTGGACGGGGTATTAGGTAAGATTTTCTTTTTATCGTTATACAATTATTTTTTGCAAATTATATAAAGCTAAATTAGCTATTTTATTTTATTTTTTACATAATAAAATTACTAATTTAACTATAAAATAAAAAATAAATTATTTTTCAAACAAGAATGTTTGGTCTTTTTTAAATTTTAAAAATAATAAAATTACTTTATTACCATTAAAGACAAAATTAACTAAACTCTCATAAAAAATGCTTTTTTTTTTTATTTTTTTTGTTAATATCAAAGCTACTCAGGGTATTATTTTACTTGAAAATTGAATATTATTTAGAAAAACTTGGTGGCTTGTACGTAGCTCACGCCAACGAGTAGGTAGCCCCTGTGCCATTAAGACAACGTGTGTGATACCATCTTGTTACCAAACATTGTCTTTTGCCGTGGTATTTGAAACATCTTGGTTTCCCTCCATGATGAAGCATGGAGTGTTTCAAACGGCCCTCTAGTTTAACATCGATGATTTTTTTCCTTCCTTTTTCTCTCTCCACTCAATTCCTGTATTGCCCCTTAAAATTTTCAAAGCAGTCATTTTAATTTATTTTTCTTTAAATTTGATCATTATTTTAATTACTATTTATTTAATTTTGAATAATTTATAAAATTAGAATTCATTTTTAATTTCATTCCCCTTTAATTTTTTAACCTTTCAAATTTAGTTTTCATTCTTTTAAGTGTTATTTGTTTTATTTGGAATAATTTTTTAAATTATTTTTTTTATCATGTCTTCCACCTTAAGTTTTTTTACTATCAATTTTGATCTCCATTCTTTCACTAATTTTTTAAATTGAATTTTTTTTATTTCATCTTTTAATGTTAAAGTGGTTGGAAATTGAGTTTCTTAGGTCAACCCGGGTCTAGAATTTCATTAGTTATGAGTTAATTTGAGATATTAGTCCGGGTTTACTTGGTTTTTTTGTCCCTTTTTAAAGCTTATATTTTTTATTTCATAATTATCATTTATATTACTAGCGACATGTTCTTTTTTTATTTGCTTTTTATAGGATTTTTTTATAAAATCTTAAACTAACTTGAGTTATCTCGGATTTTTTTTTATTTATTTTAGAAAAATTTTTAAAATAATATTTTTTTATTTCATATTTTAATATTATGTTTTTTTATTACTTAATTGTCCTTTTCCCCATCCTTAAAGGTTAAGGTTTCTTAATATTGGACATCTTGATTTTCTTTTAATTCTTTTTTATTCATCTATCCCGATCCCATCACTTAGAAGAAAGGCTTGGTGGGCTGGCGTGGTTTTTTTAGACTTGCTTTTTTAAAATTTAATATTGATTGTGTTTCATCATCCAGCATTAAGGTTTTTTGTTTTAGAATAGAGTTTTGTAATGTTTTGAAAATCAAAATCACACAGAGATGAGAAAACCAGCATTAAGGCTTTTTTTTAGATTTGATTTTTTATATGATTTGGGTACAGAGTTTGGTTGGTTTGTTGGGTATTTTTTTTATATCGACATCTTTTTAGATTTCATTTTCAATAGACACACCGAAAGGTCCAAAATATATTTGCTCATGGGTCATGCATGAAAAACTGTCTTGTTTGCTATGCATAATAAATCTGGAACTCTCTGCCTGCATGAACACCATGTGTCCAAATGCTTGCAGTCTAAGAACCACGCAACACCCTTAACGTTTGACAATTGTTTCATATGATATAGCAATGAAGATGTTGTTATAAATAGAAGAAGATGTTGGGACAGGAATGATAATGGAGACAGGTGCGAATTTAGATTTAGAAAGAGTACTAATGCAAGAGCAGCTAGTGCAGCAGCCGTTGAAGGAAGTGCAAATCAGAAGGAGAATGAGGATTATGGTGGCTATTGATGAGAGTGATGGGAGCTTCTATGCTCTCAAATGGGCTCTTGATCATCTTGTCGATGGCATCACGCCAACAAATGTACCGAGCCAGGAAGAATCTAGCCTGATCACACTGGTTCATGTTCAACAGCCCTTCCAGCACTACGTAATCCCTGCTGGTCCAGGTGGAGCAGGTTTAAGATCCCTTATATAAGATCTTTATGCTTGATGAGTACTGTTATTTGCTAAGTTAATTATGATATGGTGATTATTTATAGTTAAGCACAGATTGATTACTTTCAAATTACAGCAGCTTTTTATGCTGCACCTTCGATCGTAGAATCTGTGAGGGAAGCACAGGCAGAAAATGATGCGGCCTTACTGTCCCGTGCTCTACAGATGTGCAAAGATAAGATGGTAAGCCAAAAAACAAATAAATATTGCAGTAAACTGTTATTTTAACTAGCTTTATGTATAAACGTTTCAAAGCCGTATGGAAATGCAATTAATCATATGGTATAGAAGTTTAGGGTTCATAGTTTCCTTTCTCTTGTCCTTAATGTTACTGCAAATAAAAATATAATTATTTCTTACTCCTATACGTCAAGGCCATTTAAGGTCCTTCTTCTAAATCATGATGTTAAATGTTGTGCAGATCAAAGCAGAAAGTCTTATTCTTGAAGGGGAGCCGAAAGACAAAATCTGTCAAGCTACAGAACAAATGCAGGTTGATCTCCTTGTTCTAGGTAGCCGTGGTCTGGGCAAGATTAAAAGGTGATCGTTGTTAATTAATTTCCCAACTTGAATATCAGGTCACTGCAAGCAAGTACAATTCTATAGCTGATCACATCAATTTCTAATGCTTCACAATGGCCAAATAATCACTACTAGTAGTACATACATAGCTGCTATCTATTTGCTTGTCTGATAGTAATAGAATTTTGCTTGTTGCAGAGCATTCCTAGGAAGTGTAAGTGACTACTGCGCCCACCATGCAAAATGCCCCGTTCTTATTGTCAAGCCGCCAAAGGAGATCGCCAAGGAGACCAGTAGTAAGAGCAAAGAATGGAACGCTGATAAATGATAAGCGCTGCCATTTCAGAGCACTCCGAGCAGCTATGATTGTGTGATTGTGCGTGCTTGTTGTGTATGCAGTGTCCTTGTAACCGAGTCAGAAAAACCTCCTTGTGCCTCCCTGATATTATGTACTTTCGTGTGCGCTGTTACATATTTTTCCGATCAAGTTTGTTTTATGCAACTGCTAAGTTTATCAACTCGCACGTCAACATGTTAGAGAGATAATCCGCAGAATCTATCATCTTGGCATGGATAAATAGTATGTGTGTTGGTAATATGGTGCAGGTTTACATCAAAACTATGTGAAAGAATCTAAAGCAGCATCAATTTTGTTGTTTTATCCAAAGTACTTTCAAACGATTTAATGCAAAACAAGGTATTATATGGGATTAATAATTAAATGGAATAACCTTCTGAAGATCCTTAACACTGCACCTAGTGGAGCTAACAGCGATGTTTTTGTTCACATCCATATATTTGCCTGCATTCGTCTCAAGTCTGAATTATCTGCGCCGATCTGCGCCTAGTGAAATTCGTAACACAATTAGCCATTCATAAGCCTCCGGTTCTCTTGTTAGCATCCTCTGGTGAAATACTGATCGTTTAGTGTCCGAGTTAGCTCATTTTGAAAGGCTGACACTCAACTTCAGTGACAACATTAAAACCAGAGGTAGCTATATTTGGAACACATCTTCCCTGAATAAGCTATTGAGCTTGATTTTGCTAATTTATTATTTGCAAATATCATTTCTACCAAACATGACTTTAGTTTGAAACATGAAGGGAAATACATGGAAATATCCCCGTCTCCCCCAACTTGAGAACTGAAACAGGTTGTGACCCCAAATGGCGCAGGACACTTGGTGATTGACTCGCAGAGGTGTATAACTGAACTCAAATTGTGGAACAAATATAATCAACACCCCATTACTTTGTTGGCTTGGAGCTTCGTTTTTTCAACCACAGTACCATCATTCCCAGCAAGTGCCCTGTACTTATCTCTCCTAGTAAAGGAAGTGCATTCATAGGACAGGGTGGCAGCAATCACTCTTTGTATGTAGTTTGCCACCTCATGACTAGATTTCCCACCAGTACAGGTTAGCTCCTGTGGTAACCTGTTCAAGAAAGTTACTTCATATGCTGGGCTAGGGTTCATGAAGAAGTAAAACGGATCCATCCCTTTCCACCCTCTTGCTGTTGTCCCATGAAACATACTCATGCGATTCACCACAGCCACTGGAACAAGTTGGTCTGTTAATTCAGCAAACAAAGCTGAGAACCTTAAAAGAAAGGGTTCGCGGCAAGTAGTTCCCTCAGGGCATATAGCTAGGTCACCTTCTTCTAACAACTTCTTGATCATGGATGCGTCTGTAGCACGGTCACGGCTGAGTCTAACAGTTTTGATGGGTGAGATAATTTCAGAGAGACGAGAAACTGAGTACGTGACTGCTGGGATAGGACGGCCGAGGGCAGTGGAGAGAAATATTGGATCAAGCAAGGTTCGGTGAGAGCAAATAAAGAGGACACCAGATTGACCGATTGATTTCTTGGCCGGGGGAGGTGGGGTTCCCTTTATGGTGACACGGACACCAAGTGCCCAGAAAGCATAGTAGACCATTGGCATAGGCAGGAGTGACCCGGCTGCAATTCTCAAGCAGGCTAAAATGAAGCCTATGGGGATCCAGAGAATTGTGAGTAGTGCTGTTAATGGTGTTGGTTTTTGGACTAGCCGGCCATCATGGAAGATGATTGGTTTTGGGAGCTTGTCCGTTGTCACTGCTTTAACGTCTGGCTTCGGTGGCACTATGTAGCCATCCTGTAGTTTTTCTTATCAAGTCAATCTCTCGGCTACTGCCCCAGTGATATATGAAGGGAAAACAGTTCAGAAAAAGAAAAAGAAAAAGAAAAAAAAAGACCAGTAGACTAATTAACTAACCTTGCATAAAGCCATGAAGGGTGCATCTGTATGACGATCTCCAAGTCCAATCTCTGGCTGTGCCTCTCCAAAAGCCTTTTTGAGGGCATCTGCCTTGTTCTTCCCCACAAGTACTCCTGGGCTAAGAACAAACCCTGTTGCTCTGCCTTTATAAGTAGAAATCTCTGTCCCCAAAACCAAATCAGCTCCCAAGAAATCTTTCAAAAATGCTTCCACCATAATTCTTGGATTTGCAGTAAGAACACATCGTTTTCCACAAGAAGAAAACACACGCCACGACTCAGAATGAAGATCGCTAGAGTAAAACTTAGGCAGCACAGCACGAGCCACAGACTCAATATCGGAAACCTTCATTCCGGCACATGTAGCAAATATAAGAACCTTAATACCAGCAGACTCGGACACAAAGTAATATAGAAGTCCTGCTAGCGGTGAGGCCAATAGCAAGAAAATCAGCCTAAAAATCCCACCAGCTTCAAAGGCAAGTAGAGCAAAGTAAGGGAATGAGCTACGACCTCTAAGCAGGGTTCCATCCATGTCAGCTACCACAGTGTGCTTTTCTCTACCTATGGATGCACATTTGTCAATAGTTGGAAAGCTATCCATTGTTGCAACTATATATGATTGGTTTCTAGTGCCTAAGATTTTGAATGAGCAATTTGGAAGTTGGTGGTGCTTTTATAAAGACGATGAAAAAATAAACTGAAGGACATGAACAAAAAGTGAGATACATACGAGAAAAGTGGATCGTTGGGATCTAAGAGCCAGGGTGACATGGGAGGTATCTGGCGCCGATATTCCAAAATGCGCTTCAGTATGCTATGGTATAATCGATGGTCAGGTACAATTTTGAGGATAAACAATGCCAAGTTTGTGATCAAATGACTTTGTGTTCATCGCTGCCATGGTTGTCGTGTGTGTGTAATAAGCTTTGCAATACATGTCACTTTAATGTCCCATGCTAGTTTCTGGAAAATGGGCGATGATAGAGATGTGGCAATATTTTAACATTTAAAAAAATCACGATTCTTATGTTGATTTTGATGATTCCAATTTCTGAGACTTGGAACTTTTTAAGCATTAATCAACTATGTGGATCTGGAGGAAGATTTGAACACTTGAGAGAGAAACTTGGAGCTGGGGATATAAAAAGAAAAATATTAGTGACAGATAGAGAGTTCGATGTGACAGAACGGCAAAAAAGTTTTTTTTGGAAAATTAAAAACTAGCAAGGATTAGAGAGCAATTTGAAGTGTAGTAATCATCTTTCATAATTTTAAAGGAAAGGTAGTGGAGTTCGAAGTCATTAGTTCTGGCACATACCAGGTAGAGAACTGAGTTGTTGCTTTCGTTTTCGGGAGGCTCGCAAGAACGATGGTTTGATTTTCCATCAAGCACTCAGTGAGAAGAAGCATTGTTGGGGCCGAAGAGGTCATACAGAGGCCGCTAGCTTCCATTATACTCACTTTCAGGGAGGTCAGGTAATCATCGATCATTGCTCAGAACTGAATAATCAGTGTTAAGGTTGTTATGTCGTGACTTAATTAGATGCTGGTGTGGATTAATTTCTTCATGTTTTTCTTTAACTTGATTGCTGTGTTGTGGTGGTTCCCAACTGATGCAATCAATCTGCTTGCAAGAGGATGATCAAATCAATAGAGAGTACTGATGTGTTTGTCGCTATTAAACTTGCATGGATTGCTTTTTGTTTCTCGTAAAGGATTGCATAATGTCGTTGCAATTATTCTTAAATTTACATAATCGTTGCTCTCGTCGTTTTGTCAAAAATCATGCTTGCATTGGCTTATTAGTAGATGAATGACAGACTGATACAGACTACTATCATTACATGCAAAATATTATAGTTTTTATTCTTATAATTGTTACGAGAGCTTTAGAATATTTAAGAACTCGTGTTTTTCCGTTCAAAGATTATTCTTAATTTCTTCTAATTTTTTATGAGCCCTAGATTTTAATGAGGGATTTTATTTTATTAATCTAACCTCGTCAAATTCTTCTATAGAACTGTTTCTTGGAGAATATTATTGGTCATACTCTCGTTATTGATTATAGAATAAGAACAATTAATTACTCATGAATCCAGTGGGGACTCCATTGCTATATATCGTTCCAGATTTTTGCAAGAACCTGCCTTTTAATGCATGGATATAATGTTAAAGATTATGTCCACCACACAAGGAAATTATGCGTGGACTGAATTTTAAAAAATAATAATTTGCATGTCTTTTCAAAAAGAAAAAGAAAAAGAAACAATTCCAATCCGTGAAGATCACATGTGCTTGTAAATCATGGTGCTAGCTAGCAAGACCTGCAGAAAATTCTCCCATGCGTGTACCTGTAAATCATGGTGTTCTTCCATGCACGATTATTTCTTTTAAGTCACATTTCTTTCACGGTGACATTGTTGCACCCACCACTGTCCGGAACATATTTGAAGGACAGAATGCATCATTGATTTTGAATAATTTTCTTTTATATAAATTAATATAGTTTTTTAAGTTACCATATATGCATCTTAACTGGTCCTATAAATTCTAAAATTAACGATAATTTAAACTTTTAATGAGTTTAGAATTTGTAAATAATATATTTACAAGATGAGCAGTTGAAAAACTTGAAAATTAATTATTTTTTGACATGATTATTGAATGTTAAATCAGTGGCATATGCATGTGATCTTCCTACACGGCAGAGAACTTCATGATATGGTGTAGCGGTCATGCAATTTCAAAACATTCATCATTGTCTGTAAGAGAATGACTGGTCTCTTCAATTTACGCGTCTTTTATCGGATCAGTATAGTTTAATAAAAGTTTTTGGAAAATAACGCCGGAGAAAAAAGTATTTGAAAAATAACATAATTTTAACTTAATTATTATTAAAAACAAGGTTTTATTAACGGTAATGGTAATAACGGTTGTAAATTAGGGTTTTATTAAACATCTGATTCAACATCCGACTCTCCATCCAAGCTGCGGCCACTGTTCATATCCAGAACAGTTTCATGGAGCTTGCTAATAGGCGCATCAATGCTGCGGTTTATTTTTGCAATCACTTCATTGTAACCACTGAGCTCCTCAGAAAGCATCGGTGAAGGCGTCAAGCATTCACTCCAGTTGATACATACTATGCCACTGTCACTGTGCAAGGTGACTTCAGTTTCTCTTGTTGTTGCAATATTATATGTCCTCCTATTTATCTTGCAATTCCTTTAGGGAAGATCGTGGCGAAGAAGCATCTGAAGCAGCTCCCCTTTTCCTCCAGAACGTGCTTTCCATCCCTGCAACTTGAATTACTCTTTGCTGTTGCTTTCTCATTTGAAACATTAACAATTGAAAGAAAGTTTTCAGGTTTGTTAAAATAAGCACATACTATGTTCCTGCTCACCGAAGCTGCTGAAGAGATACAAGATTTTATTTCAGAGGGAAACTCTGGCGATGTTTCTCAGGTTTCTAGAGGAACACGCATACATGAACTTTTAGATGGAGAAGGAACCTGTCTGAGTGTCCCAGAACAAGGAACCCATGAAGGTGAGAATTGTTCTACAGCCACTGTACCTTTATTTACATCGTTATTTTAAATAGTGGCTTTTTAATAATCGTGATTTAAAATAACGGTTATTTAGAAACTATGTTATTTCCCTGAAATTTTTTAAAAGTGTCATTTCCTCTTAATTTTTTTTTGAAATTATTTTAGTTTTCAAAAAAAAAAAATCTCAATTTATTTGATATATATGTTCGTTCAAGCTTTTTGAAAATGCAATTATTTGAAAGTGCCGGTGCTTCTTTGATTACAACTTGAAGTAGTCTATTGATATATATGTGATGTGAGGAAAACGTGAAAGCGTTTCTTGAAATGTGTATTGATACATGTGGGGGCTTTTGATGGGTTTTTTTTTTTAAAAAAAATATTTAATCATCTTATTGATAATTATTCACGTTATAAATATATGTTTAATGTATGAAAAATCTCAAGAAGTAAATATCCGAGATTGAAAAATAAATAAATGGAAAGTTGAAAGTTGTCAAGTAAAATGCTGTGGATATTATAAAAGACATAATAAAACTGAATAATATTCAGATTCATTTACTAAAATTTTTGAGAAACAAAATGGTGTAGCAGAAAAATATAATCGTACTTTATTAGATATGATTAGAGAGATGTTAAGTCATTCATCAATACCAATATTATTGTGGATGTATGCATTTTAAAACTATCACGTATTTGTTAAACAAGATTCTTCGTAAAGTAGTTCCAAAAAAATAACTTATAAATTATAGGCTGGTAAAACAAACCTAGTTTAAAGCACTTATATATTTTGGATTGCTAGATAAAAGTGAGAATTTATAATCCACGTAAAAAAACTAGATTAACGAATAACCAATGATTTCTTCATTAGTCATCCATAAGAATCTAAAGGTATACATTTTATTATCCTAACCATAGCACAAGAATTATTGAAACTAGAAATGCTAGGTTCATTATAAATGATAAAATTAATGGGAGTGAAACACTATGTAATGTGAAAATTCAAGAAGTTAGAGTATAAGTTTCTTTACCCTTATCATCTTTTAAATTTCTTATCCATTTTATTATTAAAGTGAAAATCCCTTAGTTTAATTTAATCCATTTTATTTTCAAATCAAGATTTTAATATTTACAAACTTCAAATTCCTTAATTTCTTTATTAGTTTAATAATTACTAAGAACAACAAATAAGTAATTCTACACCCTACACTAAAGATATTATTAATGAACCTATAATAGATAAACCACAAGAAATATTATTAAAAAATATCTCAAAGATATAAAAACTCTACTTTTTTTTATTATATGCTCACATATAGAAAATTTAATCAACTTCAAGTGAATGAATACTTAGATGTAGACCTTGCTAGCTGCATGGATACTATGAAATCCACATTAGGTTATGTATTTATGTTGGCTGATGGGGTAATTTCATGGGAGAGTGCTAAATAATTAATTTTTGTTTCACTTACAAGGGAGACTTAATTTATAACAAGTTTTGAGGTAACGAGTCATGCTTTGTGCTAATGTCAAAAATAATTTTTAAAAAATAAAAAAACATTATTTTGATGTATTTTAGAGTGAAAAACACTTTAAAAAACAACTACAACTACATTCTCAAACAGTCTCACAAGATGTTGCTGAATCAATTGCCAAATCATTAAAGATATATTGTGATAATAAATCAGCAATTTTTTTGGAGTCCAGAAACAAAAATATCAATTGAAAATATGAGTATCACTTATATGATTGTTGACCCATTTACCAAGAGATTGCCTCCTAGGGCTTACAGAGAACATGTTATTAGGATGGGTTTTTTAGGTAATATATGTTTGTGATACTTTTCTTATGTTTAAGTAATTATAGAATTAACACTTATGCGTAATTAAATCATATGTTTTTATCTTTTTTATTTTTTATTATATGCAGGTACATATTATATGTATTTGATGAACAAGAAATATCCTAATAAGATAAATTACAGGATAAATAAATTATAATAAATTGTATTAATGATGGTTGTTAATATTGTAATACATTAAAGGAAGTATAATGTATTTATTATATAATTATTATGACTCGCATTGATGACCTAAACTAATTAATATGTTTAAAATAACCACATATAGAGGAATTTAAGGGATATAGTAGATGACCATCCCTAGTGATTATCTTCTTAACTTACTTCTCTTCTCTGTAAAAGAACACCAATTAAATCATAATTAAGACTAATAATAAGAAAATCCGTATACACTTTCCATCACTAAAAGAATAGGTGTTAGAGACAAGAAGGGCGTCAAGAATATTTTTTATAGTGACTCCTTCATCAGATCTTACACAATCCGATCATACTATTTTATTTCTGCCTAATAATGGCATGCATTTCGATCCTACATATAGAATATTATAACTTTTATTCTTACATGAAAAGCTGCAGGTTGTGTTTGTTTTTGGATGTTGGTATGAAAGAATATAAATTTGATTTTGTGCAGGGTTTTAACTATATCAAGAACCCATTATTCAGGTTAAGTGTTAGTAGTAGGATCTCGATTTGTGGGGGTGTATGTTAAGTCTTTGGATTGTTCAAGGGTGTGCCAGATCCTGTGGGTAGTGACTCAAGTAAAGTTGTCATGGATGCTTTGTAAGCCTTGCTGGGCGCAAGTATGGGTTGTTTGATAGCATCTTGGATGACGATCTTGTCTTATCTCTTCTTGGATGAAAGCTTGCTTCCCCGACTATAAATCTGTACAAACTCAACCAAGTTCATTCACTACTATTCCAATTGTCAAATAAGAATTGATGTTATCAGGACCTAGGCACCTTAGATGTATATAGAGTTTGGTGCTATACAATTTGTTTTTTTTGGTTTAAAGATAATCGTCTTAACATATAGTCGATGATATCTTGTGCCATTAAGGGCAAGATAAACTTGGTTAAATCGAAGAGGGTACCTTTATATTTCAATGAAGAAGAAGGAATTATTTGCCAATGTATGATACATAATGGTAACTCAGGCCTAGACATCTTCTAAGACAATCTTTGTGATTGAAGTTCCGAGATTTTCAATTGTTCACGAGAATGCTGAGGCTTCCGAGAAGGCCTTTATGATGGATTTTGGAGGTGGCGTCCAATTGTTCTTCCTCGCTTCGCTATTGAACAAGTTCTTGACTGTAGCGATGATCAAGTTATCTCAACCTTGATTTATCCGTAGTCATAATTACCCTTCCCTTGCAATTCATTTTCTGTTTTTTGGTGTCTATGAAGATTATCATGTCCTCGTTAAAAGATTCCGTGAACTTTCTCATTTTCTGTCAGGTCCTTGAAACAGAAGCTAATTGCTCGCTTGTTCTCTTCCCTGTCCACCCTGAAGCATACAAGCAAAGGAAGGTTTGCGTGACAGCTAAATCATAAAAATAATGCGTGCTATGTGTGTGTTGTATGTGCATGACGGAGAGAGATTTTCTTAGACAACAGCAAGCAACTAGAGGCAAGAAACTAACCTTCCCTTGCTTACTGCAATTTCCTGCAAAATGGCCTTTCCTCTCCACATTTGTAGCATGTAGTATAGGCTTTTGCGCTGCCAGTTGCTCCACATGACTTTGTGCATCAAATGCAGAAAAACATCCATTTAATTAGTCATTTTTCTCATTACAGAAAACCAATTATTATACTCGTATGATCTCAATTTCCACAGTTATAACAATAAACCTCTCTTGGATCTATATCTGGAAAGTCAGCACAGCAGAGATGACCGAAGCTTCTGCAAACATAACACTGAATTTCCTGCATTACAAGAAAATAACACTTGCACTGAGCAGGATGCCAGAACCATTTTTATCTTGATAAAAAAGAAAGGTTAATGGACATTAAAGGCACGAACAAGCATCAGGATTGTACACGGACCTTGAGATCACTGGGCAAATAGTCAGCTGTAAATGAAAACATATCATGCCCTGAATTTCCGCATTGTAAGCAAATACCATGACTTGGTCTTTCTTGGTCCCTTTCTGGACAGTATCTTGCTTGGTGGCCTCTTCCTTTGCAAACAGAGCAGTATCGATTCTGTGATAGGATATCACAGAGTATATAAACTGTGTGATAAACCATGTCGACAAGGATTTGCATAAACTTTGCACAAACTAACGTATTATTGGCAATTTATAGTTCAGTGGAGAAGTTTTGAAAAGAAACTGATGAAGAATCCGTTTGGCAACGCGTTAGCGTTCGCGTTTCTTCAAAAACGCACTTAATAGGCGTTTGGTTACAGATTGTGAAAAATTAAAAAGACATGGGTCCCACCATTGATATGCGGCAGGACCACAA
>Ga0325411_1000042_pt1 | contig 105080 bp, 46 predicted proteins | sample PopdelMetagenome_13_FD_206181 | JGI IMG/M metagenome (GOLD analysis project Ga0325411, IMG submission 206181) | Populus deltoides microbial communities from Bellville, Georgia, United States - Xylem-PdIQD-R4 | ecosystem: Host-associated > Plants > Phyllosphere > Stem > Wood/Secondary xylem... | reverse complement strand
GTCCTTATATCTCCTCAAGCGCTTTCCTCGCTGCAAGAAAAGGGTTTGGTGCGCCCAGCTAGAGCAAGAAACGCATTCACTCATAGGACAATCGTTCCATACAGTAGCTGACTAATCTTTTCTATTTTTGTTTATGTTCACCTGAATCTTTTCTATTTATGTTTATGTTCACCTACTGCATGTCTTTTATGGTTTGGTTTGGTTTAGAAAATATAAATTAAATCAAATTAAAATTAATTCAAACTAAACTTGTTTGGTTCCATATAACTTCTGCATCGCCTTTATTGGCTAGATTTGTTCCTCTATCTTCTTCATTCTTCTACTCAGCCCGATCCTCTAAGTAGTCCTTATATCTCCTCAAGCGCTTTCCTCGCTGCAAGAAAAGGGTTTGGTTCGGGCAGCTGGAGCAAGAAACACATTCACTCATAGGACAATCCTTCCAAACAGTAGCTGACTAATCTTTTCTATTTATGTTTATGTTCACCTGAATCTTTTCTATTTATGTTTATGTTCACATGTTGCATGTCTTTTATGGTTTGGTTTGGTTTAAAAAAAAATTACAAAAAAAACAAAAACAAAAAAAAGTGGGTCATCGTCCAAATGACTTGTTTCTTGATTTCTACATCTCTCTGTAAAAGTCAATCTCCAGTTTTCAAAGTTTTCAAGACTCTAAAAAAAATAAAGCGCAAAAGTTCTTTCTATATTTAGTTTTCCTTATAAATTTACTACGCAAAGCTAAAAGAAAATTTTTTCTAACATCTTTGCATAGTAAATATTATAAAGAGGGGGCAACCGTCATAACCCAATTTTTGACCCTTTTATTTAATTATTATTATTATTTTATGTATTGAAAATGATAAAAAAAAATTGATGAAAAAAACAAGTAAAAATGAAATAAATGAAGAATGAATTAAAATTTGGGTTAAGGGCAACATGATTGAAAGCTGAAAGATTTAATTAAATTTTTGACTAGTTTAATTAATCAAGTCAAGGGTTTAATTGGAGAATCGATAAGTTTTGAGACTTAATTGAGCTTGGAATTAGTTTAATTAATCAAATCAAGGGCTTAAATGAAGAGTTGATAAGTTTTGAGACTTCATTGAGCTTGGCATTAATTAAATTAATGAAATCAGTGACTTAATTGAAGAAATAGCAAAGTTTGGGGTTAATTGGGGGCACGATTGCAAAAGATTAAAGTCCAAGGACTAACTTGTAAAAGGCGTCGAAATTCAGGGGAAATTACGGTTTAAACCAGGGGCTTAATTATAAAATTTTTGAAACTTCACAAGTCAAAACGAAAATGGCCACTGTTTATCTTCAAACGACGTCGTTTTGAAGACGATGTTCATCTTCTTCTTCTTTAAGCCAGCGACCGTTTTCTACAGTAAAAGCAGAGAGACGTTGCAGCAGTAATCGTCAGTTGGTTTCAGTTATGGGCGCCTTAATGGTGGTCGACCCTCAGCCTACCGCCCGTTACCAACCTGTCGGGTTCTATATAAACCGAGGTGCACCAAAGAACAGAGGTGGGTTAGAGAGAGAGAGAGACGAAAGAAACCTGAAAAGTGACTGATACCAAGAAACCAGTGAACTCTTAAGTGTTTTGTTTAGAACCCCATACCAGAAGTGAACTTTTCCTCCCTAGCACCGGCCTAAAACAACAAAAACCGAAACGGACCGAGAGAGAGTAGAGACGTGTTCTGAAAACAGAGCAAAGAAAAAAAAACAAGCCGAAATAGAGACACAGGAAATGAATATAACTTGAGATACAAGCATAAGGAGTAAGAGGCAATTCGAAAACAGAAGCGTCATCTTCAGCAACCTTGCACAAATTCTCTGCAAAAGAACCAGGTAAGTCTTCTGCTCTGTTTTCCCCGTGTTTCGTTAATTCATTTTCGCCGCCTGTTTTGAATTAATTAGCAAAGGCCAGGCACGCGTGATTTGGATCACGCGTGCCTCATGTGGCCCAGTCGGGTCACTGGCTTGGGCTGGTTAGGTCTAGCCCAGCCCATGTGGGCTGAGCTAGGCCCAGCCCCAAAAACATTAATAATAAAAAAATAAAAATAAATAAAAAAATAGAAAAATGAAAAAAATAGAAAAAATGTGTATGCATGAATAAAAACAATATAAATTTACTGGTTTATTCACCAACGCCAGAGTCGGGAATAAAATACTGGTTTAAATTTATATTATTTTTATTCGTTATATTTTATTTTATTTAGCAAGAAAAAATAAAAAAATATATGTGCATGTATAAAAAATAAAATTTATTTTATTGGTTTATTCACTAACGCCAGAGTCAGGAATAAAAACACTGATTTAATTACTTTTTTTGTTTTTTTGTTTAACTACGTAAGAAATAAAAATATGTGAACGCGTAATAAAATGAATTTAGGTTATTTGTTTATTCACTAGCGTTAGAGTCAGGAATAAAAAAATATTGATCTAAATTTATTTTATAGGTACGTAATAGTTACCAACGCCAGAGTTGGAATTATTCGTAGTTGAATATTCAATGACGCCAGAGTCAGGAATATTGTGAATAAATCATCAGAACGTAAACCAATAAAAATTTAGCAATTTAAGACAAAAACAGCAATGCAGTTTGCTTTAGGTAGAACGTTTAAGGGGTGATAATATCTTCTTTTTTATGTAATCAGTCCCGATCCATAGAATCTCTGTTGACCAGTTACGTTCCTAGTGACCATAATACTAGGTGGCGACTCCTCAAACAAGACATTTTCCCCTAAAAGAACAAGATGCCAGAAATTTGTTCTTTTTTCCATATTCGAGAATTAATTTTTAGGATCGCCGCGATGTCGGGTGCGACAGAATGGCGACTCCGCTGGGGACTTTAGGACTAAGCTTTGTTTTTTTTGTTTTCTTTTATTGCTAAATATGTTTTTTTTTTGTGTTGTCGGTGTTTATCAAGTTTTTTTTGTTTTTTATTTATTTATTGTTTATTATTATTTATTATGTATTTCTGTGTATTTTATTTTATTTTATTTTTAATTATTATTTTTTGCTCTTTTCAATGTTTTAGCACGCATAATTACTCATATTTATCATGCATATACATTGATATGAATATAAGGCCTTCACACATCATTCAAGCTCATTTTTTTATATATATACATGTGGTACCAACTTTAAGATAAGTGGAGGAGTAACAGCACCCTAATGGCTTTAGCTTGGGTAAGGCTCGCGAAACTATCCAACTCTCACATGATTTGTTTGCTCGACAGTGGTTGATATGCCAAACTGATTTTACTCAGGGCCTCTATCTTCACGCTGCTTGTAAACCTCATATCAACCTTTCGAGGACGATCACTGAGCATGCGAAAGACCTTTGAGACTAGATAGCAAAACTACCCAGATGCATTTAATGACTAGAACATATTCGTTAGGTTGGTCCCTGTATAATTTCACTCAGATAAGCATAACATGTAAGCATTTTCATTACAGGACTTTCGGGTGACATAATGACCATTATTCGTAAGGTAACAACTGTTGAGTACGGACTCGAATCTGAATCCTTGCAAATGACCGAGGGAGACTGCCCTAGACCAAATGCCGGTGGGACACCGCTACTCAAAGATGTCAGGTGCATAATAAATGACACTAGCTGATTGTTTTCACTCACTAAGTATCAGATAGATGAAGCAGAATTTGCTATGAAGTATAGGAGGATTCTGCACCTGTTGAAAGTGCCAGTTTTGCCATCAGCTATAAAAGCCAAGATACATTTTTGGGATCCCTATTACCGTTGTTTCACTTTTTGAAATGTCGACATGACACCTACCATTGAAGAGTATAGTGTGTTGACTGAATTCCCCGAAGATGCCTACAAAGTGTACTTCCGCCAGAGAATTGACGACACCATGGATGAGCTTGCCAAACTACTAGGGATCCCTCAGCTAATACCGTATAGAGAGAAAGATAACTCTGGGGGGCTTAGATGGAAACGACTAGAGGAGTTGCTGATTGCTAAAAAAGCTAACTCGGGTGCTAAATTAGAGAAACATAGAATATTGGCTTTGGGAATATTTGGTTTAGTTCTATGTCCCTCTACTACGGGAATTATCAGTTTGGAAGCTGCTAATTTGTTTGTGGAATATGAAAAGACAAAGATCAACCCGTGTGCCGTGATTTTAGCTGAAACCTACCTATCTCTTAGTCATTGCAAGAAAACGGGTAAAGGTTCCATGAGGTGTTGTGTCTCTTTACTATTCATCTGGTTGTTAAGCCATATAGAAACGGAGACGCCAATATTCAATAATTTTTTATGGTTTGACCAAAAGCCACTCGAGTTGTTCATATCAAAAGAGTGGGAGAGCTTTTCTGAAGATGATTGGAGGGTAAAATTGCAAAGGCTTCCAGTAAGCATTTTTAACTGGAAAGCTCCTTGGATGAGGAATATGACAAGCTTGATGAGTTGTGGAGAAAAGCCTTGGGTACCATTAATTGGAGTAATAGGATACGTCAGTTACGCACCTGCTTTAGTTGCAAGGCAGCTTGAGGGCATACAAAGTGTTCCTAAGACAATTGACATAGCTCAATTTACTGGGGTCTATAAAGGGGCCACCATGGAAATGTTAGAAAGCATTAAGCAGGATTGGAACTCTTTGTTGCTGATAAAAAAGGAGAATGGATCAAGGAATCCCACAGTTAGTGAAAAATATCCCGAATGGCGTGACAAAAGAGTTTCCGACATGGTAGAAATTTCAGAATCCGTGGGCACCCGAAGAAAGAGGGTGAGTTGTGAAGAAGAACTAAGAGAGCAAGTAAAACAATTGCAAGCCGAGCTTAAAACAAAGGAGGATTTGAGACTATCATTAGAGCATCAATTAGCCGAAGAAAAAGCTATGAGGAAATTGGATGAGAAAGAAAGAGACTCGGTGGACCGAGATCGGATGAAGGCAATGAACAACTTAGAATCCTTAAAAGTCATCAATGAGGAGAAGACGCTTCAGGTGGAGAAGGTCCAGTATTGGGAGGAATTGGCCGTCAAAACTCAAGCTGTGTCAAGCAAGCGTTTAACAGATATAAAAGAACTCAAGAGCCAGTTAAAAGATGTTGAATTGGAGTTGGTTAAAACCAAGAAGATAGTCAAAGCCACCAAGAATTTGAGAACTGAACTCAATAGTGTTAAAATTAAAGCAAAAGCAATGAGGACTAAGTTGGCAAAGGGAGAAGTAAAGACCGAACAATTGCTAGGAAGTCAGAAAATGATGGAGAGTCACAATCAAGCATTAGATACTGCTAATAATTCTCTATCCAAAAACAACTTGATCCATACTGAAAGAATAAGGGAATTTCAAGGGCTGAGGCTCATTGGCTAAGAGTGGAGGCTCGCCAAGTTGGAGGGGATATCGCGAAGTATCGAAGGAGCATGAATAACACCGATATGTTTCTAAAAGCTATAGCTAATAGAGTCAGTGTCTTTCCCCCTGTAATAGATTAAGATGAACCATTTGTTTGTAATGAAAGTTTGTTAGGTTAAATAAAAGGGGCAGAGACCTCTATTTATTATTATTATTGTTCAAATCGTGTATACAAGGCTGAAAGCTCAGATGGTAAAAGGTTAAACAGATCTCCTCTTGGCATTGCAATAAGTATCAGATGTAGATCTAACCACGCATCTAAAGAATAACGGTTGTTATGTCACCCTCCTATGAAATAATCCATGCCAAGTATGTTGCATTCATCTCCATGCATTTTCGAACATACACTTATGAACTGTCATAATGCTGCACATCAGGTGAAATATAGGTCTCCCATTGAAACACACTCATAACACACGGTTGCGAAAGAAAATGGAAAATGAAGAAAGAACCCAATTGGATGCCCAACATCAAAAGGATTTGAATGGTCTGAAGAAAGATGTCGCCAGGCTTACTAGCCTACTCAAACAAGCTCTGAGATCTAAGTCGGGAGAAGGGACATCTCCCAGCCAGCATTTACCGCTCAGATGCCACCAACGCCTCCGGTTACCTTCAACCTACCAAACATGGGGGCAAGTGGATCTTCGCATGAGCCCCAATATCCTACGCATTTCCCAGCTCAGCCTATATACCTAATGAGGATTCCTCATGCTGAGCTAACTTTGGAGGGGTCTCACAAGGATAGAATGATAGGAGATGAAGGTTTGGAGAAATAGGCTACCTTAGAGGAGAGGGTGAGGGCAATTGAGGGAAACCATTTGTATGACCCGGTGAAAGCCTCCGAGATGTGTTTGGTACCTAACGTAGTCATCCCTAAGAAGTTTAGGGTGCCAGAATTCATCAAATACACCGGAACCCAATGTCCAATAACCCACCTTAAGTCATATTACAATAAGATGGCCGAAGTAGTACAAGATGAGAAGTTGTTGGTCCACTTCTTCTAGGATAGTTTGAGCGATGTCGCTCTCACTTGGTACATGTGGTTGGACAACACCAAGGTAAAGGGATGGAAAGACCTAGTCGATGCCTTTATTAAGCAATATAAATTTAATATGGACATAGCCCCTAATAGATCAAGCTTGCATTCGTTGGAAAAGGGTCATAAGGAATCTGTAAGGGAGTATGCGTAAAGGTAGCGTGAAACGACGACACAAGTTAATCCACCCCTATTGGAGAAGGAAATCATAGGTTTGTTCTCCAATACTTTTAAAGCACCATACTTTGAATACTTGGTTGGAAGTTCTGCACAAAGCTTCTCTGATTTGGTTGTTATAGCTGAACGAATCAAACAAGTGATTCGAATGGGTAGGATCACAGACCCAAGTCAAAAAGGGGGTTTTATTGGACACAAGAAGGAGGCTAATGTCCACAACATCGAAGGTGAAGGTAAGGGAAGAAAGCATAATTTTCAGGCCACTCATGACCATTCCTCCCACATCCAACATAAATTTCACTTCGTCTTATCTAAAAAACCAAACAAATACCTAAAATATCCCGTACCACCAAAGGAACACATTTCACCCACGTAGAAACTTCCCTGCAAACCAAGAAGAACTGCCCCCACTTCCCATACCTCTTAGTGAGATGTATCAAAGATTGCTCAACATTGGCCAAGTAACACCTGTTCCTTTAACACCCTTGCAACCACCTTTTCCTCAATGGTACCGACCAGACCAGAAATGTGAGTACCATGCTAGTATCATCGGCCATAATATTGACAATTGTGTGTCTTTCAAAAGGAGAATCCTCCAACTCATCAAAGCTGGTTGGATTTCCTTTGATGATTTTCCGAACGTAAAATCCAACCCGCTACCGCATCACGCTTCTGGAAGTGGAGGAGTGAATGCTTTGGAAGAAGAAGAGAGGGGTACAAATGTCCTAAAGTTGACAATGAAGAGATTGTATAAAATGTTGAAACAGATTGGATACCTCAAAGCACCCATCAAAAAGCAAGCCATAGAACATGAGGGTGAATATTGTGAGTATCACCAGCATATGGGACACCATATAAACTCTTGTGAAGAGTTTCGGGCAAAAGTAGAAGACATGATGATGTTGGGAATGTTGAGGATAGGGGCGCCCAAAGAAAACCTAGTAGGAACCATGACTGGTTTCGACAAAAAGGTAAAAATCTGTAGATATCAACCAAAGGAGGGAGGACCCCCAAGAATGATTTTGGCTAGACCTGTGAGCACAATTAATGGGAATTATAATACCATACCTTATAATTAGGGTTATTCTTTTCATACCACGAGACCAGCTCCTACTCTTCATGCTGAAATTGGGGGTTTAACCCGAAGTGGAAGGTGTTATACTCTTGAAGAGCTAGAAGACCAAAGGAGGGCAAAAGGGAAGAATGTGGTGGAGTTGGCCAAAATGGATGAGGTCAACAAACCAGTGAGCGATGAGGAGGCTAGCGAGTTCTTGAAGCTAATGAAGCATAGTGAATATAGTGTGGTGGACCAGTTGAAAAAGACCCCCGCCAGGATCTCTCTATTGTCATTAGTTTTGAGTTCAGAGTTACATAGGAACACTCTCTAGAAGGTCTTTAACGAAGCATATGTTCCTCAAGATATCACACAGGATTCTATAGAACATTTGGTGGGAAGGATTCAAGCCACTAACTATCTCTACTTCACAGATGATGAACTAGATCATGAAAGAACTGGTCACAATAAGCCATTATATATCACTGTGAAATGCAAGGATTGTGTGATCGCTAAGGTGCTGATAGATAATGGTTCCGCTTTGAATGTGTTGCCAAGGCATGTGCTTGATAAAATGCCAGATGACGTCTCTCATATGAAGCCAAATACCATGACAGCTAGAGCATATGATGGTTCGCCAAGGCCGATTATGGGAAATATTGATGTTGAGCTTGTAATTGGCCCCCAACCGTTCCAAGTAACTTTACAAGTGATGGATATTCATCCCACATACAGCATGTTGTTCGGAAGACCTTGGATCCATGCAGCACGAGTCGTTGCATCCTCATTACACCAACGGGTTAAGTTTATCATTAATGGAAACTTGGTGACAGTAAAGGCTGAAGAGGCTTTAACTATAGTGAGAAACATGTTGATTCCTTATATAGAGGTTAAAGAGAGTAAAGACAGAAACCTACATGCATTTGAGGTAGTAAATGCTGAATGGGTACCTGAGAATACAGTGCGAAGGAAACCAGAAGTTTTTGAGGCTGCAAGGATGGCTGCTAAATATTTTCTGAAGCACGGATTGCCATTCCAGTATGACCCTATCACAGGAATGCCCGAGAGGATCAACGTAATAAAGATGAAATGCGTCGATCAGAGGTTCGGTTTAGGTTTTAAACCTAGGAAGGAAGATTTCAAGAGAGCGGTTGAGTTTAAAAGAGAAATGAGATTGGCTTGAATAGAAGGAAGGGAGCCTAATGGAGGCCGAATCCAGATCCCTCCAATACACGTAACATTCCCACGACCCGCACAAGTGATCAATGTTGAGGGTGAAATTAAGAGGATGAACAAAGAATTTAGCAATGCTACCATCCACTATCTGGAAGAGATCAACAAACAAGAACCCCAAGGGAGTTTTGAAGACGAAGAGAGCCCCTATGAAGAACTACCCCAACTGACTGTGAGTGCTCTAGAGGATGGTCTACCTGAGTTTGTGAGAAAATTAGCTGAAGGGGAAGAGTTGAACAATTGGGAAATTCAAGAAGTCCCAATTATCTTTAAAAAGTAAACATTTGTTGGTTGCTTGCTTTTTATGTTTTGCTGCATTTTGTTTGAATAAATTTGCGTTGCCAATAATCGTGGCTCAAGATATTGGCAACAAGATTTTATTTTGAGCCCTTCTGTCATTTCAAGTTTTAATGAGATCATGCATTGTTTTTCCCTTCATCATGCATTCTAGTTTCACATTTTCCATTATACACTCATAAAGGCACTTTCCGCTTTCAGGGAATCTGAAAGCGGGACATTGATAAACTTACAAACCCATTGCATTGAGAATAAGTGGCCTAATTTTGATAAAACTATAACTTCAATGGATGAGGAAGAAGATGGTGAAGATGAAATTGAGGAGTTCAAGAAGCTGATAAAACAATCCGAACATGCATGGGAGCCGGCAAGAGAGGAATTAGAATTAATAAACGTAAGTACCGAGCATGACAAAAAGGAGTTGAAAATAGGGATGTTGATCACTACAGATATGAGGAGTGAGTTGGTCGCTCTCTTACGGGAGTATGTGGATATTTTTGCCTGGTCATACGCTGACATGCCCGGTTTGAATATTGAAATAATAGTGCATAGGTTACCTTTGATTGAGGGTTGCCGATCAGTCAAACAGAAGCTAAGAAGGACAAGACCTGATGTATTGCTCAAGGTAAAAGAAGAGATAACAAGACAGTGGGATGCTGGTTTCTTGGAGGTAGTAGAATATTCTGAATGGGTGTCTAACATTGTGGCAGTTCCTAAGAAAGACAACAAAATCAACGTGTGAGTGGATTTCCGGGATTTAAATAGGGCAAGCCCTAAGGATGATTTCCCGTTACCTCATATAGACGTGTTGGTAGACAATGCTGCTAAGAGTTCCACTTACTCTTTCATGGATGGTTTCTCCGGTTATAATCAGATTAAAATGGCTGAAGCAGATAAGAGAAAGACGACATTTATCACCCCATAAGGAACTTACTATTATAAAGTAATGTCATTCGGATTGAAGAAAAGGTAACGGTGTCAGTGGAAGCTTGAACTAAGGAAAGCAAAGTCCTTTTAGCTTCCCGTTCCTGAAAATTATAGAAACCTTAAAAAAAGTCGTATTAAAATTAAAAATAATACTAAATGATAGAGTGCAGGGAGGATTCGGTAATGTGGTTTGTTGAAATGATTTTTTTTATGGTTTGATAAAAGAATGTAAAATCATAAAAGTGTTTTTTTTGGATTAAAAAAAATAAAATTGAGAAGCACTTACAACTGCATGTGTTGTGAGACCACATACTTCAAAGCTGCTGGCGGAGAAAGCCCGAGGAGCTTCCCTTCATCGGCTTCGCGGGAGCCTCACAGCACAGAGCACAAGTTACTCCAAATACGCACAAAATATTCATTAAATACAGCAAATTAAAATATCTAACCAAGATCTACTTGTAGTCATTAATCGCCACACCAAATAAAGCAGTAAACACGTAAATTAATTAAAAAAAAATACATACTATCAGATAAATCTACCTAGGGATATGCTTGAAAAACAGAGCATCAGAATCTAAAGTAAGGTGGGAGCATAAGATGCAAACCCCTAATTTTAATATAACTGCAGAAGTTTGTGTTTATAAATAGAAAAGGAAGAGCAGATCTGGAGAAGGCTTACTCTTGCCAAGCAGAGAGAATGAAAACAGAGGCAAAGAGAACTCTCCCGACGAAAGAGATGAAAGCCATTACTGTAGGGATGGAGACACGCTGCTCCTCTACTACTGATGTCCAAAAGCAAACTTATTTCTTTAAGTTTTTGTAAAGATCGAGACAGTGAGGGGGAGGTTTAAAAGGAGCCAAGCGAGGGACGGTGCTTTAAACGGAGACAGGCTTGTTAAAGGACTGGGTTTTTTCGGTTCGGCGCTAAGAGTTCCTCTACTGCTATTCTCACTCTTGAGAGTATGGAAAGATTGATTACTCGCTGGTTTTTGTTGCACTGGCTTTTATTTCAAACTCTACACGTGTAGCGGCCAATCACGTCTGTTCAATGAATGATGTGTTGCTTTATTATTGCGAGCTTGTTTTCCAATCCACCCTGACGGTGTACGTAATGTGTATTAATGTTTTTCAAAAAAACTTGTCTTCGCGTGAGTTGACGGTGTACGTAATGTGTATTAATGTTTTTCAACTGTAATACTTTTGCAAAATATTACAGTTGAAAGAAGTCCTCGACCTACTTTTGGTCGGGGTGATCGCATAGTAATAGCAATTATTTTATTTAATAATTTATTAAAATAATTTATTTTTAACAATAATATATCGAAATAATTTAAAAAATTAAAAATTAAATTTTTGAAAACTCCGGTTAAAATACAAGGCTAAACACCCCTTCATTATATTTTCAGTGTATTAATAAATTCACAATCAATTTTTTTTATTAATTTAAATAAACAAAAAATCGTTTAAAAAAATATAATTACATTTTAATATATTAAAACTTCATAAATTTATTAAAATTTCTCACTACACGTGAAAAAATATACTGTAGGAAGAAATATATATATATATAGGCTATTTTTTATGAGAAAATAAAAACCATGTAAACTTGACTTGATTACTTAACAATTTTGTTGGCTAAAAAAATGATATGATTTAGAATTTATTGATATACTAGGGACTTTTATGAACTGCATATGATGTTTTTTTTACAGTATTTGTCTAGTTTAGATAATATTTTTGGTAAAAAATATTTCAGTTCTCAGATCTTCTGGTAAAAAATGCTTATCAAGTGAAAGATCAAGGTTACGCAGAGCTATTGGTGGGTTGCTGTAAGGGAAAGGGAAAAAAAAAAACATCAGCTGTCCATCCACTTGTAGAACAACGTTATTTTATAGATTAGAATTCTAGATTTTTAGTTTTTAATTTTCACTGTATGTTTTGGATGGATGTCCTTACAATAGTGTGTTGGCTTAGAATTCTCTGTACTGATAGTTCTATATTATCTAAGTTGGTCACAGCTCTAGATTGCCCCATCTTATTCAATTTCAATTTAATAAAATATATATCTTCAAAGAGAGAGAGAACATGGTCTTGCTATGCAAATTAAAGCATTCCCTATTCAGCACAAATAACGAAATTCAGGAATAAAGAAAAATAAAAAACCTCATAAAAGGGATAAGGATCATTTTAGGTTTTTTTTTTTTTCATAAAGAAGCCCTAGCTTGGATCACTGTTTCTTTACATATAAACAGAGTGCTATCACCGATTAAACTTAATAAAAAAAATTATAAGAGATTAGTATTTTTTTTTTTTTTAGTCTCTCTCACAATTCATTGTGTACAGTGAATTTACCAAATTATTATTGAAATTAAGAAACACAAAGGGTGGCTTTAAGGATATTTTTGGACTTTTCTATTATATATGTTTTGTATTGTAGAATTAATGAGGGTATATATGTCTCTTCCCCTCTTAATTGCACAAGTGTAAAATCTCAAATATCCTTTAAAGCAAAATTTTGGTTAGGCTCTTCTAGTTTTTCTCTTTCTTTACCATAAATGCTATTGTCTATAGAGGTTTTTGCATCTTTTGCGCTCAGTTTTTTTTATATAAATTTTATATAGGGTTAAGGGTGTTTTGATATTTATAAAAAACACTACTGACGCATGCTAATCACTAGCCAGCATGCGGAGATTATCCACACTTTTAGCGCGCGTGCAACACCTTTCATTGTCTTCAAAAATACCCAACCGCCGTCTCAGGCGAAGCGTCTCCACTATTATGTGACGACTGATTTATTTTTTCTCCGTCCTCTTTATCTCTTCTTCACCAACCCAGAGTTAAAAAATGTCTTAACTTTTTGTATCATTTCAATTGTGGCCCTTATTATTATTATTTTTTTGTATTTACTTTAAATTATTTTTATGATTTATTTATTTTTTTAATTTCATCCTTTATCATTTTATTTTTATGTCAGATTCGGTCCTTTTTTTTTTAATTGATATTTATTTTGTTTTCCACCCTTCTTTTAATTGATTTTTTTTTCAATTTCATACATGATTTTTGCTTTTTAATTTGGTCAATGTTCTTATCATTATAATTTCTTTTGGTATCATTTATTTTTTTAATTAATATTTTTTAGATTCATCTCTCATTATTTGATTTCCATGCCAAATTTGATTCTTATTTTTTCAATCATGGTTTTTAAACCTGACCCATGGGTCGATCCCGGTCAAATCCTGGGTCACAGATTGAGTGGGTTGGCAAAGGTTACCCAGATCAACTTAGCCTGAAAAAATATTAAACGGATTTTAAAAAATTTCCATGAAGTTGTGTCCTCATTTTTTTAATTATGGTTTTTAAACCCGACCTGGAGGTCGACCCCCGGGTAAGTCCTAGGTCATAAGTTGGTTGGGTTAGTCAGAATACCCGAGCAACTCAATTTTTTATTTTATAAATTGTCAATTGCCCCTTTTCAACTTTCTTCTCTTTTTTAAATCAAAAGAATGTGAATTTCAACTCCATTTTCCTCTCAGATCCGGTAGAAAACTTTTGAAACAAATAAGCAATGGGCAATAGATGATGGATGGGGATGGATCTAGTGATGAAGCTTGAGATGGGTGGTCTTTTGGGACGAATTTGGTGGTGAAGCTTAAGATAGGTGGTGGTTTTGGGGATTGATATTGCGAGATTTTACTGTGAACAAAAGGTAAAGTAAAAAAAAAAAGAGGGATAAGAGGAATAAGAATAAGAATTATCACAATCTAGAGACATTGACATTGTTAAGAAAAAGAATTGACCAGTTTTTCCTTTTTAGGAAAAGCAAAAGCAAAAGCATTGGGACCTTTTCCAATATGGTGACGACTGACCACTATTCTCTAAAACATTGTCAAGCAAGTCTCTTGTGGTTTTGATTTCTTTTGTCATTCTAACACATATTAATAAAAGCTTTGTGAAAATAACATGTTTAAAAAATACTAGGAAAGTTATACAGTTTGCGACATAATTGCTATTAAAATTAACAATTGTTTCAAAATTTATATTCTCATTAACTTAAAATTTTATAAATATCCAATAAACATGAGATAATATTTAAGATCTAATAACTCGAGAGAGAAGCTGATGTGATTTGAGAAAAAAAGAGAAAAAATAAGCCATCAGGAATATATCAAGGTTTTGTTTTTTATATATCCGGTACTGATAAAAAGATCTCGACGAGGCGGTTCTAATCATACATTGAAAGACCACCAAATAAGATCTTAATTGACTGGAAGTTTTGTTTGGAGTTTGTTTAGAGTCGAACACGATTTTATTTGGTGGCCTTTCAATATATGATTAGAATCCTAATTTTTGAGATATTTTAGTGTGTATGTGTTTCACGAGGGTTACTTGTTCAAGGAAGATAATTTATGAGTTTTTGCAAGGTTCAATTATTAATTTGAGTTTATGCATGCATGTGCAATTTGTTTTGTAGTTAGTAATGTTTATTATTTAAGTGGTGTTTGAGAGTATAGTAATAATTACTTTTTAAAATGTTTTTATTTAAAAATATTTATTTTTTAAAAATTTATTTTTAATCTCAGTAAATTAAAATATTTTAAAAATATTAAATAAAAATTAAATAAAAAAATTTAAATTTTAACCAATCTTTTTTTAGGCTGCAATCTCTTGTTATCTCTCCTGCTTCACGTGTTTATGAAAATCATTTAGCAGTCATTCTTTCACTTGTTATTAAAACAATTTATAGCCTGCAATCTATTGTTTTTTTTACACTAAATCGTCTATTGTTATGAATATTATTTTACGTTACACTCATTGATCATACGTCCTGACGACCAACTCATTCTCCTTGAGTCTGGAGCCATTACCTAAGCATCACTTGTCACCAATTAAAAGATAGAGCCTAAGCGCCATGTGTGCGTAGGGTATGCCCAGCCCCTTGGCAGGAGTCAAGCGTCACGTGTCTCCACGTGGTTTTTCTTCGATAATAATAATAATTTTTTAAATTTATTAATGATAATAATAATAATACTAATAGGAATTTTTAATTTTACCTTTCAAATCAAATATTTGGTTGTTTTCAATATTAAGAATAATTTTTTTCTACTTTAGTAATTATTTTATTAATAATATTGATTATTATAAAAATAATAATAATTATACCATGAAAAAGTAATATTTTTTATTATAGTAAAAATAATAATATTCATAACACAAATAATACTATTTTTAATACCAAGACTATATAGAACATAAATAACAATATTTTTTATATTAAAACTTTGAATTATTATAAAAATAATAATATTAGGACAAAAATAATAATATCTTTGAGATGAATACTTTGTATTCTAGGAAAAATAATAATATCGACAACGCAACTTATAATATTTTTTATATAAATACTTAGAATTGTTGAATATTTTTAATAACACTACGCCGCAGGCTCACTTTTTATTTTTATAAAAAAATTCCATAAAAAATTATAATATAAATAATAATTTTTTTTCAAATTTATTAATTATTTTATTAATAATAAAAAAAATATTTCTAAAAGAAATAATAATATTTAGAATCCTAGGACCCGTGAACATCGAGTCTTAATGTAGAACCCAATAGAATTGGGTCCTTAAGCTAGACCCATTGATCATGGGTCCAGACAACCGACGCATTCCCCTTGAGTCCAAAGCCATGACTCAAGCACCACTTGTCCCCAACCCAACACAGCCCAAGCGCCACGTGTGCTGGGGAGTGCCCAACCCAAAGGCAAGAGCCCGAGCGCCATGTGTGCGCATGGTGTGCCATCACTTAGGCATAGTCCAAGCGCCACGTGGCCGCAGGGGGTGTGGCTTACCTCTAGGCTGGAGCCAAGCGCCAAGTGTCCCACGTGGTTTTTCTTTGATAGTAATAACAATTTTTTAAAATTTTTTCATGATGATAATAATAATACTAATAGTAGTTTTTAATTTTACATTTCAAATCAAATCTTTGGTTGTTTTCAATATTAAGAATAATTTTTTTCTAATTTAGTAATTATTTTATTAATAATATTAATTATTATAAAAATAATAATATTTATACCACAAAAAAGTAATATTTTTAATATTAATATTTTTTATTATAGTAAAAATAATAATATTCATAACACAAATAATACTATTTTTAATACCAAGACTATTTAGAACATAAATAATAATAATTTTTTTATATTAAGACTTTGAATTATTATAAAAATAATAATAATAGAATAAAAATAATAATATCTTTGAGATGAATACTTTGTATTCTAGGAAAAATAATAATATTGATGAAGCAAATTATAATATTTTTTATATTAATACTTAGAATTGTTAAATATTTTTAATAATACTACGCCGCGGGCTTACTTTTTATTTTTATAAAAAATGCCATAAAAAATTATAATATTAATATTAATATTTTCTTTCAAATTTATTAATTATTTTATTAATAATATTAATTATAATAAAAATAATAATATTTCTAAAAAAAATAATAATATTTAGAATCCTAGAACCCATGAACATTAAGTCTTGATAAAGGACCCAAAAGAATTGGGTCCTTACGCTAGACTTATTGATCATGGGTCCTGACGACCAATCCATTTCCCTTTAGTCCGGAGCCATGACAACAGCGCCACTCATCACCAACCCTAAGGCAGAGCCCAAGCGCCACGTGTGTGCTAGGGAGTGCCCAACCCAAAGGCAGAGCCCAAGCGCCACGTGTGAGCAGGGTGTGCCCACCACTTGGCATAGCCCAAGCGCCATGTGGGCGCAGGGGTGTGCCCAGCCCCCAGGCGGGAGCCAAGCGCCATGTGTTCCCATATGTTTTTTTCGATAATAATAATAATTTTTTAAAATTTATTAATGATGATAATAATAATACCAGTAGTAATTTTTAATTTTACCTTTCAAATCAAATCTTTGGTTGTTTTCAATATTAAGAATAAATTTTTTCTAATTTAGTAATTATTTTATTAATAATATTAATTATTATAAAAATAATAATATTTATACCACAAAAGGTAATATTTTTAATATTAATATTTTTTATTATAGTAAAAATAATAATATTCATAACACAAATAATACTATTTTTAATTCCAAGACTATTTAGATCATAAATAATAATATTCTTTTATATTAAAACTTTGAATTATTATAAAAATAATAATATTGACAACAGAAATTATAATATTTTTTATATTAATACATATAATTGTTGAATATTTTTAATAATACCACATCGCGGGCTCACTCTTTATTTTTATAAAAAATTCCATAAAATTTATAATATAAATAATAATATTTTCTTTCAAATTTATTAATTAATTTAATAATAATAATAATAATAATAATAATATTTAGAATCCTATCATCCATGAACATTGAGTCTTGATGAAGGACCCAATAGAATTGGATCCTTATGCTAGATCCATTGATCATGGGTCTTGCTGACCAAACCATTCCCTTTGAGTCCGAAGCCAAGACCCAAGCACCACTTGTCTCTAACCCAAAAACAGGAGTCCAAGTGTCACGTGTGCACTGGGATGTGCCCGACCCCATTCCATTTTTTTTGTTGCTAGATTATAGGTTCTGAAATAGGTCTTCTCAGGTATTTATTTTTGTGTGTTATTTATTTGTTGCAAATTTGTTTGAGTTGATTTTCTTCTTCTTTTTTCCAAGCAACTCAGTTCTTGAGTTTTAAGAAGTGTTGATTTATATTAATTTAATTATCTTCTAATTCTGTTAAATAGATTTTTTTTAAAAAATATTTTCAAATAATCACCGACGGAATTACATACGATATTTCTGTCAGTTATATGACAAGCTTCCCGAGGGAAATACCGATGGAATGAAGCGGATAATTTTTTTTGCACGCTTTTTCCGTCAGTAAATCCATCAATAATAATATTTTTTATTATCGACGAACTCACCGACAAATCAAAAAATTACCGACGAGAGTTTTACCGACAAAGCATTTTCGTCTGTAATCTCGTCGGTAGATTAATTGCCAATGAAATGATAGTACAAGTACCGATTGAAAAATTCAGTCGGTAAATATAAGAATTTTAGTAGTGTCCTTGGTATTTTCAAACAAGAAAAAAAGTTTGGTAATTTTTTTATATTTCCTTCAGGTCCCGTAAATGAAAAAAATTTGGCTAATTTACATATTATTATAATAGTTATCTAAATATATAATTAACAATTTAATCTATGCTTTTGAAATTTTCGACTTAAAACTTGTAATGTTGTCACGATGTTTATTAACTATTGTGATAATTGTACGGAATAATATACCATTGGGAATTAATTGTGTGCCATTAGGGCTAATAACATGCATAAAGGAATCAAAATTCTTTGTTTACAGCTACGAGAGAAATTTGATCAAGGTAGTAAAATTTTATAGTAAATTATTTTTCTTTAAAAAAAAAAACTAAGTTTCATATTGAACATAAGTATAAATCAAATCACTGTAATGTTTTTTTGTTTTTTGTTTTTTTCTTTATAAATCTATAGTTTGGTGATTTGATTTGATTTTTTTTTTGTCTTTTAATATTGAAATAATTAAGTTTGGATTTTAAAATTGTTTTATCTGTTTGGTTTCTGAATATCATACATACAACAGAAATAATAAATTAAAATTATTCAGAAGTCTCTAGGATCCTGTTAGAAAAATCTAAAGTTATTTAGGGATTTATTATCCGGAGATCTTATCTTCTTCGGCTTTTAATAATTCTTTAAACGTTAGGTTATTGCAAATCACAAGCTATCTAATTGTCTGGTCTCTAACGGTAATCCACACGAACCACTAGTGAGAAATCTCCTAAATCTCTATTTAAGAGAGAGGGATTGTTATGTGTAGAGTACTAGCTCTCTATTTTGTGACTTACGTAGTTTTTCTATCTCATATATAATCATTAAAAATAAGAGGCATAACTTAATATTTATAGAGAAATCTGAAAAACCCTATAAATGGATAAAATATCAATTTTTTCTTTGAATAATATCCATGTATTAATTCAAGATAATTTTAGAAATTAACTTAATCAAGTCCTTACTTAATTTTTCTAGGTCTAGAAATATAATTCTTGTATTAATTATATTTTAGTTCTTAATTTTTAAAATATATTTTAATCAAGTCATACTTAATTAAATCATCACATCACAGTTGAAGTTCTGACTAATAATTCTTAATACATGTGACCCATTAAGTTCGTAATATATTAGCTCAAATATAAATTATTTTTTTTAAAAATAGATTCCCTGTATTTTGTCATGCCATGCCAGCATGTAATATTTCCAACTGAGGTCTAAAAAAATGGAAACACCTAAGCATTTTTTACAAATTCAAAACACTGAAACAATGAAAATGGAAGAAAAGCTCTGGAAGTCCAAAGGGAGTGCTATTAACTAAAAATCAAGAATAGCACTGATCTAGTTGAGAGAAGGAGCTTTTAAAAAGAAAGTGGCCATGGTCGATTTAAGTAACTAATGAATGCTCTTTTGGCTGTAATCACGTCTGTCTTGCTTTAAGAGCAATTTGGTAAAGAAAGCTACTCCGAACCCACATATCCCACACTCACTTTGTCTACCATATTTGGGAAGGGTTGTTGGGAGAATTTAAATGAATTTAAAAACCCAGACAGCCATTTCTAGGCTTGGCTCTACAATATCATTTTATCTCCTTAGTTCATAAGAGGAAATGACTGTCATATGAGAGGAAGATAAACAACTGCACATTATATATATACATCGATGATGGGTGGATTGGAAGGTGATTTACTTTGGATCTATAGAGGTTCCTCTCTAGTTTTTTTAATCTATCTAGGATAGATGTCTGCGAATTTAGAATCTGTTTTTTTTATTTAATTATATAATATTATAATTATAAATTTATAGGAAATATTACAAAAAAAATATGTTTTTTCATCATAATTATCTTTTCTAATTTCTTTTAAAAATGTATTTTTCCATTATAATTATTTTTTTAATTTGTTTAATTTTGTTTTAACAACAAATAATTTTTTTTATGAATAGCATAGTTCATTGAATAAAAATAATAACAATAAAAAATATATATTTGTATAAACATGCTTTTAAGTAAAATATATTTGTGGTTAAATATTTTTTTTTATAAACATGTTTTTTTGTGTGAAATATTTTTTTTTTAAGTAAAAGCTCATTATAACCGTGAAAGTAAGTTTAAATTAAAAAAATTTAAATTAAATATATTTGTATGAAATTGCAAGGAAAAAATAATTCAATCTATGAAAAATACATAAAAAAATTTAATAATTTGTTTCTTTTGTATTGGCCTAGAAGGGTGGGTAAGCATGTCCCTAAATGTACGTGGAAAGTCATATTTGCAGGCTTAGAACATGTTTGAAAATATAGTAGTTATTGCTTTTCAAATAACTTTTTGTGCTGAAATACATGTTAATGATTTTTTTTATTTTTTAAAAATTATTTTTAACATCAACACAGCAAAACGATCCAAAACATACAAACCATATTAAATTTTAACAAAAAGTAAATTTTTAAATTTTTTGGGAATACAGTGCAAACGGTTTCTAGCTTTCTTCTTCTTCTTCTTCTTTTTTTTTAATAGATGGCCAGCAAATAGGGATCTGAGTTTTTAAAACTAAAAAAACCCATTTTTTACCTTCAACAACCTAAGAAACATGCTAAGGACCCAAACAGCCATTTCTGAACTTGGCTATATTTCCTTTCGTCTCTCTAGTTCACAAGAGGAAACACCTAGGCTATTAGGTGCAGGAATTGCTATGAGCACCCACATGGTACATTGGTAATGACTGATATACGAGAGGAAGATAACTAATTACACATTATATATATATATATATATATATATATATATATATATATATATATATATTGGTGGATGGATATATTGGAATGCCACTTACTTTGGATCTATTGAGGTTAAAATGATCATCACGTGTATGTTCCCTCTACAATCTTTCTTCATTGATAAATGTATTTTTCAACATAATTATCTTGTCTAATTCTTTTAATTTTTTTTTGAAAAAAAATAATTTTTTTTGAAAAAAAAATAATTTTTTTACTTGCAGCGTAGTTCTTTAAATAAAAGTAACAACAATCAGGAAAAAAAAACATATGCAAAAACTATAATTAATTTAAACTAAAAAAGAGAAGATGTATATTTCTAATCTAAAAAATATAATTTTCTTATTCATAAACTTCTTTTTTGTTTTAATAAAAACATGCTTTTTTTTGTGTGAAATATTGATTTTAAGTGAAAGTCATTATGATCATGAATGAAAGTAAGTCATTATGCTTTTCCGGCATCGAATTTGGCCGGAAAAGACTGCGACTTCTTCGGCCACCCGAAACTTCAAACCGTCGATTCTCTCTCATCAGCCATCAACGCCCATCGAAACCATCGTCATCAGAATCTTATCCCCCAAATTTAATAGAATCTACCCTTTTTGGCCCAGAATCTCGCCGAAGAATTTCACCTCTTCAACAGTGGCCGCGCGTGAGCTACACGCGTCACAGGGGTATTTTCATACTTTTCTGAGAAGTTCAAGGGTATTTCAGTATTTTATCTATGCAGTGGCACTAAGTAATTTTGGAGATTCCTAGAGATATTTTATTTATTTTTTATACAAATATTTGTAAATTTTTTTTTGTATTTTATAAAAAATAAAAAATAAATCTAAAAAAAATAATGACGGGGTCAACACCTAGAATTAAAGCAGACCTCGCGAGGTTGAAGGAGACTTTTTTTTTTTTTTATAAGGTAGAGCCGGGCATGGGATGTATAAAGTAATTGTATGGGCAATCACTTTTTTATTTTTTTTTTTATTTTTTTAAGAATTGTTTTTCACTTTAACACTATATATTTCACGAGATAGAATTAAATCAAAACTTTTTAAAACGTATGAAAATTTTTCGGTGTTTATTGAGAATAATTCTTTCAAGTTTAGCATTATGAGAGAACACCCAGCATTTTTAGTAAAATATTTATTATTATTTTCACAAAGACAAATTTGTTGCTCCATCGCTAGCCCCCGCGGCATGGCTGCAGCAAGCTAGTAGAACCCCTAAAAGAAAGCGTTCTTTAAAAATGGGCATTCCGAATTATTTGATTTATGGACTAAATTGAAGAACCTCAACAAGTTTTTGGGACCAAGGACAAAAACGTCCATAAAAAAGTTCACATATTTTAACAGCAACAAATTTTTTTGTCAGCTTCCTCAATTTTTTTGCCTTTTGTATAATAGACATGCTTGTGTGTGAGACTCACGCAAAATTCTCATGTGACCCCCTGTCATTGTCCAGCCCCTGAATCTGCTACCTTGCCAGAGGACCACATCATGTACCATGCCACGTCATCATAATCAAGCAAATGAAATCTAGAAATATCCACAAACAAACACACGCGCCAGTCGACATCACTGAAATCAAATTTCTGCCAGCTGAAAGCAGGGACTACTCGCACTCCCATTCAGTCCAAACACACGCGCCAGTCAACATCAGTGAAATTAATTTTTTCGTGAACCAGGATACACCATGGCTGGACCACTAGCATTTCTCTTTCACAGATGCAGCCAATGATTTTAAGGTCATATATTTATTTATCATTGTCTGCATATCTGAAAGAGAAATAGCAGTGGTCCTGCCATGGGGGTCCATTATATATATATATATATATATATATATATATATATATATATATATATTATGGAACTTGCACCAATGATTTTCCCAAGTGAAAATGAGTTCTGATAGCCATGGAACTGGCAGATGAATGACGTATGGAAATATCCATTATTATTCCATGAACTAGAATAGCCATGAACTTTACATAATTACAATTTTTTTTTTTTTTTTTGTAAAAATTGGAGTTTAGGATTCTTACCTCTTAGTGAAGATTGTGGAATCATATCGATCGAGTCAAATCGTTCCGTTCTAGAGTAATCACAAGGATAAAACCCTACATTTTCACAATCTAGGTATTTCTTGTTTGGTTTTAGTTGGTTTCGGGATGTGTGTATTTTATAAAAACATTATTGGTACATATGTCTATTCTAGATTATTGACCAGCGCTATATTGTGGACCGGGTTAATTTTTTAACGTAAAAAAATATTCAGATATTGCTAATATTTTTTTAATAGAAACAAAATTTAAACCGTGTGCGGATTGACTCAATATGACCCCATTGACATTGTGGGTTCAAAAGCAACTTGATGACCCATAATAATGTAGTTTGATTCACAAAGTTTTTTAAGATGACTTCTTTTTTTAATATTAAAATACAACATATTGGATTGACTTGAGTCAACCCGAGTTAACATGTCAAATACGTGACTTGAGTTATGAGACTATAATAACCCCATAGAAAACAAATCAAAACAAATTAGAAAGCCTAATTTCCAATCAACCCGATGTTGAAGGATGAAATTGAAAAAAAAAATCAATTAAAAAAGAACCTAAAAAAACAACCCGAGTTAACTTGTCAAACTTGCAACTCAAGTCATGAAACCAAAATAACTGCACATAAAGAAAATTGAAACAAATTACAAATGTGCAATTCCTAATCAGTCAAATGTTGAATGATGAGACTAAAAAAAGAAATCAATTAAAAAAAGAACATAAAAAACAACTCAAGTCAATCCGTCAAACTTGTGACCCAGGTCATGAGACCGAGATAACCTCGTAAAAAGAAAATAAAAAAAAAACAACTTGATTTAACCCGGATTTACTTGCTAGATCCGCGACTCTTGGCATGAGACTGGGATAACCTCATAAAGAGCAAATAAAAATAAATTATGAAGCTTAATTTCCAATCGATCATCTTAGAGCCAATGCTGAACGATGAAATTTATAAAAACTTTAATTAAAAAAAAACACAAAAAATGAACCAAGTCAATATGGGTTAATCCATTAAGCACTATTCTCGGGTTATGAGGCGGAGGGAACCCAATAAAAAGCAAATCCAATGTTGAAGGACATGAAACCAAGATTGTAACGACCTGGCTTTTTCGTAGCCAAAATCGATGGATTTTTTTTGTAAGTCGTTAGGTTCTCGATGCTTTTCACAATATCATTCTGTGAATTTATAAATACATTTCATTCATTAGCAAGGCACAACCCCATGGAGTAAAGTAAATCAACATCCCATAAAAAGTGACAATACACATTCTCGCAACGGTGTTTAGGGTTTATCGTAACAAAATTCATCTCTTAGTGTAGTGCAATTCTCATGAGAATTCACAATACAACATTCTCATAAAAGAGAAGATCACATACATCCATTCACCACATCATGTTTACAAGATTGTACTTTCACATCTGTATTCCATTACAATTTTCGATACAAGTCTTTACAAAAGTGTCGAATCACAAATATTCAACTAGCTCATTCGTTCTTCTCAAACATATAACACCTAAAACATACTATCACATAGTACCTTTCAAAGTATATGAGCCCGTGGAACGAGCTTTCCTACGCACCTGGATTGTGTGATGTCCTTCTTACAAAAACAACATGGATACAACAATTGTAAATAATCTAAACATAATAATAAACAACTAGAAGAACATTATTGTTACTTTTCGTTATCAACATAAAATGGGTGCATTCCTTCTTTTACTTCTCATATGTATTGTACAATCCTTATTATTTCGTTAAGTGTATTATTCTCACTCATACGCCCTAACCTCTCCATAGGAGTTGTGGAGCTGAAGTTTAAACATCGATCGGGGTTAATTCCTTTACTTTAACCTGGTCATCCATCTTGGATGCTTTTAGTCGTAGCTAATTGCAACATCCAAACTCGGTTATTCGTCTTAGATGTCATTAACCAAAACTAATCACAAAAACCAACCCATCATCTTTTATAGTTACCGTTAGCCAAAACCAATCATCATAATCAACTCTGACATCCATCTAGGATGCCATTGGCCAAAGCTAGTCGTCATATTTAACCTGTCCATCCCACTAGGATGCTATTAACCAAGACTAATCATCCGCATAACCCGACCATCCATCTGAGATGTCTTTAGTCGAAGTTAATCATCAACGCAGCCCGACCATCCATCTATGATGCCATTAGCCATCAACACAAACCAACCATCCGTCTAGGATGCCATTAGCTAAAGCTAATCATCAACGCAACTCTGTCATCCATCTAGGATGCCATTAGCCAAAGCTAATCATCCATTATTAGCTTGATTAAACTTGAACGAAAATTAATCATGAATGTAATTGGTTGATTAAACTTGTCGAAAATGAACTGACATATCAATTTGTATAGAATTTTTATATGATTTGTTTGTTTGTATAATATTATTCCAATCGAAAACAAAGAAATATAAAGAAAATATTGAGCAAGCCCACTACGATTCCAGCAAGGGATAATACTAATGTGCACCAACGCAAACATCATGATATCAAGATGCGTTTCGCCTTTGTCTCCACTGGTCTCTAAGTATACCTTCAGCTAATGACATCCTAAGTGGATGACCGGGACTGACAAATGATTAGCTTCGGCTAATGACATCCTAAGAGGATTGTCAGATTTGAGAGTTATGAGTTAGTTTCAAGAGTTGATGCGTTCATGGGTAATATGTTTTGTATATACCAAGTATATGAAAGAACTACGATTGTTATGCTTTGAACAGAGAATAACGTTAGTTCGGTTAACGGTAATCTAGATGGATGATCGGGTTTGAGTATTGTAATTAGCCTCGGTAATTGACGAATTATTAAGGGTGGTATTTACACAAGTAAGGAGAAATGAAAAAATTATGCTCTTTAGGTCCATGAATGAAATGTTACGTTAATATTGCTTTATTATGTTTTTAAATTGCCTATAATGCTTGAAATTACCTTGTGTTGTAACAGGGACATCATACCAACATGGTGCGTAAGAAAATCTGTTTTGCGGCTCATACATTTTGGAAAGAACCATATATTTGCATGTTATGGGTAATATGAGCTCTATATGAACAGATGTATTAATCTCTCAAGTAGTTGTCCGACCCCTTTTATAAAGACTTGTAACATAAAAATTGAAATGGAACACGAAAGTGTATGTGCGAACATGTAGATATGATGTGTGTATGAATATATGAATGTGGTATTCTTCTTATGAGGATATTATGTTGTGAAATTACATGAGGTCAAGATAACGAAAGTACTAGTTGTGTAACTTGCCGTTCGACACTCTTGTATGAACTTGTGATGATAACGAGACTAGAACATGGATGTGAATTTATGAGTATGTCAATATGTTGTAGTGTAAACCTATGAGTATAAAAATATAAAATTATAGGCATGTGTATTGAGAATTCATCTTATGAGAATGTTGATTTACGTTATCTTACATGGACTGTGTCTTGTTAATGAATGAAATGCAATTATAAATCTGCAAAATGATATGGTGAAAAACATTCTTAACCTGATGACTTGTAAAAAAAAATAAAATCCATCAATTTTGTCTTTGAAAAAACTGGGCCGTTACATCGTCCATCTTGGATGCTTTTAGCCATAACTAATTACAACGTCTAAACTCGGTCATTTGTCTCAGATGTCATTAACCAAAACTAATCACAAAAACCAACCTATCATCTCTTATAGATACTGTTAGCCAAAACCAATCATCATAACCAACTCTGACATCTATCTAGGATGCCATTAGCCAAAGCTAGTCATCATATTTAACCCGACCATCCCACTAAGATGCCATTAACCGAGACTAATCATCCGCGCAACCCGGCCATCCATCTGAGATGCCATTAGTCAAAGCTAATCATCAATGCAACCTGACCATTTGTCTAGGATGTCATTAGCCATCAACACAACCCAACCATCCGTCTAGGATATCATTAGCTGAAGCTAATCATCAACGCAACTATGTCATCCATCTAGAATGCCATTAGTCAAAACTAGTTAGTTGATTAAACTTGCCGAAAATGAAATGACATATCAATTTGAATAGAATTTTTGTATGATTTGTTTGTTTGTATAATATTACTCCAATAAAAAACGGAGAAATATAAAGAAAATATTGAGCAAGCCCACTACGATTCCAGCAAGGGATAATACCAATGTGCACCAACGCAAACATCATGATATCAAGATGCTTTTCGCCTTTGTCTCCACTAGTCTCCAAATATTGAGATAGCTTGCTATACAATTTGCTATTAATAATTACTCTTTCCTTCTCTATTTTCTTCCCGCTCCCTTCCTTTTTCTCTTTATTTATTTATTTATTGAGTTTCAAATTTTAAACACATAAACATAACCTAAAAGAAAGCTTCCGGCACTTTCATTCGATTCTAACGATAATTTTTTCGTGAACAAGAACACACCATGGCAGGACCACTACCATTTCTCATTCACATATGCATCCATTGATTTTACGTTCACGTGGGTCTTATCTTTTCATTTTTTGGGTTTTTTTATCTATTTATTTTCAGTTTTTCTATGATTTTATAAAATCAAAAATTCAAAAAATAACAAAATAAAAAATTTATTTCTTTAACATTTTATCCTCGCATCTCACTTTTATTTTGGCATGCATTTCATTTTGTTTAGGACAAGTAATTTTATGTTTTGAAATTATTAAGAAAAAAGACAAATGAAGCCTGTAAATATCGCAGTCATCATCACTGAAATCAATTCTAGTCCCACTCCCACGATATTTTTTTTTTGGTAAACCAGGATACACCATGGCTGGACCACTGCCATTTCTGATGGCAGTTGCACTAACAATTTTGGCTAATGAAAATGAGCTGTGATAACCATGGGACCAGCAGGCGAATGAAGCCTGTAAATATTCACTAACAAAAACACGCGCAGTCATCATCACTGAAATCAATTCTAGCCCCACTCCCACGATATTTTTTTTTTGGTAAACCAGGAGACACCATGGCTGGACCCCTTTCATTTCTGATGGCAGTTGCACTAACAATTTTGGCTAATGAAAATGAGGTGTGATAACCATGGGACCAGCAGGCGAATGAAGTCTGAAAATATCTACTGCCATTTTGTGAACCAGAATAGCCATGGACTTATAATGATTTTCCCCAATGAAAATGAGTTGTGGTAGCTATGGAACTGGTAGACGAATGAAGTCCAGAAATATCCACTGCTATTTCGTGAACCAGAACCGTAGTGTAATCACAATCACTTATGCTGAACTGGGCAAGCACGGCTCCTAACCATGATCAATTGTTCGATTTGATGAATTTGTGGTCATGTAAGCAGCTTGTAAGTGACCAAGGCCGCCTCGAGCTAAAAATACTTGTGCTGCTGCTTATTATAGGGATTAATTTTCTTAATGGTTCTTCTGGGTATGACAAGGAATTTGTCTGCGAATTGTTTTTATAAAACAATCATCAACACATTTCTTTTTCTTCGTTATGATAACCTTTTGCTTGCATTTTTTTTGAGATTTTGATTGTCGATTCGTAGGGAATAGAAAATTCAGAGAATGGAGATGATAAAACGCAATTTTGCATTCTTAGTAATGTTTTTTTGGTAATTTCTTCCTTTTTTGTTACTCAAATTATGCAATAAGATAACGGATTTTCGTTGTAGTGATTTTCATGTTTTCCTCTGGGATATTTTATTTTTAATCTCTCTTCCCTAAATCCCTTCTGCTAACTGATTTTATTAGCTAATTTAGATGGGGAGGTGATTATCAATTACGAAGAAAAGAATATGCTAATAAGATATGTTAGTGTAAAACCATGTAAAATTTCAATTGAACTCATAAATGACGTCATTTTTTGCAAGTATTCGATGAAGAATTTGGATTTTACAATCAGGGGCTTCAATTTTTTTTTCTCGGCTTCTTGTTGGGTTTTTGTTGTGGTTGGGTAAGCCCAATTAGACCCAATAAAACCCATTATGTAATCCAAGAGATTATCAAAATGCCCTTGCTCAGCCCATAAGCAAACCAGCTAGGATAATAACCTATTATGCAAGAAATATGGTATAACTCAAATACCTGACTTCTAAATACGTAGCTAAATCACCAAGGAAGGTAACAGATCATTCACTAATACTATTCTTATAAAACCCTAAATCTAATCATTTTTTTGCTAACTTAAGCATCAGAGGAGCCTTCCGGCGATTAACCCCTAGTGTGGCTTTCCTCTTTGTGTGCAGGTAACTTGAAACCGAAGGCATGTGAGGCTATACAATCCGTTGAAGATGGCAGAACCAAATGGCGCCCACCGTGAGGCCTGAGATATGGGTGCCATGTCAAGAAATACAAGGGCTAGCTGTGTGGTAGTGATTGTTGCCGCATTCGCCGCTATGGCGACCCTCGCCAAGGAACGTCTGGGATTACCTATCATCTAAGAGGAGTAACCAAATCTAGATAATCAAAACATACCAGAGGAGCATAGCAGCACGAGTAACCATGCAGAAGATCTGGCTGAGAATCCACTAGCCAATAATCAGAACGCAGTAGTGCCAGCTATTCAATTCTATTAACGCTAAAAGGTTTCAACATATGCTCTTAATTTGAGGATAATTTTTGTGTGTGTAGGTATTGCAAACATTTCCATCTACTCGAAGAATTAAAATGGAGTCCATTCAATGCAAACAAGGGTCTAAATAAATCATAACATTCATGGATTAATAAATAGTAAATTATTATAAGAAACCATTCATGTTATATATATACATAAACTGGAAATATATACAATAGTGTTTACACAAAATAACATGCTTCAAGTCTAGCTAAGATTTTTATATACATTAAAGTTTACACAAAATAGCGTACTGCATATTCTAGCTAATACTATTATGCTTAAGTTTAATTTGTACACAAGTTTAACAAAACAGAGTCCTAAAAAACTAATGAGCTCCTGGGTATTAGATGACCCTGTTACAATAACAACTTAACAAGTATACAATTATATTTACAGTGGAAGTACAAATGATCATGTGACGAATACAAATAAAGCATATGTTTTCTATCGGTTTTATAGGAATTCTAATAATCAAATTATAAATTGCTGGGGAATCATTTAAAACTCAATTAAACATCCTTTACATATCCTTAATTGAATACTTTTATTTTCTTGCATGGACCTAGTAACTTTGTTTAATTAGGTTTACTAGATCTTCAACTTTGCATGGTCCAACTTGGACATTTTTAAGTAATTATACTTATCAATTTCCCCATGTCATCCAAACATGGATACCCTTTACGAATCGAGCTTTGTAAATCATTCCCGGACGTTCAAACATGGACGCCATTAGTCGTAGCTAATCTTATTGATCATTTCCCAGCAGTCCCAACGCGAAAACCCAATTAAACATCCTTTACATATCCTTAATTGAATACTCTTATTTTCTTGCATGGACCTAGTAACTTTGTTTAATTAGGTTTACTAGATCTTCAACTTTGCATGGTCCAACTTGGACATTTTTAAGTAATTATACTTATCAATTTCCCCATGTCATCCAAACATGGATACCCTTTACGAATCGAGCTTTGTCAATCATTCTCGAACGTTCAAACATGGACGCCATTAGTCGTAGCTAATCTTATTGATCATTTCCCAGCAGTCCCAACGCGAATGCCATTAGCCAAAGCTAATCTTATAATTCATTTCCCGACAATCTTATCACGGATGCCATTAGCCGAAACTAATGTCATAATCATTTCCTAGTAGTCCTAACGCGGATGCCATTAAGCGAAGCTAATCTTATAATTCATTTCCTAGCAATCCTATCATGGATGTCATTAGCTGAAGCTAATCTTATAATTCATTTCCCGACAATCCTATCATGGATGCCATTAGTCGAATCTAATCTCATTAATATGCCAGACTTTATTTACATTGAACATAACATTATTGTAGTTGCATTCATTATAAAGATTTTAAATTCCATAAGTTTAAAGGAGAGGGAAAACTACGCACTTGCTTCACTTATCTCGTGACCTCCTCCAATAGAAGATCCAATCCCTGTCACTCCTCCTGAATCACAAAGAAGTCTTTGGTCATGTTTCCTTCAAGCCAAATGTTATAGTAAATCCATATTCATTCATTATACATATGGTACTTTCCATGCATGTTCATTTTCTCATCATAACATACACATACATATCAAGTATATTTTCAAGGTTAGTATATCTATGTGCAAGTGTCCACAGACTCAGTTTTCATCAATGAAATTTCGGTGTCTTTGACTTAATTTTTGCGTCAATGAAATTTCAGTGTCAATGACTCAAATTTTACGTCAATGTAAATCAGTGTCCTATGACTTAGTTTTTGCATCAATGAAATTATGTGTCCTACGATTTAGTTTTGTGTCAACAAAAATCAGTGTTGTATGACTCAGTTTTTGCATGAACAAAATTCAGTGTCCTATGACTCAGTTTTGCGTCAACATAAATCAGTGTCCTATGACTCATAACTGAAGTCTCATAACTCCAAATACAGTGTCAATAGAAATACAACACATTTATTCACAATCTTATGAAGGATCATGCATCATAATCTGTCAATATTAAATCCCAAACCAAACTAGAAGTTAGACAGCAAATCTGTCCAGTAGGTTCCAGTCTGACCTCCTCTCAATATTTTGCTCATATATGGAGTTCTATAACTCCAAATAAAGCAAAATTTATGCCAATTGAAAGGTAAGACATTTACCTATAACCTCATGAAGAAAATGCATCATAATCTATAAATATCAAATCCCAAACCAAACTAAAAGTTAGACAACAAATCTGTCCAGGGTTCCAGCCTGACCTCCTCTTAGTATTTTGCTCATATATGGAAATTTATAACTCTAAATGAGGCGAGAATAGTGCAAAATGTTAGCTAACACATTTATCTACAACTTTCATGTGAAAAGTTATAACAATTTCTATTGTCTTCTATGCCTAACATTTGTTGTGATTCTAATCCCCAAAACTATCTAGACTTGAACTCATGTACGTAGTTATCAATTTATCGTCTCTCAAGAACTTTTAACGTCTTATGACTCCACCACATATAAAATTTAATAGGGATCAGCAACTCAATTATATTTCTTATCAAGACATCAATTTCTTTTTAGATTTTCATGGTGGTAATATTTCATACAACTTCAAGAATCAACACAATTATTTATATGCAATAAGAAATTGGAAAGAGATGCTCAAAATAATTCTATTTACTACACCATCCATCAACTCACATCATGGAGTATAAGACATTCACATAATAGCGTAAAATAAGATTGAAAGACTCCTCTGAAATTTCTTCTCCTCTAGGCCGAAACATGTAGCTCATAATTTCCCCCAATTTCATTCATGCAAATCAACACATTAACTCATCATATTTATATGTTGATATGAAATCAATACACATCAACCTCTGAAGCTAACACTAGCATAATTTCTATACTTGCATATTTGTAATGAAAGTAACATACTAACATGTTTAGGTTTTTGTTTCAGCCCTTGATTTAACCTTAGGATAACTATGTAAAGTCATAATTAACAAGGATTAATATCAAATTTCTATTCTCTTTCTTTCTCCTTTCATGGCCGCTCCTAAAGAGGCTTTGCTCCCCTAATTTCTATCACCTTCTTTTATCATAGAATCTAAAAATGTTTAACTTCTTATTCAACCTTCTAATTTCATCACTTGGTCTTTCAAAATCATGAAGTTCTAGGAACCCTAGATTATTTCTTTTAGGGTTTTCTCCCTTTGGATTAAAATTGAACCAAATTAACTATAGAAGAGCAAGGATTTATCCTTACCTCACGATTTTATCCAAAGATTGAGGGTGTTTTCTTAATGGTTTTCTTCTTCTTCTTTTTCATTTTTCTTCTCCTCTTTATCACTGTTTTAGCCGGCCCTTATGCCCTCCAAACCTCAAGATTTTATGGCTCTACACTTCCTAATTACTCTCCTCTCATGTAGGTGTTTAGGGTGTATACATACAAGGTGTTTTTGGGTGAGAAATGTGTGCAAGAAGAGGGAGGCCAATCCTTTCTCTTCCTCTTGATGTTCTGGCCGAATATAAGGGAGAAGAAAGGTCATGAATTCTTTTTCTCAATGTATTTATACTCCCTAATAAATACCCTACGTCTTGTTTGGCAATTGTCCAAATTTGTTCCTAATATTACTTTTCTCCTTTTTGTGTGCTTTAGTCCTTCATTTCACAATTTGTTTAACATCTCTCCCTCATCCTTTCCTTCACATATTTTAGTCCTTAAACATTTGTTAGTTTTCATACCAACATTTTCATAAAATATTTGACTTCATAATTTATTTACTTATTTTGAATTCACCCTATAAGTATTGAAACACTTTCATTTTCTAATAAATTTCAACTTGGGGTTTACATTCTCCTCTTCTAATAAGAAATTTTGACCTTGAAATTTGGATATCATACTTGGGTTTAAGAACAAATTGGGATCTTTTTGCTTCATCTTAGATTTTCTTTCCCATGTTTCTTCCTCAAATTAGGAGTTTCACCAAAAAACTCTAATGATAGGAATTTTCTTATTGTGAATCTCCTTTTCACCCAGTCAAGTATTCTTATTGGTTTCACCTCAAGTGTTACGTCTTCTTTAACCTCTACTGGAACTTGAGGTAATACTCGTAAAGGGTCTATGTTCACTTTTCGCAGCAAAGAAACATGAAATACATTGTGAACCTTGGCTAATTGTGAGGGCAAGTTTATTTTATATGCTACGGGCCTAATACGTCTTAGGATCTCAAATGATTTGATGTACCTCGGAGCTAACTTCCCCTTCATCCCAAATCTCAACATGAGCTTCCATGGAGCTACCTTTAAAAACACTTTATCCCCAGGACTAAACTCGAGGGGTCTCCTTCGAATATCCACATATTTATTTTGTCTATCCTGAGCTGCCTTCATTCGATCTTTAATAACCCTCACTTTTTTAGTGATAACCTGCTCCAATTCTTCCCCATACAACCTTTTATCCCCTACTTCTTCCCAACACAAGGGTGTCCTATATTTTCAACCATAAAAGGCTTCAAAGGGAGCCATCCTAATTGTTGCCTGATGACTGTTGTTATACGTAAATTCTACTAGTGATAGATGTTCCTCCTAGTTTCCACCAAATTCCAAAGCATATGCCCTTAGTAAATCCTCTAGGATTTGGATAATTCTCTCATATTGGCCATTAATCTGAGAATGGAAAGCCATGTTGATGTTCAAATTTGTTCCCATGGCACGTTGTATATTTGGCCAAAGGCATGAGTTTCAAATTAGTACTACCTGGATGCACCGTGAGTTTTGACTCGTGAGCCTCTTATAGTAACTTTTGTTTAAGGACTTCGTTGTCAAGCACATACATGCATCGCCCTAACATCACAATTCCATTATCCCCTATTCAAAAAAGAGATTCACTCCCTGATTCCAATTTACTTCTTACTTTTGACACTTCATCATCAATCTGCCGTGCCTTTAATATTTGCTCTCGATACCCTGACTTCACCCTTTGTTGAGCCATCAAAGATCCTTCCGGACTCACATTTAATATTGCCCCAAATCTCCTTAGCTCCATCAAGGTTTTCTCATCCTAGATTATTGGTTCATCCATAACTACCTTGCTTTTACGACTGAGGGCATTAGAGATTGCATTCGCTTTTCCTGGATGGTATTCTATACTACAGTTGTAGTCTTTTATTAATTCTACCCATCTTTGTTGCCACATGTTCAACTCCTTTTGCGACATCACATACTTTAAACTCTTGTGATCTGTAAAGATTTGAACCTGAGATCCATACAAGTAGTGTCTTCATACTCGTAAGGAAAAAACTACTGCTGCCAATTCTAGGTCATGAATTGGGTAGTTGATTTCATGAATCTTTAGTTGTCTCGATGCATAAGCAACTACTCTTCCATGCTGCATTAAGGCACAACCCAATCCTTTCCTTGAGGCATCACTGTAGACTACAAAGCCTTTTGTTCCTGATGGAAGGATTAGTACAGGGGCAGTAGTAAGCCTTCTCTTCAATTCTTGAAAGCTCTTTTCACACTCCTTTGACCACTCTCATCTTATATTCTTTCTAGTGAGCTATGTCAATAGAGTTGCTACTGTTGAAAACCCTTTAACAAACCTTCTATAATATCCTGCCAATCCAAGAAAACTATGGATTTTAGTTACCATAGTAGGTCTTTCCTATCTCAGAACTGCTTTCACCTTCTGAGGGTTCATAAAAATGCCTTCCGAAGACACTACATGCCTTAAAAAGTTTACTTTTTTTTTTAACCAGAAGTCACATTTGTCCAACTTGGCATACAACTAACGACTCCTCGGAGTTTGTAGTGTCTGTCTCAGGTGTTGTTCATGCTTCTCATAGGATTTAGAGTAAACCAAAGTGTCATCAATGTATACGGCGAGAAACTTATCAAGGTACGGTTGGAATAATCAATTCATTAAATCCATAAAAAGTGCTAGAGCATTAGTTAATCTGAATGGTAGCACTAAGAACTCGAATGGTCCGTAGGGAGTTCTGAAGGCAGTTTTTGGCACATTTTGCCTTTTTATTCACATCTGGTAGTATCTTGACCTCAAATCAATCTTTGAGAATACTCTGACCCCTTTCAACTGATCAAATAAATCATTTAACCATGAAAGTGGATATCTATTCTTTACCGTCACTTTATTAAGTTGGTAGTAATCTATGCAAAGCCTAAGGGTTCCATCCTTTTTCTTCACAATAGCACAAACGCCCCCCAGGGTGAGTTGCTTGGTTGTATAAACCCTTTGTCTAAAATTTCTTATAATTGAATTTTCAACTCATCTAATTCCTTAGAAGCCATTCTATATGGTGGTTGAGCTATAGGAGACACCCCCAACAATATATCGATGGCGACTTCAACTTCTCTTTCTAGGAGTAGTCCCGACAATTATTTTGGAAATACATTTGAAAATTCCCTCACAATCGGAATGTTAGACAATCCTATCTTACCCTTCTCCAAGTTTATCACATAAGCAAGGTATGTTGTACAACCCTTCTTTAGTGGTTTTTTCGCATCCATAATCAAGATTATGTTGTTGGGTTGGAAATTCTCTCCCCCTTAAAGACTATTGTTTCACCCATAGCCCTTTGGAAGGTTACTGTTTTTGTGAAGCAGTCTAGTCGAGCCTTATTTCTACCCATCCAATTTATGCCTAAAATTATATCAAAATCACTTAATTCTAAAGGTATTAAATCTACTTCTAGTTCATAGCCATTAATGTTAATTCTCACCCCTTTAAATACAACATTTATCTCCACAGTTTCACCTAAAGGTGTCCCAATAATAAACCCTTTTTCTACCATTTTTGTTTCCTTACTCAGTTTGGTTACATTTTTATTAGTTATAATGGAGTGACGGGCACTAGAATCAAACAAAACATGCATTTGATATGTGTTCATTTGCAGCATACCTATCACCACATCTGTAAACACCCAACACAAAAAAAAGTAAAGCTAGAAACGACATAGTTTTCGTTGATCATTGTTTCTGATTTTTGGATTGGCAGCGACACAGTTTTCATTTATGATTTCTGAGTCAATGACAGCTGTGTGTGCTGACGAATTCATGCGTTTTGTAAAATCCCGAGGAGAATTTAGTCTTGGGCTGACTAATGTTAGGAAGGATTGAGGAGTATGGACTGACCTGCTCTAAGGGGAAGTGTAAGGGAACAAAACCAGCTTACTCTAAATGGGAACTATGAAGGATATGACCAGGATGAACCAAATAACGATAAGAACAAGGGTAACCAGCCTTCCAAACACCCCTCTATATTTAGGGGGTTTAAATGCAGCAGAGTAGAGAGAATGACCTTTGCTCTCCCCAAAAACTGCCAGCCAGCATCCTTGGCTGCAACAATCTCCCTCTTTCTCAAAGCAAAACCCTACAACTCAGTTGCATGCACCACATTTGAACGCTGAAGAAGAAGGGTGACCAAGAGAAAAACAGAAGTGGTCGAAGCCATGGAAAGAGAAGAAGTCTAAGCCCCTTCCCCACAACTAGCTAGTAGCTTTGACTACAACAACAACCACCCTCTCAAAGAAAAAGACCCCCCTACACCAGTTGCATGTCCCTTGCCTTGAGTGTTTAAAGAAGAAGAAACCTAGGGAGATAGGTTGATGATTGAAACCATGAGAGGAGAGGGAGTGTAACAAACCCGCTGTACAATAAAGATAGAAGAGAAGGAAAAACCGAGATTGAGGAAAAAACTATATCACCAAAACTCACGCTAAAGTTGTTAAAAATGTGAGGTAAGAAAAATATTCTTCCTTGGCTGGTTGCTGCCTCACGATTTTAGAACAAAGAGGGGATGAAACCCCCAAAGTAGAAGGTTTAGTGTTCATGCACTCATAGTTTCAAAAATAATTAAATGGAATGATGAATATAAGAACTCATGTGCAGACTCTTACCAAAGAAATCTAAGTGAATATGAGTGATTTTGAGGGTGTAAACCTAAAAAGAGGGTTGACTAAATTGGTGATCTAATGTAGAATTTGTATTGATGTTAATGTCTTGACTTTCCATGAATGATTGATAAACTTGAATGAAATGTGAAATGAGATGAAGAAATGCAGAAATTATGATCTTGTTGAACTCTTAAGGACATACTTGAACTAAAACAGAATGCATGATGGCATTATTGTCTTGATTCTTGCATGTATGATAGAAGACCTTGTGTTTGAAAGGGGTATGTATAGAATTGTATAGTCATTTGAACCTTAGAAACATGTGAAAACTAAAACTAAAACCACACCATGTTATTACCTTGAAATTGTGTGTGTAATGGATGAGCTTGTTCATTTAAGAATCAAATGGTTATATGTATGAGCATGACACGTTGTTGGGAATATTAGTGTGTTAGACTTGATGAAATGCATGCAAAAGATTGATAAAAAGAGAGGTAAATATTTTTTGGCCAAGAATAAGGATATGTATGTTAAAACTGTTATTACTTATGTAAATACATTGCCATGATACAAATGTGAATGTAAGAATGTATGGTTGTGATAATGTTTGGGGCTGATATTGAAAGAGATGATTGGGAAAAAGAAAATCTTGGTAGATGAATATACATAGATGTTTTGTGTTACTTGATAATGTATGATGAACGAAGTGTGGTTCAGTGAGGTTCCACATTCAAATAGGTTGAGAAATGTTGGTAAGGGGAAAAGCCTAGCGTAAACCTTACACTTGTTTGAAAGAAAGAAGTAGAACCAGAAGTAACTCCATCGCCGCTGCCGATTCAATATGGATTGTGTTAACGAATTCTGGGTCGATTACGACTTAGTTTTCATCAACGATATCTACCTTAACAATAGAATATGTAAGCTAACAATGTCAGTGTCAGCTATGAAGCTGTGTTACGTTGATGATTTCTGAGTCAGCAGTGACTCAGTTTTCATTAATGATTTATGTGTCAACTATGAACTATATGCGCTGACGATTTCAATGTCAGCCGTGAAACTGTGTTGCATTAATTATTTTTGAGTTGGCAGCGGCTCAGTTTTCAATGGTTTTTAAGTCAGCTGAAGCCTACATGCACTTGTTATTTATGTTGATTTCTATATCATCAGAGAATCAATTTTCGCTGCTAATTTCTGTTTCACCAGCAAACTAGTGGTCGTTGTCGAATTCTGTGTTAACAACGAATTAGTTTTCGTTGCTGAATTCTATGTCAGTAGTGAACCAATTTTCGCTGCTGAATTGTGTAGCAGCAACAAAATAGTTTTTGCTGTCGAATTCTGTGCCACCAGCGAACCAGCTTTCCTTGTCGATGTTCTGCAATAGACCTCCATAACAAAATTTCCTTAAATGTTTGTAACGATTTCATTGTATGGTTGTATAATATGTGGAACTCTTGATTGTGAATATGAGTATTCTTGAAATATGTATGGTGATGAGTTATGTAATTACCGAATGCAAATGAGCTACTTGTGATCATTGATATGTTTAGGTGGTGTGACTGGGATTGGGCCTTCGACCAGGCAAGGACATCCTACAGGAGGAACAAGTAGGTGACTTCCACCCCTTCCTAGCGTAACATTAGTTTCTAAAGTGAAATTGTTATGAAAGATCTATTATTGTATTATATTGAACATTAACTATCATGAATGGTTGTATGAGTATTATGAAGAATCTATTGTTGCGTTAAACTATGAAGAAATGTTTGTTTGAGTATTACAAAGGATCTATTGTTGTGTTATATTGAATGTTAAACTGTCACGAAATGTTTGTATGAGTATTACGAAGAATCTATTGTGTTATACAAAATGCTAAATTGTTACGAATATTGGATGAGTGTTACGAAGGACCAATCATTATATTATACTAAACATTAACTGTCACGAGTGGTTGTATGAGTATTACAAAGTATCTATTGGTGTGTTATACATAATTCTAAATTATTATGAATGTTGTATGAGTGTTATGAAAGATCTATCGTTATATTATATTGAACGTTAATTGTCACAAGTGGTTATATGAGTATTACGAAGGATCTATTGTTGCATTAAACTGAATGCAAAATTGTTATGAAATGTTTGTTTAAGTATTACAAAAGATCTATTATTGTGTCATATTAAATGTTAAATTGTCACCGAATGTCTGTATGAGTATTATGAAGGATCTACTTTTATGATACAGTGAATGTCAAATTGTTATGAATCGCTTGAATGAGCATTACAGAGGATATATATTACCATGTTATAGTGATTTTATAAAAACCGGTTTTATCAAAGCCAAAATCAGTGGTGAAATTTTTTTTTTATCATCAGATTATTGATTCTTTCACAATATCATTCTGCAAATTTATAAATGCGTTCCATTCATTAGGAAGACACAACCTACATAGGGTAATGTAAATCAACATCAAATAAATAATGACAGTACACATTCTTGCAAAGGTATTCAGGGGTTTATCGTAATAGAATTTATTTCTCAGTGTAGTACAATACTCAAGTGATTTCACCATACAACATTCTCATAAAAGATAATACCACATACATGAACTTATAGCATCATGTTTACACGTCCATACATTCATGTCAGTGTTCCATTACAACTATCGATACCACTCATTCCAAAGGTGTCAAATGGTAACTATACAACTAGTACATTCATTCCTACAAAATACGTAACACTAATAACAAGCAAATATAGTTCTTTTCAAAAGGTGTGAGCCATGGACCAGATTTCCTTACGTACATTATTGGTGTGACGTCCTTGTTATGACACAAGATAATTTGAAGCATTATAACTAATTTAAAAACATAGAAATGGATAATTAAAGGAACATTAATGTTACTTTTCATTAACGGTCCAGAAGAGTACAATTATTTCATTTCTCCTTACTTATGTAACACCACCCTTAATAATTCGTCTATTACAGAGGTTAATTACAATAATCAAACTTGGTCATCCATCTCGAATACCATTAACTGGAACTAACCCTTAAATTCAAATCGGTCATCACTCCAGGATGCCTTTAGCCAAAGCTAATCATCAAACACAACCCGGTCATCCTCTTAGGATGCCAATAGCCGAAGCTAATCAACAATCATCACCCAACCATTCATCCCAGATGCCATTAGCCGAAGCTAATCATCAAACGCAATCTAGTCATCCTTCTAGGATGCCATTAGCCAAAGCTGATTAATAATCACAACCCGACCATCCATCTTGAATGCCATTAGCCAAAGCTAATCATTAAACACAACCCGGGCATCCTTCTAGGATGCCATTAGCCGAAGCTGATCAACAATCACAACTCAGCTATCCGTCTTAGATGCCATTAGCCGAGGCTAATCATCAAATGCAACCTTTAGCCTAACTTTATCAATAATCACAACCCGACCATCTGTATTGGATGCCATTAGCCAAAGCTAATAATCAAACGCAACTCGGTCATCCTTCTAGGATGCCATTAGTCGAAGCTAATAAAAAATCACAACCCGACCATCCGTCTCAGATGCCATTAGCCGAAGCTAATTATCAAACGCAACTCGGTCATCCTTCTAGGATGCCATTAACCGAATATAATCATCAAACGTAACCCGACTATTCATCTCGGATGCCATTAGCTGAAGCTAATCATCAAACACAACCCGACCATCCTTCTAGGATGCCATTAGACGAAAATAATCAACAATCACAACCCGCCCATCCGTCTTGGATGCCATTAGTCGAAGCTAATCATCAAACGCAACCCGGTCATCCTTCTAGGATGCCATTAGCTGAAGCTAATCAACAATCACAACTCGCCCTTCCATCTTGAATGCCATTAGCCAAAGCTAATCATCAAATGTAACTCGGTCATTTTATAGGATGGGGGAGACTCCGTCAAAATTTCTATAGACTTTAATATGAACACCATGTATATATATATATAATTAATTAATTACTCTATTTTTTTCGGTTGACATGAGATTGTTGTTTCATCCCGGATATGGGGATGTTACACTACCCATCTTTGTTGCCGCATGTTCAACTATTTTTGCGACATCACATACTTTAAACTCTTGTGATTTCAAAAGATTTGAACTCGGGATCCATACAAGTAGTGTCTCCATACTTGTAAGGCAAAAACTACTGCTACTAATTATAGGTCATGAACTGGGTAGTTGATTTCATGAATCTTTAATTGTCTCAATGCATATGCAACTACTCTTCCATGCTGCATTAAGACACAACCCAGTCCTTTCCTTGAGGCATCGTTGTAGACTACAAAGCCTTCTGTTCCTGATGGAAGGATTAGTACGGGGGCAGTAGTAAGCCTTCTCTTCAATTCTTGAAAGCTCTCTTCGCACTTGTTTGACCACAACCATTTCGCAAACTAGAATAGCCATGGACTTTACATAATTACAAAAAAAATATATATAAAAATTGGAGTTTAGGATTATTACTTCTTAGTGAAGTTTACATAATCGTATCGTTCGATTCAAATTGTTCCACAAGTCCTAGAGTAATTACAAGGATATACCCTATATTTTCACAATTTAAATGCTTGCAACAATGTATTTCCTTTTTGGTTTTAATCATAGTTATCAAACCCGCCCTGGGGGTTGATCTGGCCCAGGAACCGAGTCCCGGGTTACACGAGGTGACCCGGGTCAACCCGAATCAACCTAGAAAAATTAAATAAATTGAAGTTTTAATATTTCATATGAAAACATTAAGAAACAATCAATGTGAATATAGGCTATACATCTTATAAATAATGAAGTTTAAAAGATTATTTCAAAAGGTTTTTTATCCCACATTGAAAAGATACTATGTTAGTATTTTATTCTTTTAAGTTGAAATATTTAAACCAAAAAGCTTTTTTTATCCCACATTGAAAAAACATAACTTTTTTCTTGTGAACATAGAGTATATATACTAAAGGGCTTTAAATCCCACATTGAAAAAATAATTTTTTTCTCGTGAACATAGAGTATATATACTAAAGGGTTTCAAATCCCACATTAAAAAAATAAAACATTCTTCTAGTATTTATATAGTGAACTTTGAAAAGGGTTAATAATCAACTAAAAATATAAAAAAGAAGGGTCTTTAGCTAGGAGAAAAAAATCATGGTCTCAACCGGGTAGCCCGAGTTATGGGTCAACCTAGTAGGTCAATTAGGTTTTGCCGGGCTTTTGCTCATCCTGGTATTTTTACTTACCCGGACCGGTCCAACCACCGGGTCGACCTACCGGGCCGGTCCAGTTTGGGTTTAATAGTTATGGTTTTAATTGTTGTTTTCAAGATGTGTGTATTTCATAAAAATACTTTTGGTACATATGTCTATTCTTCTAGTAGTTATTATATAGTTTATATATATAAACACTGTTGGTAGATATGTCTGTATCAAAAACCCACGTAAGCTACTCCTTCAAGCCCACCTGTCGCTCGAACTTGTGGAGTGACGGGGCTTATGGTTGGGTAAGCCTAATAGGGAATCCAAGAGATTACCAATATGCCCTTACTTTAACCGAAGTCCGGCTAACTAGGTTAAAGGCTTAGGGAATAAGTAACATAGTATGACTAAAAAACCTAACATATAAATACTAGCCACTCAGGAACCAACCACGGTGTGGCTTTCCACATCAAATATATTAATTTTACCTAATATATTTCCCTTAGATTAATTTAGATATGATATTTTTCATAATTACCTATTTTTTTTATATATTACTAAAAAACAACAACTTATTTATTAAATGTATAAATAATTTTTGATAGGAAAGTTTCGTCCTGTTTTATATTCACAAGTTCAAAGGTAAGTCGTGTTGACTAAAAAGTCAAACTAAGATATTTAATTTGGAACAAGGAAGTATGTTTCATTTAGTTTTGAATATTTTGTTATAATGTTGGTATTGATTAATATAATCAGAAAAGAAGTCTCAATTACAGTAATAACTTGTACATAATTATTATTTTATGTAAAATGTTATAGGGGTGCTAATTATCTTGTTTGCGGTAAGTGATGCATAACTCTTATTTTAAGTAAGAGGTTACGGAGGATAATTCTATTATTTAATTAAAACAAAAGAGAGGGAGGGATGAAGCTGTGTCTGCATGGGCGCATGGGCTTTTTATTGCAACTCTCTGACTTAGATCCATGATGATTTTGAGTCCTTAAATTTTCTTTGATGACATTGCACTCTTGTTGTAAACACCTAAAAAAAAAGAAAAAAAAGAAGAGAGAACTAAAGACGAAATAACTCCACCATCGCTGTCACTTTCTGAATTGGCAGCGGCACAGTTTTTTGCTACTGATTTCTGAATCGGCAGCGGCATAGTTTTGCTACCGATTTCTGAATCGGTAGTGGCGCAATTTTTATTGCCGATTTCTGAATTGACAGCGACAGTATAAGACCTAACAAAAAATAGAATTGGACCAGCCTATCCTAGGGGAGAATGGAAATATAAACCAACCCAAGATAACCTAAAAGGGGGGGGGGTAAGGACAACCTTAGTCCCAAACACCTCAGCAAACTTTGGGGGCTACAAATACAAGGAGAGAGAAAGGGTAACTCCCCATTCTTCCCAAAACGAGCTTCATGTTCTTGCCCCCTTCCCCCTTCCCAAAATGAGCTGCATGCTCTTGCCCCTTTCCCTCCTCCCAAAATAAGTTGCATGCTCTTATTCTTTCCTCCCTCCTAAAGAGAGCTAAACAACTCTGCTGCATGTGCCTCAGGCGTGAGAGAGAGAAGGGAGAGTTTTTAGAAAGGGAGAAATGCTGTCAAACCCGTCCTAAAAATACTAAATTCATGAGGTATGAACCATGTCTTTCTCCACCTGTTCTTAAGGCCTTGAAACTGAAAGGAAGAAGAAAACTATAGATGCATGGCCTAGGAATTTTACTTCAACTGTTATGGAAAGAACTAAGCTAAAAGGAGGGACAAAAAACGAGGCTGAATAGGGGACCTAATTCCAGAATATTTAACAAAGAAATATTGCAAATTTGAATGCACAAACTTGGAAAGTTGGTCGGCCTTGGTGAGGGCTGGACAGAATAGGGATTAAAGGAATAAAATGCATAGATGACAACCTTGTTAGAGATGTTAGATCATATGAAACCAAAACAGAATTATACTTGTGTTAATGGTGTGTTTCAACAAGTTTGGTTGATGTAATATATGAAAATATGTTGATAATAAATCTTGAAGAAACATGTTGCAGCTGAAACGAAAATTGCCCCTTGATAATGCATTGATTTTGTTGTGTGATGAATTGATTTGTATAACTTGAGCTAGTAGTTAGAAGAACCTAAATCAAATATGCATGTTGAGATTTGATGGTGCGCTATTCATGCTTTTATGATACGAATTGGAGTATGACTGTTGTCGTTATGTGTACAAGTTTTGGCTAGGAAGTGCTACAAAGGAGAAAAGCCTAGCATAAGCTTTACGCTTGGCCAAAGGGAAGAAGTCGAATCAGAAACGATTCTGCCGCTGCTGTCAATTTGTGAATTAACAGCGACAGGGGTTGCGTTGATGATTTCTGAGTCAACAGCGACTCAGTTCTCATCAACAATTTTTGTGTCAGCAGCAAGTCAATTTTCACTGTCGAATTGCGTTGTCAGCAGCGAATCTGCTTTCGCTGTCGAATTATGTCGTTCGCAGCGAATCTGCTTTTGCTATCGAATTGTGTTGTCCGCAGCGAATCTGCTTTCGCCGTCGAATTGTGTGGCCTGTAGCGAACCAGTTTTGATGCTAATTTGTGTTTCTTGCAGCGAACCAGTTTCGCTGCCAAACTGTGTTGTCTGCATCGAATTAGGTTTCGCTGCCGAATGGTGTTGCCTACAGAGAAGGAATTTTTGTTGCCGAATTACATTGTCTGTAACGAATCAACATTCATTACCGAAATTGCATTTTCTACAGTGAATCTGTGCTCGCTATCAAAATTGTGTGTCTACAGCGAATCAACATTCGCTGCCCAAAATTGTGTTTGTCTGTAGTGAATTAGCGTTCGTTCCTGAAAGTGGATGTTCTCCTGTGAATATGTGATTCGCTGCCAAAATTAAGTTGTCTGCAGCAAATTAGCATTCGCTGCTGAAAGTATGTGTTATGTAGTGAATCTGTGATTCGCTGTCGGAATTGAGTTGTATGCAGCAGATTAGCATTCACTACCGAAATTGAGTTGTCTGCAGCGAATTAGCGTTCGCTGAAGTGTGTGTTCTGCAGCGAATTTGTGATTCGTTGTTGAAATTGATATGTCAGCAGCGAATTAGCATTCGCTGCCGAAAGTGTATTGACTGTAGTGAAATTGTGATTCGCTGTTGAAATTGAGTTGCCTGCAGCGAATTAGCATTCGCTACTGAAAGTGTGCTGGCTGCAGCAAAGTAGCATTCGCTGCCGAAATTAAAGTGCCTACAACGAATCAGTTGCGCTACCGAATTGTGCAACCAACAGCGAACCAGTTTTCACTGCTGATTTTCTACAATAGACTCCCCGATCAGAAATGACTTAAATGCTTGCAACGATTTCATGTATGATTGTGTAAAATGTGGAACATTTGCATGTGAACATATGGATTCTTGAAATAGGTATGGTGATGACTATGATTTCAGAATGCAAATGTGCTGATTTGTGACCATTGACATGTTAGGTGGAGCAACCATGATCGAACCTTCAACCTTGCAAGGATACCCCATAGAAGGAACGGGTAGGTGGTTTCCACCTTTTTCTCGTATAATGTTTATGTTTTGAAATAATTTACTTATGAAGATATTTTATTAAATCCTTATTGAATGAAGAAATGACGATGAAATGTTTGATTGAAGTCTTGATGATTGTCAAAACGACTATGAAATGTCGATCAGGTTGTTGTTGAATGTTGAAACAATGACGAAAATGTTAATGTTCTGAAATGACCTGTTAGAGGTGGATATATTATTGTGTTGCGATGAATATTAAACCGACTATGAGATGTTGATTGGGCTATTATGAATTTGGGCTGCTGATGATTGGTAGTATAAGTATTACGAAGGATCTAATGTTATATTTTATTGAATGTAATTGTGATGAATGATTGTATGAGTATTACGAAGGATCTACTGTTGTGTCTTATTGAATGTAATTGTGACGAATGGTTGTATGAATATTACGAAGGATCTACTGTTGTATTTTATTGAATGTAATTGTGATGAATGGTTGTATGAATATTATGAAGGATATACCGTTGTATTATATCGAATGAAATTGTCACGAATGATTGTATGAGTATTACGAAAGATCTACCATTGCATTATACTGAATGTTAATTATCACGGATGGTTGTATAAGTATTACAGGGGATCTATTGTTGTATTGTATTGAACATTAATTGTCATGAATGATTGGATGAGTAATACGAAGGGTGTACTGTTGTGTTACTGAATGCTAAACTGTTATGGAATGTTTTGTTTGTGTATTATAAAGGATCTATTATCGTGTTCATTGAATATTAAACCATTACGGAACGCCTATACGAGTATCACGAAGGGTTTGATATTATGTTGCAGTGAATGTCAAGTTGTTATGAATCATTTGAATAAGCAATTCAAAGGATATTACTGTAACATCCCCATATCCGGGATAAAGCAACGATCTCATGTTAACTAATAAACAGAATGATTAATTCTTTTTTCCCTATATCTATTCATGGCGTTTGTATTAAAGTCTACCAAAATTTCCACGTAGTCTCCCCTATACCAGGAGGTCCCAAATTATCGACATACGACCTGTTTACACTTCTAATATACTGCATCTTCTAACTCAATTCAACCCAATCATCCTGGGTCTCAATCCAACAAACATCATCCTTCATATCAACCACAATGTTTATGATATACATTGTACAACAATTATCATTATGGATGGATAAAGATATAAACATGCATACATGGAACATGGTTATACAAACTACAGATTTAATTCATTTATTCAAGTTTAAACATCAATCATACAAATTGAGTTATATAAAAGATGTAATATTACCAAATACAAGGGTATACTCCCTAGAACCTAAATTACAAAAAGTGAACCCAAGCTAGAATCTACTCCTATCGTGCATGTGATGACCCTGAAAACAAAATACATATTATTGAAATATGGATATCAGAATAACATAGCAATACAAATATCCAACAATTTAAAAAGGCAAACATGCATTTATATTTTATTCACTTCTCCCTTTTGGTTTTCATTGGAAACTCTTTCTCCTTCTACTACTAAAAGCCTTTTCCTCCTCCATTTAAGATCTCATAAGACCACCCATGATTATTTCCGCTTAACACATTACCGTACCAATTTCACTGTTATCATCATCACCACGTAGGGGTCGATGCAAGGTGATCCCCTTACCCGGGATCCTAACATACACTAAATGTATGCTAGTCAAATACATGATGATCCCCTTACCCGGGATCCTAATATACACTAAATGTATGCTAGTCCAAACATGGCGATCCTCTTACCCGAGATCCTAACATACACTAAATGTATGCTAGTTCATGCCCCAAATCACACTACTCATAATTCCTTTGTCAACGATAATTTCATCACTTGGCAATTCACACAACAACCGTTCACCTTGAGTACACATACATTCAGAATAATATCCAAAATATCGGCATCATTACGCAAACTTTCCTCTTTTCTTCTAATATCCAACGTTCGGTAATTCACATCTCACATCAATAACATATTAAGTCATAGAATTTAACTAGAAAGTATAGGTGCGGATCACTTACCTACAATAAAAGCTCTACTCGTGCTCCCCTGCTGCTGCTGTTGCACCACGCCTGTGGTCCCTCCTGCAAATCACAGGTTTGTCTCATAAATTTTTCTCACTCAAGGATATGTTTTATAATAACCATATCAACAACCAATAAGTCTTTCTTTCAGTCATTTCTTAATATTTTACATTTTTCTCATTTCACCCATTAATATTGTCGTTCTTTGTCCAACCACATTTATCATTCCTTTCTTTATATTTGAACTGTTTTTGTTTAAATCCTAAACTGTCACTGTCTAGACATTGAACTATTATTGTTCGACTCTCCTCAGATTTTTAACCATAGCTGGAGTTATAGAACTCCGATTCAAGCGAGATTAGTCTCGTTGAAAATATAAGACATGAGGATACAAGTTCTCTACAGGAAGGAAACTCAGTTCTGCCTCTAAGACAGTCAAAATTGCTCATCAATAAACATTTGGACTGTTACTGTCCAACTGTTACTGTCTCGTTTTTGAACTGTTACTGTCTGACCTCTCCTCAGATGTTTAACTATATCTGGAGTTATAGAACTCTGATTTAAGCGAGATTAGTCTCGTTGGAAAGATAAGACATGAGGATACAAGTTCTTTGAAGGAAGGAGAACCTAGTTATGCCTCTAAGGCAATCAAAATCGCTCATAAAAAAACATTTGGACTGTTATTGTCTAGATATTAAACTGTTACTGTCTAGACATTGAACTATTACTGTCTAGATATTGAACTGTTATTGTCTTGAACTATTACTATCTTGAACTGTTACCGTCTAAATATTGAACTATTACTGTCTTGAACTGTTACTGTCTAGGCATTGAACTGTTACTGTCCAACCGTTACTATCTAGATATTGAATTGTTACTGTTCGAACTCTCTTCAGATTTTTAACTATATCTAGAGTTATAGAACTCCGTTTCAAGCAAGATTGGTCTCTTTGGAAAGCTAAGATATATGGCTACAAGTTCTTTGAAGGAAGGAGAACCCAGTTCAGCCTCTAAGATAGTCATAATTTCTCATCAACAAATAAGACTTACTGCCCTACATGGTCTGTCATGACCCAGTCTCGGTTGATAACCCATAACTGGAGTTCTACAGCTCCAAAATGAGCAAGACAAATTTCCTTAGTTAGCTAACATCAAAAACTATAATTTCTATGATGGAACCTGGTTCTAATTCCCTCATCCTCCTATCCATAATCTTACCGAAAGTCAGGAGACGAGTCTGTCCAGATTCGTCACCCCCTTCCCTTCACACATAACTTTCACAAACTATATTTTCTGGGTAAATTATCGTGCTTTTATATCTCCCAATCATATACCACACATGAATTAACTTAATTTTAACAACAAATACTTTTCCCCCAATTCAAGTCTAAGAACCCTAATCTATAACTCACATCAAGGCATCAATTCATTAACGAATTTGAAATGACTTATAAGATCATGTTTAGAACACCTTACTGATATGAATTAAGGTTTTGATCTTCAACCAGTTGAAGATTTTCAACTCCCTCCTTTCTTATCTAATGGCGGCCAGCCCTCCATCTTCTCTTCTTGTTCAATTTTTCTTGTTAATCCCTTGCCCACAAGTGTTTATTCCATCTATAAACCCTTAATCTTGGATGGGTTCTTGAAATTTTGGTGTTTCTCTCTTGATTTTGCAAGAATGGATACAAAAACTCCCTCTTTTCTTTCCTTACGATTGCTGCAGATTTTTGGTGAGAATAGGAGTATTTATGCTCTATAATTTTTCTTATTTTCATTTAGGCCCCCACATCTTTTTTTCTTCTCATAATTAAGTTATATCTTTTTTCATTTCTTATAATTTCACCCCACAACTTTTAGTTTAGTTTATTTTCATTAATAAAATCCAACCCTCAACATTTTTGGGTTGATTTATAATGTCTCGAAATATTTTATCCAGAAACTTATATCCAAAAATCTCTGTATTCCTGTTTTTATTTAACCATATGCATGAATTTCTTCACTTTTATTTCTCATGTAATTAGTTTGCAATCTAAGCAATCTTTATTTTTCCCCGGGGTTTACAATTACCATGTTGTAGTGAGTTCATAAACTGCCTCTGGAATGTTTGATTGGTTGATGATTAGCTTCGGTTAATGGCATCCGAAGGGATGACCGAGACAAATGATTGATTAGCTTGGGCTAATGGCATCCAAATGGATGACCGGCACACATGATTGATTAGCTTCGGCTAATGGCATCCGCAGGGGTGTCCGGGACAAATGATTGATTAACTTTGGCTAATGGCATCCGAATGGATGACCTGGATAAATGATTGATTAGCTTCGACTAATGGCATCCTAAAGGGGTGACCGGGATTAATAAATGATTAGCTTCGGATAATGGCATCCTCAGTGGATGATCAGGATGAGTAAATGATTAGCTTCGAATAATGGCACCCTAAGTGGATGACTAGGATGACTAAATGACTAGCTTCGGCTAATAACATCCTAAATGGATGGACGGGATGAATAAACGATTGGCTTCAGCTAATGGCATCCTAAGAGGATAGCCAGATTTGAGAATTGGGAGTTAATTTCAAGAATTGATGCGTTCATGTATGCTATATTTTGTATATACTAAGTATATGAAAGAACTACGATTGTTATGCTTTAAACAGAGAATAACGTTAGTTCGGCTAACAGTATTCGAGATAAATGATCGAGTTTGGGTATTGTAATTAGCCTCGGTAATTGATGAATTATTAACGATTGTATTTACATAAGGAGAAATGATAGAATTACGCTCTTTTGGTCCATGAATAAAATGTTACGCTAATATTGTTTTATTATGTTTCTTTAAATTGCCTATAATGCTTGAAATTATCTTGTGGTGTAACAGGGACATCATACCAACATGGTGTGTAGGGAAATCCATTTCGCAGCTCACACATTTTGAAAAGAACTATATATTCACATGTTATGAGTGATATGAGTTCTATATGAACGGACGTGTTAATCACTAAATTGGTCGTCCGACCCCTTTTGTAGAAACTAGTAATGAAAATTGAAATGGAACACGTATATGAATGTGCAAACAAGTTGATATGATGTGTATGGATATACATATGAAGTATTCATCAAATGAGGATATCGTGTTGTGAAATTACATGAGGTCAGGTTAACGAAAGTACTCATTGTGTAACTTGTTGTTCGACACTCTATTATGATCTCGTAATGTTAATGAGACTAGAACATGAATGTGAATTTATGAGTATGTCAATACGATGTAATGTAAACCTATGAGTATGGAAATATAATATTATGGGCACGTATATTAAGAATCTGTTTTATAGGAATGTTGATTTACATTATCCTACATAGATTGTGCCTTCATAATGAACAAAATGCAATGATAAATTTGAAGAATGATACAATGAAAAACATCCAGAAACTGGACGATAAAAAAAAATCCAACAATTTTGGCCTTGAAAAAGCCGGGTCGTGACACTTACTTAAACAAATTATGAAATTAATATAAAATTAATTAATTCATGTAATTGTTCTTTAAATAAAAAATGAGGTGTTCACACTTTAATAAATAGTTTAATCACAATATATCCACTACTTAGTCAGGATTTAGACCTAAGCCCATTCATTGAGGCTGCTATCCATATGGGATTTTCCATAGAGTTTAGTTCAGTAAAATTTGAGACACTAATAATGATATACTATAAAGGTAAACTACATTGATGATTATTCATAGCAGTTGATTTCTTTCATGACACAAAAATGAAATTAAATTGATAAACATGACAGTGATTTCTATCTAGAATTCCTGTAAACACCCAACAAAAAAGGGGTAAAGCTAGAAACAACCCACACCATCGCTGCCAATTTCTAAATCAGCAGCAACACAATTTTCGTTGACAATTTTTGAGTCAATAGTAGTTGTGTGTGCTGAAAAATCCATGTGTCAGTCATGGTGTAAAACTCGACAAAAAACATTCTAGTCTTCGGTCGTAATACCCGAAAAATTTAAGTAAAAGGCCGGGTCATGCTAAGTAAAAGTTTAGGGGAGAAAACCCGTCTACCTTAAGGGAGAGATTAGAGTAGGAAAAACTAGTTTTAGAGAAACCAAAATAGGAACAAGAATACACTTAAACCAGTGCCAAACAACCCACCTTGTTTAAGCGGGGGTATAAATACAAGGAGAGAGAGAGAGGGTGACCCTTACTCTTCCCCAGAACCGGCCAGCTGTATGCAGCAAACCCTCTCCCTTTTTTCCAAAGAGAAGACCCTCAACCCAGCTGCATTCATCTCTCTTGAAACTTAGAGAGGAAAGAACAGTTAAAGAAGAACCGTAGATGGCCAAAACCATAGTAGAAGAAGGAGTGTAGGTGACCGGCCAATGCTGCTGAAGAAGGAAAACTGGAGAGGAAGAAGAAGAAGAAAATCAAGAGTTGAGGGGAAGAAAATTGTAGATCCCTTCTTAAAACTACTGAAAAATCATAAGGTATGAACCAAACCTCCTTCCCCACCTACTCTTGAGACATTGGGACCAAAAAGATGAAGGAAACCCCGAGTAGATTGTCACGGGGGGTGTGATGTCATCTGGCGACGGCGGAGGTTTTTTATCATGCCTCCCGTGTGAGGTATTGTGTGTTGGGAAGATTTTTTGGATTTAATCATAAAATTATGATTAATGTTTAGGAGTCGCCACCTAGTATTATTGTCACAAGGAACCTATGGTTTGCGAGAGTCTGAGTAACAGACTGGTTGTGCAAGGGGAAGACGCATCACCCCTAGTGCACCCTACCTAAGGTAAGCTGCATTGTTGTTTCATTGTTTTTCTAGGTCGAGTTTCTATTCGTTGGTCTTTTCTAAGGTTCAAGGCAGATCTCCCTTCATGAGGGAGTCTCTACCTTATCGGGTTAAATCCTAACCGTTCTAAAGTTTGAATTTTAGAATTGCATTTATTTACACCTTGTATCTTTAATACCTGAGGGTGTACTTTATCGTATAATTTTACACCTCATAAATATTAAAGTCTACATTTAGACCCCTAAAAAGGTTGGAAAAAGATTTTTGACATGTTGGCCAAATCCTAAAAGATAATCATAAACTGGTTACGATATCCATTTTTGAATTTTTTTTACATGAAAAGGATCCATTTTTTTTATGAAAAATATGCTTGGAAAAATTTTAGGATTTGGCCGTATGCAACAAAATATTTTTTTTATTTTTGAAAATGCTTTGAAATTATTATTTTTTAAAATATTTCAGAGAAAACCAGGTATTTTAATACCGGATTTGTATTTTACAATGTAAATATATAACATGATATTATGCAAAATTAGTAGAAAAATATTTGAGAAAATCACAATTTTTTTGAAAGGATTTTTTATTTTTTTATATTATTATTATTTTAGATAACATTATATATACATATATACATATATATATATATATATATATATATATATTAATTAATTAAATATTATTTAAACATGTGGGTTGGGCCAAGCACAGGCCCAGAAACAGGTGGGCTGACATCGACCCAAAATGGTTGGGTCGAACTCAGCCCAACATATTGTTTTTTTAATTTGGGGACGGGTTGGACCCGGCCCAGCCAACTAGGCTGGGCTAGGACTTGTCCAGCCCAAAGCAACTTAGTCACTGGCAGCCCAGTGACTAAGTTGCATGAGATAGTGCAACGTGAATTATAATTCATGTTGCACTGTTCTCATGCAGCAGTAGCAGAGAGGGAGAAGAATAAGAAGAGAAGAGGGAGGCTTACCTGGAGTTGAGGGAGTTGGTGGCCTGATTGGTGGTGCACGGTGTGGTTGGGGTGGTGAGGTCGGTGGCTGGCTCTGGTCGCCACTGGAAGAAGAAGAAGAAACAGAGGCCTGCGAAGGAGAAGAGAAGCTCGCGGTTGGAGCTGTTGGAGTGGCTGAGGAAAGAGCTGTTACCCTGGCTGCCTTTGGGAAGGAAAAGAGCTTCTGGGCAAGGTGGTGGCCGCTGCTTCTACTGTTGCCGCTGCTGCCGGGATCATAGTGACAAAGAAGAAGATTTTTACAGAGGAGAGAGAGAGGTGGTGCAACCACCACGTGAGATGGTTTGATGGCTACTGGAGGTGGGGATGATGGTGAGAAGACGGGTTATGAAGGTGGTGGTGGCTGAAGGCCACGGTGGAGAGAGAAAGCAAAGAAAGGATCAGTTGCAGGAAAAATGAGCAGGGAAGGCTGGTTTTCGGCCAACTTTGAGTTCGATTTTCTTCTTCCTCCCGAATGTGAAATCTGCTCCTATTTATAGGGGTGGAAGAGGGTAATCTTGTCTTTATAGGAGAACAAATTCCAGCCCTTGATTCGATTGGGAAGGACCCCAACCGTTGGCTCAAATTAGGCATGGTGCACTGTCAATCTGCAGCTGCAGGCTGCCTGAGGTGGCCTCTTTGGAGTGGTGCCACGTCCGTTTATGTGCTAGTGAGCCGGTGACGACCATACCCAGATGTAGAGGGATGTCTAGTGATCAGTTTCGTGAACGGTTTGGCAAATTTGGTGGACGTTAGGTGCATTAAATGCACCTGCAAAGGAGATGACCAGACCTGTAATAGTCTCAAATTGTAAACTCAAAATATATGATATATATTCATAGTTACCAAATATATATATATATATATATATATATATATATATATATATATATATATATATATATATAATTTTCCCGAAATTTCGGCAGAGTTTCCTTTGTATTCTTTAGATACCAAGTTATCGACTCAATCATTTCTCAACCTGTAATATCAATCACAATATTCGTCCCATCATTTGGACTTCAAAAACTCAAGCATATTTCAATATCTCAATTCTATTTTCTATAGAACATTATAATAAAACTAATAAATTCTTAACATGCATTGTCTCTTTTTTTTTTTTTAAGTATTTGTGCTCAAATATATACATAACCAACCATAATTCAATTTAATAATAATAATAACATTATAAATTACATCATACACAAGATAATAAGTTAAACATAACATTTTTAGATATGGAAGTATATTACAAAAAAATATTAGTTCTTTCAATTACATTAATCACATAACAAAATTATTTATCCAAGGATCTACTTTCCAGATCGAGGATGCGATGTACCTAAAAACATTATTGCATGAAACATGATTAAAACAATTGCACATTTCAATAAGTAATTGATTAAGGACTAATTATTCATATACATTAAAGTGACTTTCATATCATAGAATAAATTGTCTTATTTTCTTTTGAAGTTTCTAATTTCATAAATTCTCTTCTAGACATAGGAATAAATCTACTAAAATAAAAATATCAAGAGTGTCTCCCACAAACCAGCATATTTAACCTCAAAGTTTTACAATTAATCTATTTTACATCGAGTAATTATCCCATTAATTTTTAAATTTATTTTTTCTTAACATGGCCATTTACCAGGGCATTATTTCCAATAACCAGGAAATAATTTTTCAAGGCTTGCCCATTCGCCAGGGCATTATTTCCAGTAACCAGGAAATAATTTTCAAGACTTACCCATTCACCAGGGCATTATTTCCAGTAACCAGCACTAGAATTTACAATCTATAAAAATTCATTCTACAATAATAAAAAAATATAAACTAATTAATTACTCCAAGGTGTCGAACACCTACCTGGTGTCCGTGCGCGTGAAGATGTCTCTTGTTGCTGATTAGGTCATGCGGCCTCCTCTGTACCAACAAAAATTACTTTGTCATTGTTCATTCATTCGAACCGGTAAAAATTCTAATAGCCATTACATATTCTTTGATTAAATCCAACACCCTTAATTAAGTTTAATTGACTTTTAATTCAAGGAGGACAAAACCCTTCTTTTTGAAACATTAACTTATTTTTTTCACAAAAGTCCCTATACAATTTAATCTATCAACATCAATTGTCTTCAATTTGGTAAGATTCCTCAATAATATTATTTAAACTCCATTCTTTAATTTTTCTTCTCCATTTAGCCAAAAACTCCTCAATAATATCATTTAAACTTCATTCTCTAATTTTTCTTCTCTATTTAGCCAAAAACAGCCTAGGGAAGGAAGTGAAGATTTTTTTTTTTTGAAAAATTCTTACTCCATTCATATAATAACACTTATAAACCTTCATCTTCCCATATTTTCCAAACAATTGTATTAAACCTCAAATCCCCTAAATTATTCCTCTTTTGGCCAAATATTCAATTAAAATGAGGAAAAATAATTTTTGTTTCTTTTACTTAAAATTAAACACTTACCCAATCATAATTCATGCTTTCTAACATGGTTCAAACATAATTTGCATCATTCCTATAAATTATAACATAAATTCACAATTTCACATAATCATAATTTTGCATAATCCTTCATCAAACATAAAATTAAAGGAATTAATCATTTGGAGCATGTTATTTACCTCACTTTGATAAGGATTTAAGGAAAGAATACAAGAAAAATCAAGTTTTCTTCTTCTCCATTTTCAAACCCTAGCTTGAAATCCTTCCTTCAATGCATTCACCACCTTAAAATTAACCCCCTCTTTATATTTAATTAAGTTACTCACTCTAATTACTCACTTTAATTAGTGAAATTAATGAGCATTTAAGTAGAAAAATCACACAATTTTTCCCCCTCTCTTTGTTTGAAGCTCACGGCTAAAAGAGAAAACAAATGGAGCTTTATAATCTAACTTTTACTTATTTACACATTAGCCCTCATTTCTTTTCATTTCTATTTTTGTCACTCAACTCTTCTTTTTACTTAATTCTCACCTTAACATCTTATATTTTATTCTATTGTATCCAATTACAATACTTGGAATCCTTTTATTTAATCTATTCGGTACTTTATTTATTTTACTCAGATTATAATTTAGCGGGTTTTCACACTCTCCTCCCCTAAAAACAAATTTTGTCCTCAAAATTGAACCTCGTACTTAAATCTAGAAATAATTCGAGTTGTTTCTATCTCATTTGAGATTCTCTTTCCCAAGTCACCTCCTCGATTTGGGAATTCCTCCACAATATCTTGATAATTGGAATCTTTTTATTTCTCAATTCCTTCACACTGTAATCTAAGACTTTCACCGGCTTCATTTCCAATGTTAAATTCTCATCAATTTCCAGAGGAATTTGAGGCAAGACCCGAGATGGATCCACTTTAGCCTTTCTTAACAGAGAGACATGAAACACATCATGGATTTTGGCCAAATGTGGAGGTAGAGCCAATTTGTAAGCCACGGGCCCAATCCTTTTGGTGACCTCAAAAGGCCCAACGTACCTCGGTGCCAATTTCCCTTTCAAGCCAAATCTTAACACCTGTTTCCACGGGGCGACTTTCAAAAATACTTTGTCACCAATTTCAAACTCTAGAGGTCTTCTCCTATTATCCGCACAACTCTTCTGCCTATCCTGAGCTGCTTTGATTCTATTCTTTATGATCTTTATCTTCTTAGTGGTAATCTTTACCACCTCTGGTCCAATTAGTTATCTATCCCCTACTTCTTCCCAGTATACTGGCATCTGACATCTTCTACCACATAAGGCTTCATAGGGAGCCATTCCTATTGTAGCCTGGTAGCTGTTGTTGTAAGTGAATTCTACTAACGGTAGATGATCTTCCCAATTTCCTCCAAACTCTAATATACAGGCTCTTAGTAAATCCTCTAATATTTGAATAGTCCTCTCAGATTGACCATCAGTCTAAGGATGAAAAGCTGTGCTTAAATTCAACTTCGTTCCGAGAGCCTGTTGAACACTTGACCATAATCGAGAGGTAAACCTTGGATCTCGATCTGAAACTATTGACAGTGGCACACCGTGTAACCTTACAACTTCATCCACGTACAATTTTGCCAATTTCTCCACTGAGTCTGCCATTTTCATTGCCAAAAAGAGTGTAGATTTAGTTAATCGGTCCACAATGACCCTAATAGCATCACTTTCTCTTTTTCCTCTTGGTAATCCAGATACAAAGTCCATCGTGATATTTTCCCACTTCCACTCAGGTATCAATAATGGTTGTAAAAACCCAGCTGGTTTTTGGTGTTCCACCTTTACTTGTTGGCAAATCCCACACTTTGCCACATATTTAGCCACTTCTTTCTTCATATTATGCAAATTCATCCAATAATCATTTAATTTGACCTTGAATTTGCATTTTTTTCTCCATTTTTGGGCATAATGGGGTACAATTATGCCTTGTACTTCCTCCAAAAATTACAGCTTGATCTTTCCCTATTTTCGTAGTCCTCCTTGATCTGTTTTCTCCATATTGCTGGCCTTTATTTTATTTTATGATTTTTATATATAAAAAAAGTGATTTTTAGGGAATAACCCAAAATTGGGTTATAACATAGATAACCTAGGATCTTTACACCAGCTACTAAGGAAAAATTGAACTAAAGAACACGTGAAAATAGGAATGAACAAAGAAAAATGAATAATTTGAATTGACAAACTTGGCAGAGGGGCGGCCATAGCTGAAGGCTGGACATAATGTGTTGTGCGATGAATGCTTAAAAATGACATTGTTGAACTCCTAAGATCATATTCATACTAAAACAGAATGTATGTGGATGTTCATGCTTGAATTTATATGATTTTGCTGAATTATAAGAACAAAGTGTGTGCTGGAACCGAAATGAGGTTGATGTCTTACTTGAATTTTGAGATGGAAATAGGTGGCAGCATGATTTTATGACTATACTTGTGATAAAAATAAAATAGAATCTGTATGTGTTGTCTGTATGTGTTGTAGAATTGTTACCACTTATGTTGATGCATTGCCATGATACAAATGTTAATGTGAGAATGCATGGTAATAGCAATGCTAGATGTCGATGTTGGAAGGGATGAATTGGGTAAAACCTTGCTAAATGAACATATGTTGATGTTTATGTTGTTTAGTGATGAGCGATGAATGGAGTGTGATTCGATGAAATTCTATGTCCACCTAGGGTGAGAAACATTGGTAGAGAGAAGCTTATCATAAGCCTTACGCTTGGCCGAAGGGAAGGAGTGAAACCAGAAACGACTTCATCGCCGCTGCCGATTCATAAATCAACAGTGAAAGGGTTGTGTTGATGATTTCTAATTCGACAGCGACTCATTTTCGTTAACAATTTATACGTTAGCAATAAACCTTATGCACTGATGATTTCAACATCAGCCGCGAAACAGGTTTGCTGGTGACACAAACTCGGCAGCGAACTGATTCGCTGGAACACAAAATCATCAGCGAAATTGGTTCGCTGGCGATGCTCATCCACTTCGAATGCCATTAGACGAAGCTAATATTTGTCAATCCCGATCATCCACTTGGGATGCCATTAGCCGAAACTAATCATTTGTGCATCCCGGTCATGCACTTAGGATGCCTTTAGCCGAAGCTAGTCATTTGTCAATCCCGGTCATCCACTTCGAATGCCATTAGACAAAGTTACTATTTGTCAATCCTGATTATCCACTTGGGATGCCATTAACCGAAGCTAATCATTTGTCAACCCCATCATCCACTTCAGATGCCATTAGCCGAAGCTAATCATTTATCAAGCACGGTCATGCACTTTAGATGCCATTAGCCAAAGCTAATCATTTGTTCATCTCGGTCATCCATTAGGGATGCCATTAACTGAAGCTAATTATTTGTTCATCTTGGTCATCCACATGGGATGCCATTAGCCCAAACTAATCATTTATCAATCTTGATCATCCATTTGGAATGCCATTAGCCAAAGCTAATCATTTATCAATCACGATCATCCACTTCGGATGCCATTAGCCGAAGCTAATCATTTGTCAATCCTGGTCATCCACTTTGAATGCCATTAGACGAAGCTAATATTTGGCAATCTCGATCATCCACTTGGGATGCCATTAGCCGAAGCTAATCATTTGTCAATCTCGGTCATCCACTTCGGATGCCATTAGATGAAGCTAATATTTGGCAATCCCGGTCATCCACTTCGGATGCCATTAGCTGAAGCTAATCATTTATCAATCCCGATCATCCACTTCGGATGCCATTAGTCGAAGCTAATCATTTGTTCATACTGGCATCCATTTGGGATGCCTTTAGCCGAAGCTAATTATTTGTCAATCCCGGTCATCCACTTAGGATGCCATTACCTGAAGCTAATTATTTTTCCATCCCCGTCATCCACTTAGGATGCCAGTAGGCGAAGCTAATCATTTGTCAGTCCTGGCCATCAACTTAGGATGCCATTAGCTGAAGCTAATCATTTTTCCATCCCGGTCATCCACTTAGGATGCCATTAGCCAAAGCTAATCATTTGTCAATCCTGGTCATCAACTTCGGATGCCATTAGCCGAAACTAATCATTTGTTCATCCTTGCATCCACTTGGGATGCCTTTAGCCGAAGCTAATCATTTGTCAATTTCGGTCATCCACTTCAAGTGCCATTAGATGAAGCTAATATTTGGCAATCCCGATCATCCACTTGGGATGCCATTAGCCCAATCTAATCATTTATCAATCTCGGTCATCCATTTGGAATGCCACTAGCCAAAGCTAATCATTTATCAATCTCGGTCATCCACTTTGGATGTCATTAGCCGAAACTAATCATTTATCAATCCTGGTCATCCATTTAGGATGCCATTAGTCGAACCTAATATTTGGCAATCCCAATCATCCACTTGGGATGCCATTAGCCGAAGCTAATCATTTATCAATCCCGGTCATCCATTTGGGATGCTATTAGCTAAAGATAATCATTTGTCAATCTTGGTCATCAACTTCGGATGCCATTAGCCAAAGCTAATCATTTGTTCATCTTTGTCATCCACTAGGGATGCCATTAGACGAAGCTAATCATTTGTTCATTTCGGTCATCCACTTGGAATGTCATTAGCCAAAACTAATCATTTATCAATCCCAGTCATCCATTTAGAATGCCATTAGCCGAAGCTAATCATTTATCAATCCTGGTCATCCACTTCTGATGCCATTAGCCGAAGCTACTCATTTGTCAATCCCGATCATCCACTTCGAATGCCATTAGACGACGCTAATCTTTGTCAGTCCCGATCATCCACTTGGGATGCCAATCGCCGAAGCTAATCATTTGTTCATCTCGGTGATGCATTTCGAATGCCATTAGACGAAGCTAATATTTGTGAATCCCGATCATCCATTTGGGATGCCAATACCGAACCTAATCTTTTATCAATCCTGGTTATCCGCTTAGGATGCCACTAGCCGAAGTTAATAATTTGTGCATCCTGGTCATCCACTTGGGAAGCCTTTAGCCGAAGCTAGTCATTTGTCCATCTCGGTCACCCACTTTGGATGCCATTAGGCGAAGCTAATCATTTGTGCATCCCGGTCATGCACTTAGGATGCCTTTAGTCGAAGCTAGTCATTTGTCAATCCCAATCATCAACTTCGAATGCCAATAGACGAAGCTACTATTTGTCAATCCTAATCATCCACTTGGGATGACATTAGCCGAAGCTAATCATTTGTCAACCCCAATGATCCACTTCAGATGCCATTAGCCGAAGCTCATCATTTATCAAGCACGATCATGCACTTCGAATGCCATTAGCCAAAGTTAATCATTTGTTTATCTCGGTCATCCACTAGGGATGCCATTAGCCGAAGCTAATTATTTGTTCATCTTGGCCATCCACATGGGATGTCATTCGCCCAAACTAATCATTTATCAATCTCGGTCATCCATTTGGAATGCCATTAGCCAAAGCTAATCATTTATCAATCTCGATCATCCACTTCAAATGCCATTAGACGAAGCTAATATTTGGAAATCCCGATCATCCACATGGGATGCCATTAGCCGAAGCTAATCATTTATCAATCTCGGTCATCCACTTGGGATGCCATTAGCCGAAGCTAATCATTTGTCAATCCTGGTCAACAACTTCGAATGCCATTAGTCGAAGCTAATAATTTGTTCATACTGGCATCCACTTGGGATGCCTTTAGCCGAAGCTAATTATTTATCAATCCCGGTCATCCAATTAGGATGCCATTACCTGAAGCTAATTATTTTTCCATCCCCGTCATCCACTTAGGATGCCAGTAGACGAAGCTAATCATTTGTCAATCCTGGCCATCATCTTAGGATGCCATTAGCTGAACCTAATCATTTGTCCATCCTAGTCATCCACTTGGGATGCCATTAGTCAAAGCTAATCATTTGTCAATCTTGGTCATCAACTTCGGATGCCATTAGCTGAAGCTAATCATTTGTTCATCCTTGCATCCACTTGGGATGCCTTTAGCTGAAGCTAATCATTTGTCAATTTCGGTCATCCACTTCGAGTGCCATTAGACGAAGCTAATATTTGGCAATCCCGATCATCCAATTGGGATGCAACTAGCCAAAACTAATCATTTAACAATCTCGGTCATCCACTTCAGATGCCATTAGCCGAAGCTAATAATTTGTCAATCCCGGTCATCCACTTCGAATGCCATTAGACGAAGCTAATATTTGGCAATCCTGATCATCCACTTGGGATGCCATTAGCTGAAGCTAATTATTTATCAATCTCGGTCATCCATTTGGGATGCTATTAGCCGAAGCTAATCATTTGTCAATCCTGGTCATTAACTTCGGATGCCATTAGCCGAAGCAAATCATTTGTTCATCTCTGTCATCCACTAGGGATGCCATTAGCCAAAGGTAATCATTTGTTCATTTCGGTCATCCACTTGGGATGCCACTAGCCAAAGCTAATCATTTATCAATCCCGGTCATCCATTTGGAATGCCATTAGCCAAAGCTAATCATTTATCAATCCTGGTCATCCACTTCTGATGCCATTAGCCGAAGCTATTCATTTGTCAATCCTGATCATCCACTTCAGATGCCATTAGACGAAGCTAATCTTTGTCAGTCCCGATCATCCACATAGGATGCCAATCACCGAAGCTAATCATTTGTTCATCTCGGTAATCCACTTCGAATGCCATTAGATGAAGTTAATATTTGTGAATCCTGATCATCCACTTGGGATGCCATTACCGAACCTAATCTTTTATCAATCCTGGTTATCCGATTAGGATGCCATTAGCCAAAGTTAATAATTTGTGCATCTCGGTCGTCCACTTGGGAAGCCTTTAGCTGAAGTTAGTCATTTGTCCATCCTGGTCATCCACTTAGGATGTCATTAGCCGAAGCTACACATTTATCAATCCCGGTCATCCACTTTGGATGACATTAGCTGAAGCTACTCATTTATCAATCCCGGTCATCCACTTTGGATGACATTAGCCGAAGCTAATCATTTGTGCATCCCGGTCATCCACTTGGAAAGCCTTTAGCTAAAGCTAGTCATTTGTCAATCCCGGTCATCCACTTCGAATGCCATTAGACGAAGCTAATAATTGTCAATCCTGATCATCCACTTGGGATGCCATTAGCCGAAGCTAATCATTTATCAATCCTGATCATCCACTTCGGATGCCATTAGCCGAAGCCAATCATTTATCATTCCTGGTCAGCCACTTCGGATGCCATTAGCCAAAACTAATTATTTGTTCATCGCGGTCATCCACTAGTGATGCCATAAGCCCAAGCTAATTATTTATCTATCCCGGTCATCCATTTGGAATGCCATTATATGAAACTAATATTTATCAATCCCGATCATCAACTTAGGATGCCATTAGGCAAAGCTAATTATTTTTCCATCCCGGTCATTCACTTAGGATGCCATTAGCTGAAGCTAATCATTTATCCATCTCGGTTATCAACTTGGGATGCCATTAGTTGAAGCCAATCATTTATTCATCGCGGTCATCCACTTGGGATGCTATTAGCCCAAGCTAATCATTTATCAATCCCGATCATCCACTTCGGATGCCATTAGCCGAAGCCAATCATTTTTCAGTCCCGGTCATCCACTTTGGATGCTATTATTCGAAGCTAATCATTTGTCCATCCCGATCATCCACTTGGGATGCCAATAGTCTTTGTCCATCCTGGTCATCAATTTGGGGTGCCTTTACCCGAAGCTAATCATTTGTACATCCCGGTCATTCACATGGGATGCCATTAGCCGAAGCTCATCATTTGTCAATCCTGGTCATCATTTTAGGATGCTATTAGTCGAAGCTCATCGTTTGCTCATCCTGGCATCCACTTGGGATGCCTTTAGCTAAAGGTAATCATTTATCAATCCCGGTCATCCATGTCGAATGCCATTAGATAAAGCTAATATTTGTCAATCCCGCTTATCTACTTGGGATGCCATTAGACGAATCTAATATTTGTCAATCCTGATCATCCACTTGGGATGCCATTAGCCAAACTTAATCATTTATCAATCCCGGTCTTCCACTTCCGATACCATTAGCCAAAGCTAATCATTTGTCCATCCCGGTCATCAACTTAGGATGCCATTAGCCGAAGCTAATTATTTTTTCATACTAGCATCCACTTGGGATGCCTTTAGCTGAAGCTAATCACTTATTAATCCCGGTCATCCACTTGGGATGCCTTTAGCCGAAGCTAATCACTTATTAATCCTGGTCATCCACCTAGGATGCCAATACCTGAAGCTAATTATTTTTCCATTCCTGTCATCCACTTAGGATGCCATTAACCGAAGCGAATCATTTATCAATCCCGCTCATCCACTTCGGATGCCATTAGCCAAAGGCAATCATTTATCAATCCCGATCATCCATTTCGGATGCCATTAGCCAAAGCTAATCATTTGTTCATCTCGGTGATGCACTAGGGATACCATTAGCAGAAGCTAATTATTTATCAATCCCGATCATCCACTTGGGATGCCTTTAGCCGAAGCTAATCATTTGTTGATCCCGTTCATCCACTTGGAATGCCATTAGCCAAAGCTAATCATTTATCAATCTCGGTTATCCACTTTGGATGCCATTAGCCGAAGCTAATCATTTGTGCATCCCGGCCATCCACTTGGGATGATTTTAGCCGAGGATAATCATTTGTCAATCCCGCTCATCAACTTTGAATGCCGTTAGACGAAACTTATATTTGTCATTCACGATCATCCACTTAGGACGCCATTAGCCGAAGCTAATCATTTGTTCATCCTGGCATCCATTTGGGATACCATTAGACGAAGCTAATATTTGTCAATCTCGCTCATCTACTTGGGATGCCATTAGCCGAAGTTAATATTTGTCAATCCCGCTCATCCACTTGGGATGCCATTAGCCGAACTTAATCATTTATCTATCCCGGTCATCCACTTTGGATGCCATTAGCCGAAGCTAATCATTTATTCATCGCGGTCATCCACTTGGGATGCTATTAGCCCAAGCTAATCATTTATCAATCCCGATCATCCACTTCGGATGCCATTAGCCGAAGCGAATCATTTTTCAGTCCCGGTCATCCACCTAGGATGCCAATACCTGAAGCTAATTATTTTTCCATTCCTGTCATCCACTTAGGATGCCATTAGCCGAAGCGAATCATTTATCAATCCCGCTCATCCACTTCGGATGCCATTAGCCAAAGGCAATCATTTATCAATCCCGATCATCCATTTCGGATGCCATTAGCCAAAGCTAATCATTTGTTCATCTCGGTGATGCACTAGGGATACCATTAGCAGAAGCTAATTATTTATCAATCCCGATCATCCACTTGGGATGCCTTTAGCCGAAGCTAATCATTTGTTGATCCCGTTCATCCACTTGGAATGCCATTAGCCAAAGCTAATCATTTATCAATCTCGGTTATCCACTTTGGATGCCATTAGCCGAAGCTAATCATTTGTGCATCCCGGCCATCCACTTGGGATGATTTTAGCCGAGGATAATCATTTGTCAATCCCGCTCATCAACTTTGAATGCCGTTAGACGAAACTTATATTTGTCATTCACGATCATCCACTTAGGACGCCATTAGCCGAAGCTAATCATTTGTTCATCCTGGCATCCATTTGGGATACCATTAGACGAAGCTAATATTTGTCAATCTCGCTCATCTACTTGGGATGCCATTAGCCGAAGTTAATATTTGTCAATCCCGCTCATCCACTTGGGATGCCATTAGCCGAACTTAATCATTTATCTATCCCGGTCATCCACTTTGGATGCCATTAGCCGAAGCTAATCATTTATTCATCGCGGTCATCCACTTGGGATGCTATTAGCCCAAGCTAATCATTTATCAATCCCGATCATCCACTTCGGATGCCATTAGCCGAAGCGAATCATTTTTCAGTCCCGGTCATCCACCTAGGATGCCAATACCTGAAGCTAATTATTTTTCCATTCCTGTCATCCACTTAGGATGCCATTAGCCGAAGCGAATCATTTATCAATCCCGCTCATCCACTTCGGATGCCATTAGCCAAAGGCAATCATTTATCAATCCCGATCATCCATTTCGGATGCCATTAGCCAAAGCTAATCATTTGTTCATCTCGGTGATGCACTAGGGATACCATTAGCAGAAGCTAATTATTTATCAATCCCGATCATCCACTTGGGATGCCTTTAGCCGAAGCTAATCATTTGTTGATCCCGTTCATCCACTTGGAATGCCATTAGCCAAAGCTAATCATTTATCAATCTCGGTTATCCACTTTGGATGCCATTAGCCGAAGCTAATCATTTGTGCATCCCGGCCATCCACTTGGGATGATTTTAGCCGAGGATAATCATTTGTCAATCCCGCTCATCAACTTTGAATGCCGTTAGACGAAACTTATATTTGTCATTCACGATCATCCACTTAGGACGCCATTAGCCGAAGCTAATCATTTGTTCATCCTGGCATCCATTTGGGATACCATTAGACGAAGCTAATATTTGTCAATCTCGCTCATCTACTTGGGATGCCATTAGCCGAAGTTAATATTTGTCAATCCCGCTCATCCACTTGGGATGCCATTAGCCGAACTTAATCATTTATCTATCCCGGTCATCCATTTGGAATGCCATTATATGAAACTAATATTTATCAATCCCGATCATCAACTTGGGATGCCATTAGGCAAAGCTAATCATTTTTCCATCCCGGTCATTCACTTAGGATGCCATTAGCTGAAGCTAATCATTTATCCATCTCGGTTATCAACTTGGGATGCCATTAGTTGAAGCTAATCATTTATTCATCGCGGTCATCCACTTGGGATGCTATTAGCCCAAGCTAATCATTTATCAATCCCGATCATCCACTTCGGATGCCATTAGCCGAAGCCAATCATTTTTCAGTCCCGGTCATCCACTTTGGATGCTATTATTCGAAGCTAATCATTTGTCCATCCCGATCATCCACTTGGGATGCCAATAGTCTTTGTCCATCCTGGTCATCAATTTGGGGTGCCTTTACCCGAAGCTAATCATTTGTGCATCCCGGTCATTCACATGGGATGCCATTAGCCTAAGCTAATCATTTGTCAATCCTGGTCATCATCTTAGGATGCTATTAGCCGAAGCTCATTGTTTGCTCATCCTGACATTCACTTGGGATGCCTTTAGCTAAAGTTAATCATTTGTGAATCCCGGTCATCCACGTCAAATGCCATTAGATGAAGCTAATATTTGTCAATCCTGGCCATCCACTTAGGATGCCATTAGCCAAAGCGAATCATTTATCAATCCTGCTCATCCCCTTTAGATGCCACTAGCTCAAGCCAATCATTTATCAATCCCGGTCATCCACTTCGGATGCCATTAGCCAAAGCTAATCATTTGTTCATTACGGTCATCCACTAGGGATACCATTAGTCGAAGCTACCTATTTATCAATCTCGGTCATCCACTTGGGATGCCATAAGCCAAAGCTAATCATTTGTCAATCCCGATCATCTACTTCGAATGCCATTAGACGAATCTAATATTTGTCAATCCTGATCATCCACTTGGGATGCCATTAGCCAAACTTAATCATTTATCAATCCCAGTCTTCCACTTCCGATGCCATTAGCCGAAGCTAATCATTTGTCCATCCCGGTCATCAACTTAGGATGCCATTAGCCGAAGCTAATCATTTGTTCATACTGGCATCCACTTGGGATGCCTTTAGCCGAAGCTAATCACTTATTAATCCCGGTCATCCACTTAGGATGCCAATACCTGAAGCTAATTATTTTTCCATCCCCGTCATCCACTTAGGATGCCATTAGCCAAAGCGAATCATTTATCAATCCCTCCCGCTCATCCACTTCGGATGCCATTAGCCAAAGGCAATCATTTATCAATCCCGATCATCCATTTCGGATGCCATTAGCCAAAGCTAATCATTTGTTCATCTCGGTGATGCACTAGGGATACCATTAGCAGAAGCTAATTATTTATCAATCCCGATCATCCACTTGGGATGCCTTTAGCCGAAGCTAATCATTTGTTGATCCCGTTCATCCACTTGGAATGCCATTAGCCAAAGCTAATCATTTATCAATCTCGGTTATCCACTTTGGATGCCATTAGCCGAAGCTAATCATTTGTGCATCCCGGCCATCCACTTGGGATGATTTTAGCCGAGGATAATCATTTGTCAATCCCGCTCATCAACTTTGAATGCCGTTAGACGAAACTTATATTTGTCATTCACGATCATCCACTTAGGACGCCATTAGCCGAAGCTAATCATTTGTTCATCCTGGCATCCATTTGGGATACCATTAGACGAAGCTAATATTTGTCAATCTCGCTCATCTACTTGGGATGCCATTAGCCGAAGTTAATATTTGTCAATCCCGCTCATCCACTTGGGATGCCATTAGCTGAACTTAATCATTTATCAATCCCGGTCATCCACTTTGGATGCCATTAGCCGAAGCTAATCATTTATTCATCGCGGTCATCCACTTGGGATGCCATTAGCCCAAGCTAATCATTTATCAATCCCGATCATCCACTTCGGATGCCATTAGCCAAAGCCAATAATTTTTCAGTCCCGGTCATCCGCTTTGGATGCTATTATCCGAAGCTAATCATTTGTCCATCCCGATCATCCACTTGGGATGCCATTAATCTAAGCTAATCATTTGTCCATCCTGGTCATCAATTTGGGGTGTCTTTACCCGAAGCTAATCATTTGTCCATCCTGGTCATCAATTTGGGGTGTCTTTACCCGAAGCTAATCATTTGTGCATCCCGGTCATTCACATGGGATGCCATTAGCTGAAGCTAATCATTTGTCAATCCTGGTCATCATCTTAGGATGTTATTAGCCGAAGCTCATCGTTTTCTCATCCTGGCATCCACTTGGGATGCCTTTAGCTAAATTTATTCATTTATCAATCCCGGTCATCCACGTCGAATGCCATTAGATGAAGCTAATATTTGTCAATCCTGGCCATCCATTTAGGATGCCATTAGCCCAAGCTAATCATTTATCAATACTGGTCATGCACTCGGTATGCCATTAGCCTAAGCTAATCATTTGTCAATCCTGGTCATCAACTTAGGATGCCATTAGCCGAAGCTACTCATTTGTTCATCTCGATCATCCACTTGGGATGCCATTAGTTGAATCTAGTCATTTGTTCATCTTGGTCATCCACTTGGGATGCCATTATCCCAAGCTAATCATTTATCAATCCCGGCCATCCATTTGGAATGCCATTAGCCCAAGCTAATCGTTTATCAATCCCAGTCATCCACTTTGGATCCTATTAGTCGAAGCTAATATTTGTCAATTCCGATCATCCTCTTGGGATGCCGTTGGCCGAACTTAATCATTTGTCAATCCCGATCATCCACTTAGGATGCCATTAGCCGAAACTAATCATTTATCAATCCCGATCATCCACTTCGAATGCCATTAGCCGAAGCTAATCATTTGTCCATCCCGGTCATCCAATTGGGATGCCATTAGCCGAAGCTAATCTTTTGTACATCCCGGTCATCCACATGGGATGCCTTTAACCGAAGGTAGTCATTTGTCAATCTTGGTCAACAATTTAGGATCCCATTAGCCGAAGCTAATCATTTGTCCATCCCGATCATCCACTTAGGATGCCATTAGCCAAAGCAAATCATTTATCAATCCTGCTTGTCATAACCCAATTCTAGGTTATTCCCTAAAAATCACCTTTTTTCAAAATAAAAATAAAAAAAAATAAAATAAAGGCTGGCAATGTGGAGAAAGCAGATCAAGGAGGACTATAAAAATAGGGAGAAATCAAGCTGTAATTTTTGAAGAAAATTCAAGGCCTAATTGTACCCCATTACGCCTAAAAAGGGAGAAAAAAATACAAATTCAAGGTCAAATTAAATGATTATTGGACGAATTTGCATAAAAATTAAGTCCAATGACATAATTAAATTTTTAATAAGCCAATTTGATTTAATCATGGGCCAAATTGAATTTTAATTATGTTTAAGAAGTTAATTTGGGTCCAATTGAAGGATTTAATTAAGTGCAAGAACTTAATTATACTTTAAATGGGTCAAATTAATTTTATTTGGGGCTTAATTGGTGAAAAATTAAGTTTGGGAGCCTAATTTGGGCTTAATTAAGAAGATTGGAATTTTAAGAGATCAAATTTAATTTTTACCAAGTTAATTGATTGAAATTAGGGGCCAAATCGCAAGAAAATTGAAGTTTTGGGATCAATTAGGGGCTAAATTGAAAATATCCGAGACCAAGGACCATATCGCAATAGGCACGTAACTTCGGGGCTCCAATTAAAGTTCATCAGGGGCTTAATTGAAAAGGTTTAGGGTCAATTAGAGGTTCAATTGAAAGCAATTTAAAGAGGGAGGACTGAAATGAACTTTGGCCAAAATCAGAACTTTGGTACTGTTCATCTTCTTCTTTGAATCTCTGAAATAGCTGGTCCGGTTACCTACTTTGCAGGTGCATTTAATGCCCCTAACGTCCACCAAATTTAACCAAACTTGCACAAAAATGATCCTTTGTAGTTCCTCTACATCATGGTTGAATATTGCAGTCGGAATGACAACCCATCGGCGCAGAATCCGGCCTAAACATGCCAACTCAGGCAGCTTTTCCTGCAGATTTGACAGTACACCATGCCTACTTTGAGCCAACGGTTGGGATCCTTCCTATCTGAATCAAGGGCTAAAATTTTTCCCCATTGGAGACAAGATTTCCCTCTTCCACCTTCTATAAATAGAGGTGGATTTGATGGCATGAGGGAGGAGAAAATCGGGTCCAAAAATCACAAAAAACCAGCCTTCCCCCTGTTTCCATTTTCCTGCTTTCCCCGGCAGCCTTCTGCAGCTCTTTCCACCTCTGCCACAGCTGCCTTCTCCAGCGAGAATACCAGTAAACCTAGACTATATACCACCATGAACACCAGCTCCACCATGGGAAGCCAACCAGCCGCTAAGCAGCCACCGTGACTCTCTCCTCTCTTCTCCTTCCAGCCTTCCTCTCCTCTCTGCAGAACGTGAGCAGCTCTTTCTTTTTCTTCCTCTTCCAGCTGCAGCCACCACAGTCGACTCAGGCCACCATTTCCTCCACCAGAATCTCCAGCCACTTCACGCCAGGCCAGTGACAGCAGCTCCTTCTCCTCCGCAAGGTTGCCTCCCACTTCACCCCGCCTGTCTACACCTTCTGCAACCAAACCATGCAGAACGTGAACAGTAACTGTTCACGTTTCTGCAGAAATAATTAACAGGGGAGTGGGCCGGACTTGATTCGGCCCAGCCATATATATGGGCCGGGTCCGGCCCACCCCAAAGAAAAAAAAAATATTATGGGCCGAGATCGGCCCAACCATTTTGGGCCGATGTTGGCCCACCTTTTTGTGGGCTGAGCCTGGCTCATTTATCTGGGCCGGCCTAGCCCACATATTTTCATAATATTTAATTAATATATATTATATTATATATTTCTTTAAAAAAAAATAGAAATTTTTCAAAAAAAAATATCAAAAATTCTTTGAAAAAATTATGATTTTCTCAAATATTTTCTATCCATTTTGCATAATATCCAGTTGTATATTTACATTGTAAAATACAAATCCGGTATTAAAATACCCGGTTTTCTCATAAATATTTCAAAAAAAAATTCAAAACATTTTCAAAAAGAAAAAAATTATTTTGTCGCATACGGCCAAATCCTAAAAATTTTCCAAGCATATTTTCTATATAAAAAAAACAAAAATTACATCTTTTTCATGCTTAAAAAAATCCAAAAATAGATATCGTAACCAGTTTATAATTATCCATTAGGATTTGGCCAACATGTCAAAAATCTTTTTCATTTTTTTTTAGATCTAGATGTAGACTTTAATATTTTTGGGGTGTAAAATTACACGATAAAGTACATCCTCGGGTATTAAAGATACAAGTGTAAAAATGCGATGTTAATATTCAAACTTTATAACGGTTAGGATTTAACCCAATAAGATAGAGACTTTCTCATGAAGAAAGATCTACCTTGAACCTTAGAAAAGACTAACGAATAGGATGCCATTACCTGAAGCTAATTATTTTTCCATCCCCGTCATCCATTTAGGATGCCATTAGCCGAAGCGAATCATTTATCAATCCCGCTCATCCACTTCGGATGCCATTAGCCAAATGCAATCATTTATCAATCCCGATCATCCACTTCGGATGCCATTAGCCAAATCTAATCATTTGTTCATCTCGATAATCCACTAGGGATACCATTAGCAGAAGCTAATTATTTATCAATCTCGGTCATCCACTTGGGATGCCATTAGCGGAATCTAATTATTTGTCAATCCCAGTCATCCACTTCGAATGCCAATGCCATTAGACGAATCTAATATTGGTCAATCCCGATCATCCACTTGGGATGCCATTAGCCAAACTTAATCATTTATCAATCTCGGTCATCCACTTCAGATGCCATTAGCCAAAGCTAATCATTTGTCCATTTTGATCATCCACTTGGGATACCATTAGCCAAAGCTAATCATTTGTCAATCCTGATCATCAACTTAGGATGTCATTAGCCGAAGCTAATCCTTTATCAATCGCGGTCATCCACTTCAGATGCCATTAGATGAAGCTAATATTTGTCAATCTCGATCATCCACTTGGGATGCCATTAGCCCAAGCTAATCATTTGTTAATCCCGGTCATCCACTTCGAATGCCATTAGACGAAACTAATATTTGTCAATCCTGATCATCCACTTGGGATGCCATTAGCCGAACCTAATCATTTATCAATCCTGGTCATCCACTTCGGATGCCATTAGCCAAAGCTAATCAGTTGTCTATCCCAGTCATCCACTTGGGATGCCATTATCCAAACTTAATCATTTATCAATCCCGGTTGTCGCACCTGTGCGGCGTCGCGGCGAAAACATCCACCTTCAAAATGTATCTAATGTGTAAAAATGTGGCAAATATATAGAGACAAGGAATTCTTGTCTTTTATTTGTGGAAAGTAGGAATGGGAGTCACCACCTAGTATTTTGGTCACTAGAAACTCTAACTGGTCTTAGAGATCGAGTACGGGGACTGGTTGCCATATTTTTACACAGTATCCAAAACAGAAATACTTGTTAATGTTTTTTTAAATTTGTTTTATAATTTTAAAAAATTTAAACTATCCTCCAAGTATCCTAAACAGAAATCCTACTTGCTTTTTTTTTTATTATTTTAAAACATTTAAACTATCCTTCAAGTATACTAAACAGAAATCCTAGTAATTTTTTTTTAATTTTTTTTATAATTTTAAAACATTTAAACTGTCCTTTAATTATCCTAAATAGAAATCCTACTTATTTTTTTATATATAATTTTAAAACATTTATACTATCCTTAAAGTATCCAAAACAGAAATCGTACTTCTTTTTTTATAAAATGTTTTTATAATTTTAAAACATTTGAACTATCCTTCAAGTATCCTAAATAGAAATCCTACTTAATTGTTTTTTATAAATTATTTTTATAATTATAAAACATTTATACTATCCTTAAAGTATCCTAAACAAAAATCCTACTTGCTTTTTTTTTAATTTTTTTTTTAAATTTAAAACATTTAAACTATCCTTCAAGTATCCTAAATAGAAATCCTAGTTATTTTTTTTTAAATTATTTTTATAATTATAAAACATTTATACTATCCTTAGAGTATCCAAAACAGAAATCCTCCTTATTTTTTTAATTTTTTTTATAATTTTAAAACAGTTAAACTATCCTTAAAGTATCCAAAATAGAGAGCCTACTTACGTTTTTTAATAAAATGTTTCTATAATTTTAAAACATTTAAACTATCCTTTAAATATCCTAAACAGAAATCCTACTTAATTTTTTTATAAAATATTTTTATAATTATAAAACATTTATACTATCCTTAAAGTATACATAACAGAAATCCTACTTAATTTTGTTTATAAAATATTTTTTATAATTTTAAAATATTTATACTATCCTTAAAGTATACAAGATAGAAATCATACTTCTTTTTTTATAAAATGTTTTTATAATTTTAAAACATTTAAATTATCCTTCAAGTATCCTTAACATAAATCCTACTTACTTTTTTTTTATAAAATGTTTTTATAATTTTAAAACATTTAAACTATCCTTCAATTATCCTAAACAGAAATACTACTTAATTTTTTTATAAAATATTTTTATAATTATAAAACATTTATACTATCCTTAAAGTATCCAAAACAGAAATCATACTTCATTTTGTTTAGAAAATATTTTTTATAATTTTAAAACTTTTATATTGTCCTTAAAGTATCATAAACAGAAATCCTACTTAATTGTTTTTTAAAATTATTTTTATAATTATAAAACATTTATATTATCCTTAGAGTATCCAAAACAGAAATCCTCCTTATTTTTTTTTAATTTTTTTTTATAATTTTAAAATATTTAAACTATCCTTTAAGTATCCTAAACAGAAATCCTACTTAAATGTTTTTTATAAATTATTTTTATAATTATAAAACATTTATACTATCCTTAAAGTATTAAAAACAGAAATCCTTCTAATTTTTTTTATTTGTTTTTATAATTTTAAAACGTTTAAACTATCCAAAACAGAAATCTTACTAAATTTTTTTTTTATAAATTATTTAAATAATTTTAAAATATTTAAACCATCATTCTTGAATCATAAACAGAAATCCTATTTTTTTTATAAATTTTTTTTATAATTTTAAAACATTTAAACTATTCTTCAAGTATCCTAAACAGAAATCCTTGTAACTTTTTTTTTAATTTTTTTTTATAATTTTAAAACATTTAAACTATCATTCAAGTATCCTAAACAGAAATCCTACTTACTTTTTTTATATAAATTGTTTTTATAATTTTAAAACATTTAAACTATCCTCCAAGTATCCTAAACAGAAATCCTACTTAATTTTTTGTAGAAATTATTTTTATAATTATAAAACGTTTACACTATCCTTAAAGTATCTAAAACAGAAATCCTTGTTAATTTTTTTTATAAATATTTTTTATAATTTTAAAACATTTAAACTATCCTCCAAGTATCCTAAACAGAAATCCTACTTGCTTTTTTTTTTTAATTTTAAAACATTTAAACTATCATCCAAGTATCCTAAACAGAAATCCTACTTGCTTTTTTTTTTTTAATTTTAAAACATTTAAACTATCCTTCAAGTATCCTAAACAGAAATCCTAGTAATTTTTTAAAAAATACTTTTTATAATTTTAAAACATTTAAACTGTCCTTTAATTATCCTAAATAGAAATCCTACTTATTTTTTAATATATAATTTTAAAACATTTATACTATCCTTAAAGTATCCAAAATAGAAATCATACTTCTTTTTTTATAAAATGTTTTTATAATTTTAAAACATTTGAACTATCCTTCAAATATCATAAACAGAAATCCTACTTAATTGTTTTTTATAAATTATTTTTATAATTATAAAACATTTATACTATCCTTAAAGTATCCTAAACAAAAATCCTACTTGCTTTTTTTTTTAATTATTTTTTTTAATTTTAAAACATTTAAACTATCCTTCAAGTATCCTAAACAGAAATCCTAGTTATTTTTTTAAAATTATTTTTATAATTATAAAACATTTATACTATCCTTAGAGTATACAAAACAGAAATCCTCCTTATTTTTTTAATTTTTTTTATAATTTTAAAACATTTAAACTATCCTTAAAGTATCCAAAATAGAGAGCCTACTTACGTTTTTTAATAAAATGTTTCTATAATTTTAAAACATTTAAACTATCCTTTAAATATCCTAAACAGAAATCCTACTTAATTTTTTTATAAAATATTTTTATAATTATAAAACATTTATACTATCCTTAAAGTATACATAACAGAAATCCTACTTAATTTTGTTTATAAAATATTTTTTATAATTTTAAAACATTTATACTATCCTTAAAGTATCCAAAATAGAAATCGTACTTCTTTTATTATAAATGTTTTTATAATTTTAAAACATTTGAACTATCCTTCAAGTATCCTTAACATAAATCCTACTTAATTGTTTTTTATAAATTATTTTTATAATTATAAAACATTTATACTATCCTTAAAGTATCATAAACAAAAATCCTACTTGCTTTTTATTTTTATTTTTATTTTTAATTTTAAAACATTTAAACTATCCTTCAAGTATCCTAAACAGAAATCTTACTTACTTTTTTTATATAAATTATTTTTATAATTATAAAACATTTATACTATCCTTAAAGTATACATAATAGAAATCCTACTTAATTTTGTTTATAAAATATTTTTTATAATTTTAAAACATTTATACTATCCTTAAAGTATCCAAAATAGAAATCGTACTTCTTTTATTATAAATGTTTTTATAATTTTAAAACATTTAAACTATCCTTCAAGTATCCTAAACAGAAATCTTACTTAATTTTTTTTTATAAATTATTTTTATAATTATAAAACATTTATACTATCCTTAAAGTATCATAAACAAAAATCCTACTTGCTTTTTTTTTAATTATTTTTTTTTAATTTTAAAACATTTAAACTATCCTTCAAGTATCCTAAACAGAAATCCTAGTTATTTTTTTTAAATTATTTTTATAATTATAAAACATTTATACTATCCTTAGAGTATCCAAAACAGAAATCCACCTTATTTTTTTAATTTTTTTTTATAATTTTAAAACATTTAAACTATCCTTAAAGTATCCAAAATAGAGAGCCTACTTACGTTTTTTAATAAAATATTTCTATAATTTTAAAACATTTAAACTATCCTTTAAATATCCTAAACAGAAATCCTACTTAATTTTTTTTATAAAATATTTTTATAATTATAAAACATTTATACTATCCTTAAAGTATATATAACAGAAATCCTACTTAATTTTGTTTATAAAATATTTTTTATAATTTTAAAATATTTATACTATCCTTAAAGTATCCAAAATAGAAATCGTACTTCTTTTATTATAAATGTTTTTATAATTTTAAAACATTTAAACTATCCTTCAAGTATCCTAAACAGAAATCTTACTTACTTTTTTTATATAAATTATTTTTATAATTTTAAAACATTTATACTATCCTTAATGTATTCAAAACAGAAATCCTTCTAATTTTTTTTTAATTTTAAAACATTTAAACTATCCTTAAAGTATCCAAAACAGAAAGCCTAGTTACTTTTTTTTTATAAAATGTTTTTATAATTTTAAAACATTTAAACTATCCTTCAAGTATGCTAAATAGAAATCCTACTTGATTTTTTTTATAAATTATTTTTATAATTATAAAACATTTATACTATCCTTAAAGTATTCAAAACAGAAATCATACTTCATTTTGTTTATAAAATATTTTTTATAATTTTAAAACATTTATACTATCCTTAAAGTATTCAAAACAGAAATCGTTCTTTTTTTTTATATATAAAATATTTTTATAATTTTAAAACATTTAAACTATCCTTAATGTATCCTAAACAGAAATCCTACTTAATTTTTTTTATAAATGATTTTTATAATTATAAAACATTTATACTATCCTTAGAGTATCCAAAACAGAAATCCGCCTTATTTTTTTAATTTTTTTTTATAATTTTAAAACATTTAAACTATCCTTAAAGTATCCAAAATAGAGAGCCTACTTACGTTTTTTAATAAAATGTTTCTATAATTTTAAAACATTTAAACTATCCTTTAAGTATCCTAAACAGAAATCTTACTTAATTTTTTTATAAAATATTTTTATAATTATAAAACATTTATACTATCCTTAAAGTATACATAACAGAAATCCTACTTAATTTTGTTTATAAAATATTTTTTATAATTTTAAAATATTTATACTATCCTTAAAGTATACAAAATAGAAATCATACTTTTTTTTTTATAAAATGTTCTTATAATTTTAAAACATTTAAACTATCCTTAAAGTATCCTTAACATAAATCCTACTTACTTTTTTTTATAAAATGTTTTTATAATTTTAAAACATTTAAACTATCATTCAAGTATCCTAAACAGAAATCCTACTTGATTTTTTTTATAAATTATTTTTATAATTATAAAACATTTATACTATCCTTAAAGTATCCTAAACAGAAATCCTAATAATTTTTTAAAAAAATTATTTTGATAATTTTAAAACATTTAATTTGTCCTTCAATTATTCTAAACAGAAATCCTACTTATTTTTTTATAATTGTTTTTAAAATTTTAAACATTTATACTATCTTTAAAGTATCAAAAACAGAATTCCTACTTATGTTTTTTTTATAAAATGTTTTTATAATTTTAAAGCATTTTAACTATCCTTCAAATATCCTAAACAGAAATCCTACTTAATTGTTTTTTATAATTTAGTTTTATAATTATAAAACATTTATACCATCCTTAATGTATCCAAAACAGAAATCCTACTTATATTTTTTTATAAAATGTTTTTATAATTTTAAAACATTTAAACTATCCTTCAAGTATCCTAAACAGAAATCCTACTTAATTTTTTTATAAATTATTTTTATAATTATAAAACATTTCTATTATCCTTAAAGTATCCAAAACAAAAATCGTACTACTTTTTTTATAAATTTTTTTTATAATTTTAAAACATTTAAATTATTCTTCAAGTGTCCTAAACAGAAATCTTACTTAATTTTTTTTTAAAATATTTTTATAAATATAAAACATTTAAACTATCCTTAAAATATCAAAAACAGCAATCCTACTTACTTTTTTTTTTATAAAATGTTTTTATAATTTTAAAACATTTAAACTATCCTTCAAGTATCCTAAACAGAAATCCTACTTGATTATTTTTATAATTATAAAACATTTATACTATCCTTAGAGTATCCATAGGAGAAATCCTCCTTATTTTTTTTATTTTTTTTATAATTTTAAAACATTTAAACTATTCTTAAAGTATCCAAAACATAAAGCCTACTTATTTTTTTTATATAAAATGTTTTTATAATTTTAAAACATTTAAACTATCCTTCAAGTATCCTAAATAGAAATCTTACTTACTTTTTTTTATATAAAATATTTTTATAATTTTAAAACATCTAAATTATCCTTCAATTATCCTAAACAGAAATTCTACTTGATTTTTTTTATAAATTATTTTTATAATTATAAAACATTTATACTATTCTTAGAGTATCCAAAACAGAAATACTTTTTTTTATTTTTCTATAATTTTAAAACATTTAAACTATCCTTATAGTATCCTAAACAAAAATCTAACTTGCTTTTTTTTTAATTATTTTTTTAATTTTAAAACATTTAAACTATCTTTCAAGTATCATAAACAGAAATCCTAGTTATTTTTTTAAATTATTTTTATACTTTTAAAACATTTAAACTGTCATTCAATTATCCTAAACAGAAATCCTACTTATTTTTTTATATATAATTTTGAAACATTTATACTATCCTTAAAGTATCCAAAATAGAAATCGTACTTCTTTTATTATAAATGTTTTTATAATTTTAAAACATTTAAACTATCCTTCAAGTATCCTAAACAGAAATCTTACTTACTTTTTTTATATAAATTATTTTTATAATTATAAAACATTTATACTATCCTTAATGTATTCAAAATAGAAATCCTTCTAATTTTTTTTTTATTTTTAAAACATTTAAACTATCCTTAAAGTATCCAAAACAGAAAGCCTACTTACTTTTTTTTATAAAATGTTTTTATAATTTTAAAACATTTAAACTATCCTTCAAGTATGCTAAATAGAAATCCTACTTGATTTTTTTTATAAATTTTTTTTATAATTATAAAATATTTATACTATCCTTAAAGTATCCAAAACAGAAATCATACTTCATTTTGTTTATAAAATATTTTTTATAATTTTAAAACATTTATACTATCCTTAAAGTATTCAAAACAGAAATCGTTCTTTTTTTTTATATATAAAATGTTTTTATAATTTTAAAACATTTAAACTATCCTTAAAGTATCCTAAACAGAAATCCTACTTAATTTTTTTTATAAATGATTTTTATAATTATAAAACATTTATACTATCCTTAGAGTATCCAAAACAGAAATCCTCCTTATTTTTTTAATTTTTTTTTTTATAATTTTAAAACATTTAAACTATCCTTAAAGTATCCAAAATAGAGAGCCTACTTACATTTTTTAATAAAATGTTTCTATAATTTTAAAACATTTAAACTATCCTTTAAGTATCCTAAACAGAAATCCTACTTAATTTTTTTATAAAATATTTTTATAATTATAAAACATTTATAGTATCCTTAAAGTATCCATAACAGAAATCCTACTTAATTTTGTTTATAAAATATTTTTTTATAATTTTAAAATATTTATACTATCCTTAAAGTATACAAAATAGAAATCATACTTCTTTTTTTATAAAATGTTTTTATAATTTTAAAACATTTAAACTATCCTTCAAGTATCCTTAACATAAATCCTACTTAATTTTTTTTATAAATTATTTTTATAATTATAAAACATTTATACTATCCTTAAAGTATCCAAAACAGAAATCCTACTTAATATTTTTTATAAATTATTTTTTATAATTATAAAACATTTATACTATCCTTCAAGTATTCAAAACAGAAATCGTACTACTTTTTTTTTATAAGAAGTTTTTATAATTTTAAAACATTTAAATTATCCTTCAAGTGTTCTAAACAGAAATCCTACTTGATTTTTTTTATAAATTATTTTTATAAATATAAAACATTTAAACTATCCTTAATGTATCAAAAACAGAAAGCCTACTAACTTTTTTTTTATAAAATATTTTTATAATTTTAAAACATTTAAACTATCCTTCAAGTATCTTAAATAGAAATCCTACTTGATTTTTTTTATAAATTTTTTTTTATAATTATAAAACATTTATACTATCCTTAAAGTATCCAAAACAGAAATCCTACTTAATTTTGTGTATAAAATATTTTTTATAATTTTAAAACATTTAAACTATCCTTAAAGTATCCAAAACAGGAAGCCTACTTACTTTTTTTTTTAATAAAATGTTTTTATAATTTTAAAACATTTAAACTATCTTTCAGGTATCGTAAACAGAAATCCTACTTACTTTTTTTTATAAAATGTTTTTATAATTTTAAAACATTTAAACTATCATTCAAGTATCCTAAACAGAAATCCTACTTGATTTTTTTTATAAATTATTTTTATAATTATAAAACATTTATACTATCCTTAGAGTATCCAAAATAAAAATCCTTCTTATTTTTTTTAAATTTTTTTTAATTTTAAAACATTTAAACTATCTTTAAAGTATCCAAAACATAAAGCCTACTTACTTTTTTTTGTAAAATATTTTTATAATTTTAAAACTTTTAAACTATCCTTTAAGTATCCTAAACAGAAATCCTACTTGATTTTTTTTTAAAATTATTTTTATAATTATAAAACATTTATACTATCCTTAAAGTATCCAAAACAGAAATCCTACTTTTTTTAATTTATACTATTCTCGACTCCATTTATTTCCTGGAAAACTAAGATCAAGATGAAGCGGTTCTTTTATTGTGAAACATGTGTATCCATATGGGGTTTGTGATATCGAGAATCCAAAGAATGACAATGTTTTCAAGGTAAATGGACATCGTTTGAAAGTTTACTTCGATAATTTTTCAGTTGAAAATGACTCTATTGAATTGAGTGATCCTGTATATAAAGATTGATTAGTTTTCTCACATTGTTTTGTGTTTTGTTTTGCTAGTCTCTCTCACCCCCGGTCAAATGGCGGATAACGGTACTCCGTGACTTAAGTCGGTTCTTTCAGTTCCCATAATAACTGATATCTGTGTACATATTTGTGCAATTCTTTGCTCTTTCTCACTTCTTTGAATCTCTTCTCCAATTCTCATTTGAAAATGGACACCACTCTTGAAAAATTGAAAAAGTATTTTCCCACTCGGTCTCAGAATGCGATTACAAAAATTTACCATGCTAGGTGTGCAAGATTGAGGTTGTTAATGAATCATGGAATTCCTGAAGATATTCGCTGGCTGATTGAAGTGAAGGTCCGATTATCAGGTGAATCCTCCAATTCTTTCATTTCACACATGCCTGGAATAGGTAAAAGCACTTTTGCAAAGAAACATCGTGCAAAACAACTGAAAGTCTGTCACAGATGTGCCAAATGAACTTGCAATGCAACATATCGTTCTTTAGGAATGGTATCTGTACACCGTGAAGATAAAATACAATTTATTAAGGATGGCCTGAGTAAGGGGTCTTCAGATAATCTTTTATTGACTCTTGAGACGCATCCTAGTGGAGATGTGCATCGTGCAATTCATGATTTATGGCCACAATTCCATAAAGAACATGCTCGACATAGTCTTGGGAATCTGACTAAAAAAGACCTTGTTTGCCAGTTTTTAAGAAAACTGGATGGGAAGCCTATCCCCGACCCATAGAGGGCGTTTAAGCCGTTCTTGGACGTAAAATCAAGGGAAGATGTGAGCCACAATCACAACTGCCTGTACATACATATGCTTTTTCAAAATAAGTAAATAAATAAATACGTAGAGAGAGAGAGAGAGAGTGAGACTCCAGCTGGCCTATATATAGGTGATATGATTGTATTTTCAATCTCTCATCTATAAAATCTTCTCTTCCTTCCCCTCATTTCTACTCAACCCTTACATTAGACAGATATAAAAGTGTGTAGAAATGGCAGGTCCCTCAAGTTATCACATAAAAAATATTTGTGTTTTCGGTGGATCCAGTCTTGGGAAGGAAATAACGTTTTTAGAATCAGCAAATCATCTTGGTCAGGTACTAGCTGAGAGAAAGATTCATTTAGTGTATGGGGGAGGCAGCCTTGGGTTAATGGGGGGTGTCAATAGCTGTATTTTTAGGAGGTAGTTAAGTTTTGGGGGTTGTCCGCAAAGCTTTGGCAAAATGGGACATCATTGGGAAACACAATTGGAGAGGAACTACAGGTCTCCATAATGTTTGATCGAATGAATGCAATGTTTAACCATGCTGATGCCTTCATTGCCTTACCAGGTGTTCTAGGCACATTGGAAGAGATCTTTCATATTTTCTCTTGGGCCGAACTTCACATTCACCATAAACCTATAGGTTTGCTAAATGTTAATGGTTTTTATGATAATTTGTCGTCTTTTCTTGACCATGTTGTGGAACAAAATTTTCTAACATCTTCGGCACGACAAATCATAATCTCTGCTGCTACTGCTGAACAATTGATTGACCAACTACAATCTTTCATCCCTGTAATTGATCCCGCTATGAGTCGTATAAATTGGTCAACTAAGGAAAGCCGTAAAAAGCTTAGATTGGATTTAAGCCTTCGTTTGTAAAAACTTTGTGTCTTTTGGTTTTATTATTGTGTTTTGTTGTTTTTTTATATTTGTTTAAGTGTGTTTCAGGTTTGTCAGTGTTCGCTATTTCAGGTGATGTCTTCTATATTCTATCTTTCTACCTTAGGACATTGAGGACAATGTCTCGTTTTGGTTGGGGGGAAAGGGTAGTAGTTAATAATAATAATAAAAAAAAAATTAACTAACTGTGTTTTCTATTTCATAAAGCATGTGCTAAACTGTTGTTACTAAGATGACAGAGTAAAGGAGTTCTTTTGTTAAAATGACTGTTGAGACGCATCTTAGTAACCATTCTTAACAAGGTCTATCAGAATACTTCTTGAAATATTCAGGTTTACAAACTCTTGCATTGTTATCATTTGATTCTGCTCATATACTCATTTAACAAGTATTTTTAAAACCTTCATTTTCACATACACACTTTACCATTCTTAACAAGGTCTATCAGAATACTTCTTGAAATATTCAGGTTTACAAACTCTTGCATTGTTATCATTTGATTCTGCTCATATACTCATTTAACAAGTATTCTTAAAACCTTCATTTTCACATACACACTTTAACATATGATTGTGGGTTGCATATTGGATTATTATATTATTTATGTTCTTTTGTTAAACGTAACAACTAAGGGTGAAAAAAAGAAGAAGAAAAAAAATAAGTGAAAAAAAATGATGATAATAAAAACGTAGATAAGTTTGGTTTCGTAGTCTCCCTAACCTAAGCAATTAAGCCCGAAGGGGTGTTTTAACACCTAATACCCTAAAGTCAACTGACTTGGGAGTCAATAGCCGAAAGCTCGTTACATGGGTTAAAGATGCATTGTGTTTTAAGTTATATGTATATATATTAAAAAAAAAAAAAGAAGAGAAGAACATAATAATCCCAACCCAAGGAAGTTAACCTTAAACATTAGAACATAATATTGTTTTCCTCCAATAAAATCCCCATCATCTATGTTTTCATACATTGAGCATATAAAAAGGAAGGTTTATTAATATCTTGTTTAAGAGATATTAAGCATATATATAAACTTAATGAGAGTTTGTTTATCTGGATAGATTAATGGAAGTTGAATGATGAATGCCTTGCTTTGTGGAATTTACAAATTGTTTTTTTTTCTATTTTAACACTTTGATTACTAGGGACTAGTAATAAGCTGGTTGGGGGGGTGATTAGTACTTAAAAGTACATTTTTATCAAGGTTTTATATCATCATTTTGCACTTAAAGTATCGATAACTCCTTAATTAGATCATGTTTTATAATAACATGTCCGATACTATAAGATACCTTTAATTTATGGTAAATGTTCATCATAAATGCAGGCCTATCACATAAATAAAAGGATTGATTGATGAGTTTAAGTACTGAAATTGAAAGGACAAAGAAAGCGTTAAACTTAGAAAAGAGATGCTGGTTCAGTCCAAACTGGAATACTGTTCGGTCATTGGGGCATATCTAGAGTTGTAGGTCTTGGATTTAGGTCTACTCTATATGGATGGAAAGCTAAGACATAGGCCTAAAACTTTCATGGGAGTCCAATATTTAAAAAGGCCGTTTTCAAGTCCAAATTGTAGCAACAACGGAGAAGTCCGAATCTGTCCTGCAGCCCAGACACTGCTCAGTGTTTAGCCCATATCTCGAGTTCTAGAAGTCCAAATGACCTCATCTTTTTTTTTCTGGAAAGCTGAGATAATTTCCTAGAACTTTCATGATTTAAGTCAGTTCAAATTTTGACGTTATCAATGACATTTTTGGCAGACAAGAAGATAAGAATTATCATCAAGTCAAGATGTGGCAACCCACTTATCAATTAGTCAACAAATCAATAGTTCCAAATTTTGGCCTATAAAAGGAGGAATTTGCCATGCATTTAGGCATCTTGGTGTTCAGATCAAGATCATGTTTTTGCTTCCTCTCTTTATATTTTGTAATACTTAAGTTTTGTTTATATTAATCTTTTGTTTTTGCTTTTCATTTCCTTTCATTTACTTAATTAACTTTGATCTTATTTATGTTCTTATTTTGTTTATTTATGTGTCTTTCTTTCATTATGTTTAGATAAGTTAATTATGTCAAGGTGAAAAGGTTACACTAATGGTGTAAGGATAAGTATAATATAAACTCAACATGGACTTTAATGTTAAATACTAACATGTTTTATATTTGTTATCTTGTTTATTTTTAATAATTTGCTTGTTAAATGGTTAATCTAGATTTATGTTGTATAACACTTGGTACAACAAATACTTGGCATTTTCATAGCCCATATTGTATGGTATAACCGACACCTGTGCTATGAAAGGAACTTGATTTGTTGTTAACATAAGTTATAATCATGAATGCTTGACAACATTTACAAGTATTAGCATTATTCGAATAAGATAACTAATGTAATCATGTTAACAATTTATAATCTGATTGGAACCTTCTTTGTATGTGGTTTTCAATTGAATAATAAGATTTTATACTATACTTGTTTGAAATACCATCAGTGGATTCTCTAACCTTGATATTTGTTTTTATCATTGTTTAATCCTTACGTTAATCTTCCATCTCAAAGTTCTCATCAACTTCTTCTTCTTCTTTATTACTACTACTACTACTACTACTACTACTATTACTACTACTACTATTAATATTATTATTATTATTATTATTATTATTATTGTTACTATTGTTGTGGTTATTGTTGTTGTTTTATTGTTATCTATAATTTATACAATTAACCTCCCTATGGTTCGACCCCGGTCTCACCGGGTTATTTATTACTTCGACACTCCTGCACTTGGGAGAAGACATCAATCTTTTAGTCGTGTCACTACTGTAAAAGCTTGACTAGTAGTCCCAGGCTGCTGTCTGGGTCTTGTGGCCCCCCCTGCATCAACGAGTATATCATGTCATTACTCATGAATGTTTATTTCTTCTAAATCCAAAATCTATACAAATTTCTCTTTAATCATCTCATTCATTACTAACCCTTTTTCCTAAATTTACTTCTCATGTTCCTATTAAATCCTTTTTTTTTAGATTTTTAAATAAGAATGCAAACCAACATCACAATCGATGTAATTCCTCATTCGAACATTGTTTTGTGTGTCATCCAATAACTAACATTATATAGTTCAATTTAACGTGTGACTTAATCCTTCAAAAAGCTAAGACAAAGTTCTGCTCCTAAAGCCCTCAAATTACTTGTTATCAAGAAGATGGCCGACTATCCAGTAGGGTTTGTCCTAACCCCCTCTCAGTTATTAGCCCATAAATGGAGTTATAAAACTCTAAATTAAACAAGGTCAACTGCATTGGATAGCTAACATTGAAGGCTACAATTTATATAGAGACCTTGTCCAAATTCCCTTATTTGCATGCTCAAATTCTCTCTAGAAGACCAAGAAACAAAATTATCCCGTTTCGTCGATAAATTCCATAACATTCACACATCACTAATTTAACTTATGCTTATTCAAAATAAATTCCTTAATGTTATACACACTATAATGTTTCCAAAGACACCTTTAAAGAACTAGTTTACCCAATTTATCATCATTTTGCAACTTATCATAATTGTAGACAATTCTCTCAATTTCAAAAACTTGTCAATCAACACTCTTCTCAACCCTTTCTAAGACCTTAATTGTTATTCCTTCGTGCATTTTTATCATTTTATTTCATATAAACACATATCATCAAGCTAAGGATTTAAATAAAATACCCTTCCTCTTATTACATCAATGACCAACAACACACATAGCAAGGGACTATTAATTTCCTTTCAAAATTACTTTTTATTTCCACTTATTTCAATCATATTTCATGTCACAAACATCAATTTAATTCAATTTCTCATTTCCAATAAAATTCATCATGAATCGTTACCTCAATTTGATTAAAAATAGATGGAAACTAAACAAATATTGCAAGAACTTGTTAAATGGATGTTGGGACACCTTACCAGGGAGTAATCTAGGTTTTAAGTGCTGACAAATCAAGGATTCACGCCTCTTCTTCCTTGTTTGATGTTGCCACTCCTTCCCTCTCACTCTATCCCCAAAGTTTTCTTTTAAGAACACTCTAAATTTGAGAATTTAAGTATTGTATATGTCGTTAGTCCGATCTTTTGTAGGAGCTACCTGTAATAATGAACTTGCAAAATGAATTTGTTTATCATAAAGAGATTTGTTGTTCCTGACCCTGTACCTTAATTGTTATTCGAACAAGTTATGTCTTGGTCTGAGTGAGGATAACATTTCTCTTCTACATGTCCATAGAGTTTTGAAAAATCCAAGTGATTTTGTTGTCGAAATCCTTTAGTATCACTAACTCTCTTCCTTTCCTTATTTTCCTGTAGGTTTCTCAAGGATTTTTCAAGCAAAAATAGAGTTTTCTCCTTTCTTCCCTCTCAATCCTCCTCATTGTCGGCTGCACCCAAGCCTTATATAGTTATCAGGTATTATTTCCCTCATTTTGGTATATTTTTAATACTGATTTTCAATAGGAGATATTGAAATTCATTAATTTATACCCTAGTACCTTTCTTTACTCGTAAATCACTTCCATTAAAATTTAATTCAAATTTTAAATCGTTTTTTAATTTTTCGGGCATTTTCGCACTTCTATATTTAAAAATTTATTTGCTAATTATTTTTCAGAATTCCAAAGGTCCATATCCATTCTCTTACTACAAATATCAAATCCTTAATTTTTTGTATTTTATTTCCTTAATTTTCTTATACACTTCCTTTAGAAATTTATGGAACTCCTGTGTTGTGTCGGGTTTACATTTCTTAATCAAACATTTATAATGAATGATTTTGGATCAATTTTCATATCCTTACCTTTTATATATACATATATCCATGTCCATTTATCAAAATTCACACATCATTTTTTTTTCTTCACTCAATTTAAAACATTTCTTCAATTTTATGCTGAATTTATACCCAGGGTTTACATTTATATTCATCAATTCTTCTAATTACTTGCAAATCATGTTTTAGAACACATTTTATCCCTTACCATCATGGCCGATATAAGTTTAAATTAAAAGTCACTGTCATAAAGTTGTATTTCTATTTATAACGTTTTTTCACCTCAAATGTATAATTCATTTGATATCATTTTTCACCTTAAAAGCATAATTTATTTGATATCATTTCCCACCCTGAAGGCATATTTTATTTGATAACATTTTCCCACCTTGAAGGCATAATTTATTTGATATCATTTTCGGGCCCAAAGTTGTAAAACCCCGATTAAAAATAAGATTTTATATATATATATATATATATATATATATATAAGTTTTAGAGATTAAAATTTTATAGATAGTGAACTTTAAAAGTAAGCCGAGATGGGATACCTGGTTTGATTTTGGTGAGTAATTTGGAAGAACCCTAAATTTTCACTTCTAGAGTTCGTACATAATTTGGGGGAAAGAGAAATTATGAATATGGTTGAGAAATAGAGGTTCATTTGATATATAATATGTTGGAAATTATGAGAAATTGATGATAATAATTGGGTTCCAAGGCCATGTAAGTTTCAGCCAAAAAGGAAGGATAAAAGGGGGGACTTCTCCAATTTGATTTTTGTTGCTCACATGTTGAATAGAATAGGTGCTTGATCATTTTACATGCAAAACATATGCTGAAATTTATTGTATAAGACAAGTACATTTAGAAATTCTTGTGAGCATAAATCTGAAATGCTAAATTATGCATTGATGATATGAGAAAATGATTATAGCTTGAATGATCAATTTAGTAAGAAAACAATTTAGTAAGAAAACATCTAGAGAGAGAGGGGTCTAGATTTCAGCCCAAATAAAAATAATTGGGGGAGATATTATTAAATGTAAATGTTGTTTAAGCATGCTGAAAATAAACATGTTTTTGGCATAGTTATGGTAACTGAGGATAAATAATTAGAAATTGTATTAAAGAAATGTTAGGTTCAAATTATAAAACAAAAGGAAACTTAATATAAACCAAGGGGAAGACCCTCTCTAGGGCGACCATGGAAGATGAAAGAGAGAGAATAGAATTTTGATGCTAATCCATGGTAAATTATGACTTTAGATGAGTATATCTTAAGACTAGTTCAAGGGCTGAAACTGAAACTTGAGCATAATAGCGTATTTCTTTCAATTGTGAATATATAAGTATAGTAATTATACTAAGTGCTAGCTTGAGAGATAGATAGGTAATAAAATCATGTTAACATACAATTTTAGTGAGTAAAATCCAAGGATTTCATTAATGAATTGGGTGAAAAGGGAGCTAGAGGGTTCGACCAAAACAAAAAAAAATGAAAGAAAGAAACTATCTGTGTTAAACATGTGTAGATGGACATGACTTGAAAGTAGTATTGAATTGTTGTATAACATGATTGGTATATTGTGAATATGAGATTTTTGTGGGTTAAATGAAAGAGATTAAATGAAAGAAATTGAAGAAAATGGCCTCCATAATTCGGCCATATGCTTGTTTTGTAAACCCCAGGAAATAAATGTTTGCGTAAATTGCATACTAAATAAATGAAAAATAAAAGCGAAGAAATTCATGTACAGATTTAAATAAAACAAGAATTTAGAAATTTTTGGATATAAATTTTCAAACAAAATATTTCAAGATATTATAAATTTAACCCATAAATATTGAGAGTTGGATTAAATTAAAGAAAATGAACTAAACTAAAAAGTTGAGTGGAATTATAAGAAATGAAAAGAGGTATAACATAATTATAAGAAGAAAAGATGTGGGGACAAAAATAATACACTTAAAGGAAATGAGGCTTAAGTGCAAATAAGAAAAACTATGTGGTATAAATACCCTTCTCCCTTGCTCATCAAAACCGGTAGCAACTATTAAGAGAGAGGTAGGGAGTTTTTTATTTTGTTCTTGCCAAATCAAGAGAGAAACACAAAAAAATCTTAAGAACCCATCCAAGATTAAGGGTTTATAGGTAGAATAAACACTTGTGGGTAAATGATTAACAAGAAATTTTAAAGATAGAGAGAGAAATGAGGGTCGTTTGTCATTAGAAAAGGGGTAGTTGAAAATTTTTGACTGGTTGAGGATCAAGACCTTGATTCTTACCAGGTAAGGAGTTCTAAACATGGTTCTATAAGTCGTTTTAAATTCAATTACGAATTGATGCCTTAGTGTTAAATTTTAATTAGGGTTCTTAGACTTGAATTGGGAGAAATGTATTAATTGTTAAAATTAAGTTAATTCATGTGTTGTATGTGAACTGGGGGCATGAAATCATGATGATTCATCAAAGAAAATGTATGGATAATTGAGTTAGGGGTGGCTGGTTATATGAAGAGCAAAGAGGGAAAGGGGGGAAATTGTGGTTTTTTCTTATTGAATTTATTATAATAGGTTGTTTTTTTATATGAATGTGTGTGTGAATTGAATGAAATTAGCATGAAAGGAATAAGGGAACTCTTGGTTCCTTAAGGCCATACTTTCGACCAGTTATGCATAAAAAAGGGAGGTTGTTTAATTTAACATAGTTAGCTTGATGACATGTGTTTAATTGTGTTGAAATGAGAAAAATACATGTTGAAATAGCAATGATTGTGTTTAGAAGAATATTGTTCTAAAAGTTAGTAAAATCGATAAAAATGTTCTAGTTTGATGTTAAGAGGGAAGATTGAAATAAATAGAGTAAATTGGCTCTTAAAAGATATTTTTGAAACTCTTATATGGTATGTGATATGACCAGGGGTTGATATAAAAGTGAGAAAGTTGAATTGTGCATGTTGTGTGTAAATGGAAAGGTTGACGAATCTGAACAGATTCGTCTTCTGACTTTCGGAGAGAATTCGAGTAGGAGGATGAGGGAATTAGGATCGGGTTCCTTCTTAGGAATTTTAGTTTTGGATGACTAACTAAGAAAATTGATCTTACTCAATTTGGAGCTATAGAACTCCAGTTATGGGTCACCAACCGAGACTGGGTCATGACAAACCTTATAGGACAGTAGGTCTGATTCGTTGATGAGTAATTTCGAGTGTCTTGGGGACAAAACTAGGTTCTCCTCCCTTCAGAGGACATGTAGCCCCATTTCTTATCTTTCCAACGAGACCAACCTCACCTAAAATGTAGTCCTAGAACTTCAGATATAGTTAAAAATCTGAAAAGAGGTCAAAATGTAACCTCTGGTGGTAGGTTCGGAAAATCGCTAAAATGACTATCTAGATGTGTTAGACCAACCTCACCTAAAATGTAGTCCTAGAACTTCAGATATAGTTAAAAATCTGAAAAGAGGTCAAAATGTAACCTCTGGTGGTAGGTTCGGAAAATCGCTAAAATGACTATCTAGATGTGTTAAGGGTGAAAATTGGATCCTTTCCCTTCGGGGAACATGTGATATTTCATCTTAGCTTCCAAAAGAAACGAGCCATGTTCGAAATGAAAATTTTTAATGATAACTACGATCAGACAAAGAATGACAATACTAATGGGTGAAATGAGAAAAATGTAAAATATAAAGAAAGGAATAATTGAAAGAAAGACCTATATTGGCTGTTAATATGGTTATTATGAAATGTATCCTTGAATGATGATAATTTATGAGATATGTCTGTGATTATAGGAGGGACCACAAGCGTGGTGCAACGCAGTAGCAACAGGGGAGTACGAGTAGAGCTTCTACTGTAAGTAGGTGATCCGCACCTATGATTTTTAGTTAAATTCCATGATTTAATATGTTATTGATATGAAATGTGAATTAGCAAATGTTGGAGATTATATGAAAGAATGAAAGTTTGCGTAATGATGTTGTTATTTTGGATAGTATCCCGAATGTATATGTGTTCAAGGTGAATGGTCTTTCGTGTGAATTGCCAAGTGATGAAAGTATCCCTGACATAGAAAATATAATAAGCGTGATATGTGTCATGGACTAGCATACATTTAGTGTATGTTAGGATCACGGGTAAAGGGATCACCATGCATCGACTAACATACATTTAGTATATGTTAGGGTCCCGGGTAAGGAGATTGTTATGCATCAATGCCTACGGGGTGATGATGATACCGATGTAATTGACATCGACAATGTGTTAGGTGGAATCACTGCTCCAAAAAAATATTATGAAGCTATATTCCCAACTAGCACAATGTTGAAGATGAAATTGAGGAAAAAAATGAGCAATTTTAAAAAAATGATCTAAAGAAAAAAAATTAACAAAAAAAAAGGACCAAATTCAATATAAAAATAAAATGAAACAAAATGTTGATGGCTAAAATTTAAAAACAAATTCAATTAAGAAAATGATAAGGAAAAAAAACAAATAGCAGTCAAAATAATAAGAATCAAATTTGATATAAAAATCAAATGAAAGCAAATGCTAAGGGAAAAATTTTAAAAATAAAAAAAGGATTCAAAACAAAATAAAAAAGCAATCAAAAGAAAGAGAATTAGATTTAATATAATTAACAAATAATAAGATATCTTTTCTTATTTTGATAGCAAACATGATTCTCGAGGAGAGAAAAGAGAAAAGAAAAAAGAGAAGAAAAAATATTCATCATAGCCCAATCACTTCATCATCATCCTAACCATAAAAAAGAGGGTGATGAAGCACTTCCAACACCATCACGAAAGTCGGTGTTTGGCTACCATATCACGTCTCATGTAGCATCTGAAGACGATGGAAGCGTTCCACACGTGAGTTCATGCAACCAATTTTTCCTGCCTGTTTACAATATTCACCACATTTTCTTTTATTTTTAATTTTGGTCCCTTAATACTTAATTGTTTTAAATTAGCCAAAAAAAATTATTTTACAAGACCAAGCATCGAAAAATTTTCTCGATATTGCAAAATATTTGAATGAAAGCAACCAAAAAACAACCAAGTGACGAAGAAAAGATTGGGGACCAGAATTAAAAAGTAACATGAACCTTACACCTAACTGTGCAAATAAATCCCTGAAATTTTCAAAAAAAAGAGGGATGGATAGTTCTTAAATCTTCAAATTCAATCATTGAAGCTTTAATTATTTTAAATCAATGAATTTAGATTTTATTTTGTCAACTACAAATTGACCGAGCGACAAAATATTTTCTTGACACCTCAAAATCCTCATATGCATGCATGAAAAAACAAATCATGAAAATCAATCACAAATCAAAGCAATTTTAAAGCAACAAATTAGACTTCAAAGGAATTAAGGGACTAAGGTGTAAAAATCCTAGGGACCAAAAAAAGAAGAAGAAGAAATATTATTTGAATGAATAGTCCTCTTACTGTGCTATGAGGTTTTGTTTTGTTTTTTTTTATATATATATATATAATTTTAGAACAAGAGTAAATAATTTTACCAAAATACCCTCACATATTATCTTGTTTCACAATATTACTCTTTATTCATTCGGTCAGGGTACCTTAACATAACTAAACACTTTCAACATTATCCTTTTCTCTAATTTCTTTTTAAGTATAACTAACAAAGTGATTAAATTATTCATATAACACAAGATGGCCTATTCATCTATTGCCTCATCAGCCTCTTACTCTCACCCGAAGCTCACCATTTTCTCCCCTGCAAGAAAATATTCAATCTATCATTGACAATTCTGTTCAGCAAGAAAATTGCTGCAAAAAAAAAAAAAGAAGAAAAAACCCTTTTTCATCATTCATATAAATATGCAAATGGGCAAGCATGTAACAACTGATGAAAAATATGAATATAGCAGATGATTTATAACTTATTACGGTTTTTCTTTCCTTAAAACCCTTTTTCATTCATATAAATATGCAAATCGCAAAGCAGATAGGCCACACAAGGAAACCAGTTGGAACCATAGAACAAAACACCATCAACCACTCCAGTAAGACCCAACAAAAAACCTACGTACACAGTTAAAACCAAACCATTCCAATATTCAACTGGTTAAACAAAAGAACAAAAAAAATTAATTGACTTACAAACAAATGAGGAAGATCATACCTATAGAGCTCATCAAACCTCATAAGTCACTCGCATGCTCAAGTGACGTCGATGAGGAATTTGATAAATTTGTCTCTGTTGTCTGAAACATCTATTCAGCCAATTATAACTGACTAAAATGGCGTTTTCTAGCTTGGATCCTTGTGATGCAATTATCTCTACCTCTCCCGTTACGAGTGTAATGTCACCGTCCACCATTGCTTTGTAAAGGCAAGCTACCTCTTCTTCACCTTCACCATGTTGTTCTAGAAACTCGATCAAACCATTGATTACTATCTCCTCAAAACAATTTTCATCCATTCTAGTCTCTAGATATCCACTATTGACATCACAATGGAAGGCTGGTTGATCTAAGTAGATTCGTCGAAAAGATAATTGCCTTTCGAGAGGAACATACCTAACAGGGAGGGGTTTGTGAGAAATGAAGATAAGGATGGAAGGTATGGCCATTAAACTGGATGCATAGTGCCTAAATATTAGAGGGATCTCTTGATCGTCTTCACCATAGAAGATCCCAATAACTTGCAACCTAGCTATCCTCGAATTGTTTAATATTTCAAGGAGGCCTTCTACATTGATTTTGTTGTTCAGTTCATGCATCAACCTCTTCCTCCTACCGTAGGTCCATACTAACATAATAAACAACATAGCTAAGGCTAAACTTAACGGCAGGCAAGCTCCAACCAACATCTTCGACATCACTGACGTGAAAAATAGGAGTTCAACAATTACTATGGTACCATAAAGAACCACCCATATCATATGTGTCTTCCACACCACGACCATCACAACCATGAACATCACTGAGGTGATTAAGAAGACAAACGAGACAGCCAATCCTACATAAAAATACGTATTAGATATTAAAAAAACTGAAGTTGACTAATTATTATGAATTAGATTGTGAAAACGGTTACCATATGCAACAGTAATGCTTGAATTGGTTCTACAAAAGAGAGCAATGAAAACACAGGCAACCATCAAAAACGTGTTGAGCTCCGGAATATAAATTTGTCCTCGATGTGATGACGAAGTGTGCACCACCTTGATTCTAGGAAAGTAACCAATCAATGCAAACTGTTGCACTACAGAGAATGTTGCTGATATCGAAGCCTGGCTTGCAATGATGGAAGCCAATAGTGACAATATAAATTATGGCCAATATAGAGATTCTACACTGGAGAAAAAAGAAATGAGGAAGCCCCAATCTCCGTAATTAACCTCAACAGCAAAAATAAGAACAACGATGATAGTACTTACTAGGAATTGAGAGATAGAAAACGTCATTAACATCTTTATTGTGTTTTCGCAGGTAGGAGCCTTGGCCAAGATAGGCAAGCACTATCGATGGCAACAGTACAACACAAGTACTGAGTTGAATAGATTGGATATTAAAATGCCCGAGATCAGCGAATAAAGCTTCTGAACCTGGTTTTGAGCAAGGAAAAAGTAGTTAAATATTACATTAAAAAAAAAAACACAATTACAATGTCCAAACAAAAAGATACTTTGACAAACTATGCTAGAATTAATAGTGATAAGCAGCTTCAAATAATGATTAAATAAAAATAACAACCACCAATATAAAAGTCAAAACTCCTAAAGGTTGAAGTTGACTATATTTAACCCAATTTAAGACTAACTTGATTAACTCAACTATTCACAAACAGCTTGGCTAAGGTTGATTGATTAGAGGTGGTCAGGTCTAACGGAATTTTCAACATTATAAACTATACTTGACTTATGGTTATTAATTTCAATCATTGATTGCACGCATTTCTATAAATAAAAGAAAACGAGAGGAGTTACTAATGCTATAATCAAATTAATAGTTTTTTAAGGATACATATGTAATGTAGTGGTACTAAACATATAATTATTAAACAAAATGCATGTGTTCACATCAATATACTAAATGCATATATACCCGTCAAACACAACACGATGCCAGCAAGAGATTTCCAAGCATTCTTAGGGTTTTTGCTCAAGTAGACCCATATGCAACGTGGGTTGAAAGCTTGTAGCACCCCTGGATCGTATTTCACCAAATTAAAAACCCCAATTGATGCTATTGAGAAGAACCAGGCTAGAAGAATCGGGGCAAAGATGTTGCCGAGTTTGCCAGTTCCAAATCTTTGCATTTGGAATAACACAGCCAATATCACTACTGATATCCACATGGCGTAGGAATCAGTGAGTGAAACGGAAGCATACTCAATGCCCGTTACAGCAGAAATCACTGCATAGAAATTTCTAAATATTAGAAATGTTATTCTAATTACATATAGAAATAATGTAGTTAACTATGATAATGAAATAATCATTTTACCTGAGATGCATGGTGTGAGAATACCATCCCCAATCACCATGGAAACACCTAGAATCATCAAGAAGAGCAGAAAGTGTTTCATAATTGAATACCTCTTCGCACTTGCCTTGCGCTGCTCTCTATCTCCTACTTGATGACCCGGCATCAAGCTTATGTCCATAAAGCGGGAAATAAGAGCATACGTAGCAAAAGTTCCTCCTGCCATTAATAATAACCAGCAAAACTTACTCAAATCATCAATAGACTAGCAGTTATTTTATTAGAAGAAACTCCGATTCCTCTTATTGTCAGCAAGATATCACTCCACAACTATAGCCAAGATAGTAGTGATCCTCCACAGTCATAGTTATCTACTTACTCTGTATATTTTTTTCTATTCTTATGATTGTACAGATTTAATGAATCTTTCATCTATAAATAAAGATCTCCTCATAGCATATTGGCTTGAGGGATTAATTAGCTTTACATGGTATTAGAGCAAATCCATCAAAGTCTTTGCTAATATTTTATTTATGGCCGAATCCAACAATTCTCTGCTTGCGCTCAATACAATGGTTCACATGGTGACCATCAAACTCACTTCCACAAATTATCTATTGTGGCGTCGTCAGTTTGTTCCCCTGCTTGAAAGTCATCAGGATCTTAAGGGTTATTTCGATGGGACTTTGTCTGCCCCTGCTGCTCAAGTTCGTGCTGGAACAGAGTTGGTTCCTAATCCTGCCTGCAAGACATGGCTGTCACAGGATAAACTCTTGCCCAGCCTTCTTTATACCTCTCTTACCAAGGAATGCAGGGCTGAAGTTTTTAATTGCACTACTGCTCATGATCCTTGGCTCGCTATTCAAATTCCACTCACATAATACTATATTGACTATTCCTGAACTATAATCTTAATAAAAAAAAATATAGATGAATAAGATATTTAGAGGGATCAAGTGCTAGGATTCAATGTATATATAAAGAAAAATAAGAAAAATATGGACTATGAAATGACATTTAAGCTTATCATCTCCATTAATATCGTTGGCGGATAAGACCAAAAATATGTATTTTCCGATTATGATTGTGATGATTGAGTAGATCATGACTGATAAGACTCCTAAAATATCATCAGAGTCTTGGATACCATTGGGGAAGGTGCTCGGCAGCACATACAAAGGAGACGTGCCCAAGTCACCAAGCACGACTCCAATACATTGGAATGTCAAGTGAAGAAATCCGAACCAATGTTTCCCCTGCATAATAAACTTTAATTTTTAATTAATTATTAATGATTATATTCACGTGTGTGTTTAGTTTAGGTTTATTGAACATTAAAAAAAGCAAAGAAAAAAAAAGTTCACAAAAACATGAGAAATCTCTAAATAAAACTTAATTCAAACCCAAACACACGAGAAACCATTAGAGGAGTTTAGGAATCGTGAGCTATTATCCGTACTAACTTAGATAGAAACAATACGAGAAAGATAATAAACACATGTAATACAAAATTTTGTCGAATAGAACACTGCATAAAAACTCTAATTAAGTACAAAAGACATAATATAGTGAGCGATGCATCTTGAGTCACCGGTGCCTCTTTCGGTTACCTCTTCTTGAATTTCTGGGAGTTCAACGATATGATCTGTAGCTTCTTCCGGTACCTATGATGAAAAAGCATTTAAATAATCAACCGTATAAAGCATTAATATATTATATATTTTGTATCCAAAGATAAGATACTTTATTCATGTCAATAGTTTCTAATAACAACCAGAAATGTATAAATATTTCATGCCTGAAAATTGAGTTAGTGACTAGGGAAGAGAAAAAAGTATAAAATATTACATCTTTGATAAAAAAAAAATCCAAGTAAAAGTTATAATTTTTCAAACCATGACGTAAATATATTTTTATACTTTCCCAATCATTAAAAATATTTTTTTATCAATAAAAATAACAAGTAACTACGGTGAAGTCAAATATCCAGGTTTGCTTTACTTTTTACTGCGTTGAACTAGGATAGATGGTCCATTTACCAAAATTTCTCATTTTAGGTTACAAAATAGGCTTCAGACACATAACAAAGCTAAGCCCATCTTTTTTCCTTTTCCTTTTTTTTTTTTTACATTAAATTTGAAAATAATATTAGGATTTAGGCCTCATCAATGCTCTTTTTGTATATCTGGTGTCACGCGGTGCAGATTTATTAATGGGTTTTTCTTCCTACCGTTTGATCAAATTATGTTTGATTTCAACCCTTGATTATTTAGCCGTGAAAATACAAAAAAAATTTTTTTTTGCTAATGTGTTATCAACATTTCGTACTATTCTGCATATTTTATTTTTATATTGATATATTTTGTTTTGAATATTTTTTTAATTTTATTTTTTATAATTTTATTTTTATACCAACTTTAATCTTCATTATTTTAATTAATATTTGTTTGTTCTTATTCTTTTCTTAATTAAATTTTTTTATCTATCATATTTAATTTATATTCTTTTGATTACTAATTATTTTATTTGAAATAATTTATGAAATTAATTGATTTTCAATTTCATCATCTATTAATTTTTTTAATCTATAAGATTTGATCAATTTTCTTTTGATTGTAATTTTTTTTTAATTCTGTTTTTTTTAATTTAATTTTTACAAAAAATTTTAACTGTCAGATTTGATCCTCATTGTTTTAATAAACTTGAAAAAAATGTTATTAAATAAGTTATTTTCTAACTTATTTTTCACAATATAGCTAAACATTAGAAATTATTTCTCAACTTATTTTTTCATTTTCATATATTTTATTTTCAATATTTTTTTAATTTTATCTTTTACAATTTGATTTTTATACCAACTTTAATCTTCATTATTTTAATTAATATTTTTTTTTTCTTATTCTTTTCTTAATTAATTTTTTTTATCTATCATATTTAATTTATATTCTTTTGATTACCATTTATTTTATTTGAAATAATTTATGAAATTAATTGATTTTCAATTTCATCATCTATTAATTTTTTTAATCTATAAGATTTGATCAATTTTCTTTTGATTGTAATTTGTTTTTAAATTCTGTTTTTTTTTAATTTCATTCTTTATTAAATTTTTTAACTGTCAGTTTTAATCCTTATTATTTTAATAAACTTGAAAAAATATTATTAAATAAGTTATTTACTAACTTATTTTTCACAATATAGCTAAACACAAGAAATTATTTCTCAACTTATTTTTTCATATTCATATATGTTGTTTTGAAAAAAAAAATTTATCTTTTACAATTTGATTTTTATACCAACTTTAATCTTCATTATTTTAATTAATATTTGTTTTTTCTTATTCTTTTCTTAATTAAATTTATTTTATCTACCATATTTAATTTATATTTTTTTATTACCATTTATTTTATTTGAAATAATTTATGAAATTAATTGTTTTTCAATTTCATCATCTATTAATTTTTTTAATCTATAAGATTTGATCAATTTTATTTTGATTGTAATTTTTTTTGAAATTATATTTGTTTTTTAATTTCATTCCTTATTAAATTTTTTATCTATCAGATTTGATCCTTATTGTTTTAATAAACTTGAAAAAATATTATTAAATAACTTATTTTTCACAATATAGCTAAACACTAGAAATTATTTCTCAACTTATTTTTTCATATTCATATATTTTGTTTTGAATGTTTTTTTTAATTTTATCTTTTACAATTTGATTTTTATACCAACTTTAATCTTCATTATTTTAATTAGTATTTTTTTTTCTTATTATTTTCTTAATTAAATTTTTTTATCTATCATATTTAATTTATATTCTTTTGATTACCATTTATTTTATTTGAAATAATTTATGAAATTAATTGATTTTCAATTTCATCATCTATTAATTTTTTTAATCTATAAGATTTGATCAATTTTCTTCTGATTGTAATTTTTTTTTGAAATTATGTTTTTTTTTATTTCATTCTTTATTAAATTTTTTAACTGTCAGATTTGATTCTTATGGTTTTAATAAACTTGAAAAAAATGTTATTAAATAAGTTATTTTCTAACTTATTTTTCACAATATAACTAAACACTAGAAATTATTTCTCAACTTATTTTTTTATATTCATATATTTTGTTTTGAATATTTTTTTAATTTTATCTTTTACAATTTGATTTTTATACCAACTTTAATCTTCATTATTTTAATTAATATTTGTTTTTTCTTATTATTTTCTTAATTAAATTTTTTTATCTATCATATTTAATTTATATTCTTTTGATTACCATTTATTTTATTTGAAATAATTTATGAAATTAATTGATTTTCAATTTCATCATCTATTAATTTTTTTAATCTATAAGATTTGATCAATTTTCTTTTGATTGTAATTGATTTTTCGAATTTATTTTTGAATTTCATTCTTTATTAAATTTTTTAACTGTCAGATTTTATCCTTATTGTTTTAATAAACTTGAAAAAAATATTATTAAATAAGTTATTTTCTAACTTATTTTTCACAATATAGCTAAACACTAGAAATTATTTCTCAACTTATTTTTTCATATTCATATATTTTGTTTTGAATATGTTTTTAATTTTATCTTTTACAATTTGATTTTTATACCAACTTTAATCTTCACCTTTTTAATTAATATTTGTTTTTTCTTATTATTTTCTTAATTAAATTTTTTTTATCTATCATATTTAATTTATATTCTTTTGATTACCATTTATTTTATTTGAAATAATTTATGAAAGTAATTGATTTTCAATTTTATCATCTATTAATTTTTTTAATCTATAAGATTTGATCAATTTTCTTTTGATTGTAATTGTTTTTTTGAAATTATATATTTTTTTGAATTTCATTCTTTATTAAATTTTTTAACTGTCAGATTTGATCCTTATTGTTTTAATAAACTTGAAAAAAATATTATTAAATAAGTTATTTTATAACTTATTTTTCACAATATAGCTAAACACTAGAAATTATTTCTCAACTTATTTTGTCATATTCATATATTTTGTTTTGAATATTTTTTTAATTTTATCTTTTTACAATTTGATTTTTATACCAACTTTAATCTTCATTATTTTAATTAATATTTGTTTTTTCTTAATTAATTTTTTTTTATCTATCATATTTAATTAATTTATATTCTTTTGATTACCATTTATTTTATTTGAAATAATTTATGAAATTAATTAATTTTAAATTTCATCATCTATTAATTTTTTTAATCTATAAGATTTGATCAATTTTCTTTTGATTGTAATTTTTTTTAGAAATTATGTTTTTTGTTAATTTCATTCTTTATTAAATTTTTTAACTGTCAGATTTGATCCTTATTGTTTTAATAAACTTGAAAAAAATGTTATTAAATAAGTTATTTTCTAACTTATTTTTCACAATATAGCTAAATACTAGAAATTATTTCTCAACTTATTTTTTTTTATGACACTATCTAATATAAACAAATAACTCACTTTCTAGAAATTGTTTTCTAGAAACCATTTTTCAATAAAAAAATATTTCCTAACAAACAAACAAGCCTAAATATTAATGGAAAAATGAAGAAATAAATACCATAACCTTGTGAACAATCAAATGCATACGCGTGAATGGATCCATTAAAATGTTTATAGGATTTGGGTTTGAATATCGAAGGGATAAAAACCAAGCATTTTCATAGTTTTTGGTTTTGAATCCAGTTTAACTTAATTTTATGTTAACTAGACTGTATGCTAATGCATAATGTTAATTAAGAATATCATAATTCATAGATATTGCTATACATGTAAATTCAAGGAGGGACTAGCTATGGCCCATAACGTCTCCTATATAACATTACAATGCGAGAGCCTATCCTTATTCATTGCATAAAAAAAAAAACACAAGTAATTGACATTTACATATCTCTAAGGTATTTTCAGAGAGCAAAGAAAGAGAGATGGAGAAGTCTTCATCTGCGCAGGCCAAAGATGTTGGTGTATAGGCAAGAAATATTTGTGTAATACCTGTTTTTGTCAGAACTATAAGTGTGCTTGTAAGGTTCAATCCTCCTTAAGCGATGCCATCGGAGCTCTATACATGTTCATGTTCCATTAACAAATAGAAACTTAGCTTTGAGATTATTCTCCTTTATCCGAAAGTGACACATCTACCAAACCAATTTCAAGTTTCAACTATTAAAATCATACCATGCTTCGTTTAAAAACACAACACACAAACCGTATTAATTTAACTAACTTAATGATTAAAGCCCTAAACACATAATTATAAAACCATTCTGTTGTCGGACGGTGAAAAAACACCAAGAGAATGTCAAACCGTCAATCACGATTAATAAATAATCAAACACGTCATTAACATTAAGCATCATAAACTATGAGCTTGTTGTTTTATAGATCCCCACAGCACTATCAATGTCTCTCTAATTCCAAGTTTCTTTGTACTTTTTTTTAATAATAACCATTAAACATGGTCCGAAAATAACAAGATATTAACCTAGCTAGTATAAGGCCCAAGTCCCAGGCTAGAGCATTAATCCTACTTAATTTTATTGTTAAGAAAATTAAAAAAAAAAATTGTTTTTTAAAAAATAAAAAATATATATTTTTTTAAGAATCTTAAGTTGATGTTGATTGATGTGCATTTTAGAACAAAAAAATAAAAGTTAAACCGGATTCTTCGAAGTCGACCTGCTGAGCAAGAGGAGTTTAATAATAGTGATTCTAATTTGTTCTTGTTTATCTTCCTCTCTTCACCTGCCACTTAATTTGGCGGTGTCCCTACCTGGCCCAACACACTCTGGGACATTGATTAAAAGGACCTCTATACATGCCGGTGCCATAAGCAAACAAATTGTCATAAATAATGTTACACAAATACATCAAAAAACAGCATATCATAGCAAAGAAATACCTTTAACTAAATGTCTTTCTTGCTCCGCCTGAACTTGAGGAGATACTTATCTAAAACTGGGACTTTGCTCCGCCTCAACTTGAGGAGATACTTATCTAAAACTTGGACATTGATTAAAAGGACCTCTATACATGCCGGTGCCATAAGCAAATAAATTGTCATGAATAATGTTACACAAATACATCAAAAAACAGCATATCATAGCAAAGAAATACATTTAACTAAATGTCTTTCTTGCTCCGCCTGAACTTGAGGAGATACTTATCTAAAACTGGGACATTGATTAAAAGGACCTCTATACAAGGCGGTGCCATAAGCAAATAAATTGTCATGAATAATGTTACACAAATACATCAAAAAACAACATATCATAGCAAAGAAATACCTTTAACTAAATCTCTTTCTTGCTCCGCCTGAACTTGAGCAGATACTTATTTAAAACTGGGACTTTACTCCGCCTGAACTTGAGGAGATACTTATCTAAAACTGGGACATTGATTAAAAGGACCTCTATACATGCCGGTGTCATAAGCAAATAAATTGTCATGAATAATGTTACACAAATACATCAAAAAACAGCATATCATAGCAAAGAAATACCTTTAACTAAATGTCTTTCTTGCTCCGCCTGAACTTGAGGTGATACTTATCTAAAACTGGGACTTTGCTCCGCCTGAGCTTGAGGAGATACTTATCTAAAACTGGGACATTGATTAAAAGGACCTCTATACATGCCGGTGCCATAAGCAAATAAATTGTCATGAATAA
>Ga0325411_1000041_pt1 | contig 105724 bp, 38 predicted proteins | sample PopdelMetagenome_13_FD_206181 | JGI IMG/M metagenome (GOLD analysis project Ga0325411, IMG submission 206181) | Populus deltoides microbial communities from Bellville, Georgia, United States - Xylem-PdIQD-R4 | ecosystem: Host-associated > Plants > Phyllosphere > Stem > Wood/Secondary xylem... | reverse complement strand
ATTACCATGGAATTCTTCTTGAAGATAATTCCATATTTGCTTGGCTGTATCAAGTGCAATTATTCTAGGGAATATTGCTTCTGAAACTGCAGAGTAGAGACATGTTTTTGCTTTGAACTTTCTTGCTCTTTCCTCACGATGGTTTCTGATTTGAGCAATAGTAGGATCAGCAGGTAGTGGTTGGGATTCATGTTCCTGTTCTATTGCATCCCAGAAATCACAGGCCTGCAAGTATGTTTTCATTCTTGCAGCCCACATTTGATAGTTTTCACCAGTAAATACTGGTGGTGATGCAAGAGAATACATATTTGATGCCATTGAAAAAGAGAAGAGGCTTTGGTGTTTGTATGTTTGGTGAAAAAAGGTTTCTCACAGGTTACTCTCTTCACTCAAGCTTGGTCCCGTAAGATCAAATGTAGCTCTGATACCAATTTGAAGTAGATAAAACAGTATAGAGACAGAAAACAGGACAGCTATATAATTGTTGTTATTGTGACTGCAAGCATAATTCTTTATTAATGAAATCACTCTTTTATAGAAGAGTTTTGATAACATACTACAGAAAAATAATGACGAAATCTTAACAAACAAAGAGCTGTTCTATAACAGCTTTATTTGTAACAAACATGCTAAGATAATAGAAAGCTAATCTTAACTAAAACTTCTCAGTCTTCTCAGCATCGAAGACCTCTTCTTCTGCAGCAAGTGAGACAACTGTCAACCGAATCGTTTAGTGTTTGAAAGGGCCAAGGCCCGGAACTCGGAGATGTTTGAAGAGTAGGCCACTATAGAAGAGTTGAAGGATAGAAAATGGAATTATTTTTGTTTTCCCTTTATTTAAGGGTTATCTTCTTTTTTGTATATTCTCAAATTCAAGATCATTTGATCGATAGCAAATAGAAGAAAAGAATTATGCTAATTCAAGTCAGTGATATTTATGTGTTTATTTGATAGTACCTCATTTCTTGTGATAACACATCGCGTATTTGGTCCTATAGTGTCTAAATGTCCATCTGCAATTCTTTTTGATTGATGAGTCCTCCTGGCACAAACTTTGCAGGTCACAGTGCGAGGTTCACAAGGACATGCTGGAACAGTCCCAATGTCCTTGCGTCAGGACCCCATGGCTGCTTCTGCTGAATTAATCATGTTGTTGGAAAGTTTATGCAAAAATCCCAAGGATTTTTTATCTTATGATGGTCATTGCAATGATTCCACAGTAGAATCTCTTTCTAATTCCCTTGTCTGTACTGTTGGAGAGATATCCACCTGGCCAAGTGCAAGCAATGTCATTCCAGGCCAGGTAAGATTTTAATTTCCGGGAACTATTGATTTTTACAGCAAGCGCACATGAGGTGCACTTCCAGCAACTCAGCACTTGTTAATTTCCAGCTCAAGAACTTCCTGATTGCAGGTTACCTTTACTGTGGATTTACGTGCAATGGATAACATGGGACGTGAAGCTGTTCTTTATGAACTATCTAATAGAATGTATGAAATATGTGAGAGGCGTTCTGTTTCTTGCATCATTGAACGTAAGGTGAAGACTAATATCTTATCATGCATTTAGTCTGTTGCAAGAACAAATACTGTGGTTTATCTTCTTCTTTTTCTGACGACTGGCTGGCAATTGTTTCAGCATGATGCAAATGCAGTGATCTGTGATTCAGAACTAACTTCAGAGCTGAAGTTTGCAGCCAATGCTGCTCTCAAGAGAATAACCGGCGAAATTCAAGATGAAGTTCCCGTGCTAATGAGTGGAGCAGGACACGACGCCATGGCTATGTCTCATCTAACAAAGGCCAGTTCCTTTTAGCTCCATTAACTTTTTGTCTCCCATCATTTTTTCATATTCACATCTACATATAATAATCATATTCATGGTATGCTTCATCTTGGACAGGTTGGAATGCTATTTGTCCGCTGTCGTGGAGGCGTAAGCCACTCTCCTGCAGAGTATGTGCTGGATGATGATGTTTGGGCTGCTGGTTTGTCGATCTTAGCATTTCTCGAGACGCACATGTAAATAAAACACAATTCGACGTTCTTGTACAGGGAAATAATTGTTTTAGCGCCCTGCACTAATGATGATATTTGTCAATTGCATAATAATCTCTCCATGATGCCATGCCTCATATCATACATTATCTAGTTTCAAAAACAGAAAGGTTATTGTAAGTAAGAAATCTAGAATTACGGTCCATAGTAAAAGCTACAACATGGAAAATATATGTTGATTTTCCTCTCTGGTAAAACATTTTCAAATATAAGAGGAAAAGAAAAGCTTTTTAGGATTACCATTGGATGGTTAAATACATATTATCAAAACCCTTCTCCAGTACTGAAATGAAATTAATCAAATCCTGAGCTCAGATATGGGCAAGTGATACTAAGCCGTGTCGCTGGTCTGGTATTTAGTCTTTCAAAGTGTTTTTATTTAAAAATGTATCAAGAGTAGCTTGTAAATACCTTTGTCGGTAGGCAAATATGCGCAAGAATTGATGTGCAACTGTTCCATTGCCACTCCTTGGTCAGTATGAAGGGACTGTTGATCCGGAACGAATCCTCAAGATAGCCTATGAAAATACCGGTTGCATTATGTGAGCATGGGAGATAGTCGATTGATGTTGTTTAGAGGCCAAGAAGTCGTACCCAGTGCAACGATGAGTCATGTCAGCTGGGAAGAAAAAACGATAGGAAAAATTCCTGATACAATCAGGAGATACCATAGTAGTTGGGACTAGTGGAATCTTTGTCAATGTTTATTCTTCTTAGATTGCAGAAATTCCCAGTCAAGAACAAGGCAAATCAACCGGGGATTTGGCTCACGTACTTGCAGAGTTGGCAAGAAGCCATTCCCTTGACGACAAGTATTATTCTCCGTTTGCAAGAGCTGCTGCTTTGGCTGAAGAATCACACACGGAGGGAGGAAGAGATGATGATATTACAGTAGTTCCTGGAATGATCAACTCAGTGTAGTGGTGATTATAGTGGGACTAGCTGGTTGTTCTAATTCGAAGTTAATTTCTTTCTACCATGATTATCTGGCTGGTATGTTATAATTTTCAAATTTCTGTTTCACAATGTTTTTCACATTATTAACCTTTTATGCTTAGTTTTTTAACCTTTTTCTTAGTTAGAATCATATCCTTCAAGAAAGTTATCATTGCAGGACCATTAGAGTTCTGGTAACAGAAAGGCACTAGAAATTCTATAGTAGCTTTGCAGCCTCCTGCTTTCATGTTATCTGGTGCCTTTACTAATAGTAATTGTTTGTTTCAGAGATTACATCGACCAAGTATTATGCAAAAGAGAGCCGAAAACGAAACAGACGCTCGAATCCAGTTTTTAGAGTGCCAGTACCACCATACCAGCCTACTGGGCCACTAGCCCGAGGAACTCAAGATTGCTTTAAACTAATATAAATTAGGTTAAACTGCTGAGAATTAGTCCTTGCATTTTTAATTTTAGTTTTGTATTTTTAACATTTAACCTAACCAATCGATTTTAAATTTTCTGTGAAATTGACTTCATATTTTATAAATAAAATTTAATACATAATTTTAATTCTCCATCTAGAAAGTTTGATTTTGAGTTTTTTTAAAAAACAAAAGATATATTTAAGGCTATTTTTGTCTTTTTAAGACACAAGAAAGGTTATTTACACCACTAGTTTTTTTATTAAAATAAAATAATGATATTATATTTTAAATTTATTAGTTTTATTTTCAAAATTTAAAGTTAATTCTATAAAAACAATGAATTAGATCAAAGATTATAGATGTTAAAGGTATTTAAGTCATTTTTATTAGTTTTAGATGCAAAATATGAAAGAAACCTTGAAAAAAGTAAAAAAAAGATGTCAAAAAAATAAAATTAAGAGCACGACTTTAACTTCGGAAGATGTTTATTAATCAGATTAGCCCAAATAAGTTAACTAAAAAGTGGCTCTCCAAGACCTGCAAGAGCCTTTTGGTTTTGCTTTGCTTGGCATCTTTCGGAGTTCTACTGCGGTTCAAGGTCCGCAGCAATATTTATATTAATCTACAAAGCAAATTTACTCTTAATTAAAAGTGAATATACATTTTAAAACAACAAAAACAGTGAGACGGCATCTAAGTTAGTAGTGAAACTATTGCATCCCTCGACCACTTGGATAAAAATGGCGTTGAAGATATCTAATATTTAGTAATCCATTTCAGCTTAACTTACTTCAGAATGGGTGGCTCATGGCTGTGCCAACTGCTGTAGCTGATGAACAACGTGAGACATTCTTGGGCGCATTGATGGCACATGCTGCGTGCAAGCATATACAAGGTCCACAACCTTCTGAATGACTCCAGCTTCTGGAACATCCGAGGAGGGTGGGGTTATGAGAGGATCCAAGAGCTCAGGGTAGCGGTGCGCCTGCACCAGAGGAGTGGCCCACTCAAATATACTCTGCCAACCCACCGAATCAACTGCTTGCATAGGCCTACGCCCACTGACTATTTCAAGAAGCAGCACCCCAAAGCTGTAGACATCACTCTTTGTAGTAAGTTCATTTCTGTAAACAAATTCTGGAGCAAGGTACCCATATGTGCCACCTGCCATCATTGTTCTCTCATGCATCACTTCCCATGGCATAAACTTGGAAAGACCAACCCCCATTAAATGGGCTCCGAACTCTTCATCCAGCAGAACACTACTAGCACGAATATCCCGATGCACAACATGAGGCTTAACCTTGTCATGCAAGAACCTATTCAAGATATGTCCACATGCACAGGTGAGCCAACCGGATGAGAAACAGATTATAGCAAATATACCACCGGAGAGACCAAAAATTCCTGAAAAGAGAACCAATCTATGGAATGCACAAAAATTATTGATACCCATTAACCTTCAGTGCACTTTATCAGCTATAGTAGCTTTTTTTTTTGGGTAATAGATGCTGAGATATCTAAAATCACAATTGACAAACAACTAAGCATTTCAAAAAATGTGTTATGTTGTAATTGATTTAGATTGCATGTAATTTTAAAATGGCTGTAATGAGAAAGCAAGCATAAGCACCTTCACAATAGAATGTAATCGTGTCATTAGCATTAAAGTTGACATAAATTTTACCCAAAAACATCTTTCTCCATTCTGTCAGTTGACCGCATGTGCATTCGGGAATCAATTTGGATTCAATTAGCAATAATCATTAAGGAATGAAATCTCATTCCGCATGGTTTCCCCATACAGTTAAACTTGGTACATAATCAGTGCAAACATAATGAAAATAGTAAAGGACATTTTTAAAAAGTCTTTCTCCATTTTCCTGTTTAACCCACAGTGAGTTAAGTATTAACCTATATTCAACTGATAACAATCTATAACAGGTGAAAGTTAGTATGTAAATTACACAGCATTTCTGATGCAAGCACCAAGAGCTAGGATCAATAAAACAGCAGTATAGGCACTTTAAACATAGCAACACATTAGATAAAATGAAGGTTTCAACTGAACTTATTGAAGGTATTAAAATTAAAGCCAAAACAACTGTATGCCACTGCATGACGACAGGTCTGATGGCGTGCTATCTAACATGCTAATATTGCCCTTAATAAACTTGAAAAACAAGGCAAACAACCTATAAATGAAAAAACCACAAATCTCGTTACGAAAGAAACAAGCATATACCATTTAGCAAATCCAACAAAATCTAATAGCAAATCGAGCTTCCTTTCCAAATTGTAACTCGAATGAATAAATATGACTTCTTAAAATTCAAATTAAATAAGTGCAGGATAAAAATTTTCATCAAAGTAAAGATATTTGCAGATAAGAAATTGATCAAAGATTGCAAAAAAACTGATTAATGTAAGAAATAACCCAAAGGTTCTAGTAATAAGTGATGATATTTTAAGAGCACATCAGTGATGGTGGTTATGATAACAATTCAACTCTACCAACATTAGACAACCAAATAATAGTACTCGTGTATATGATAAAAATAGCAATAACAGTATGTAGTCCGCAAATACCCAAAAGAAAAAGGTTCAAGGATGTATACATACGCAATTCCTTGGGCAAGCGTTGTAGCAATTTTCATCCTCATAGCCCAGTCCAAGCTCCTGCCTCCTCTTGGCACATGGTGAAGCCATCTATCCAAGGGCCCATTAAGTATAAACTCATAAACAATGTAGCGGTCACCATGATCATAACAACATCCCTTAATAGCCACCAAGTTTGGATGGTGGAGCCTGGCAACCCTTCCAATTTCAGAGTAAAACTCCTTCTTCCTCTGGAAACTAGACCTTTTTAACCTCTTAACCGCCACCCTAGATCCATCAGGAAGAAAACCACTGTATGTGCCACCAGTTTTTGCATCTCCAAGAAGACGATTTCCTTCACTAAAATTCTTGGTAATCGACCTCAGTTCCTCATTAGTGAATACTTTCCATGATGGAGGAACCAATGCAGAAGCTGCTGGATTGGATAACTTACGAGACTTTCTACGCTTCTTGCTTCGCCTGTATGCAAGGAGCCAAATCACAACTGCTAATGTTGTGCAAAGGATTAATCCACTCACAACTGCGAGGATAATCAGATATTCCCGGTGGCAGTGCATGTGGTAGCATTTCTTCTCTGGGAACCAAAAGAGGAAAAGAGAAAGGTAAAAGTTTTTATCAACACAAGCAATAAAATGGCATTAAGGAGTTGATAAAATTCTGAACTCCCAGAAAAATCAAATCTACAATATGGCAACATATGCATGTATATCTTTTGTCAATAGATATATGAATTGAAATATATAATTGTAACAAATTGCAAAAGAATCTAGCCTTGATGCATTAGGCAAGGGCATACCAACATCAAGCATGCAAATAAAAGCATGAGAACTATTGCATCTCTCAGCCACAAGATCGGCAGTTCCATTCACCACTGTACATAAATCAGCTGCAATACTATTGCGGCATGACAAACTAGTGCAATTCAAAGGAAAAGGCTCAGGAACTATTGACTCATTCATGTGTGAAGTGTTATCGGACCACTTCCAAATGAAACCTATAGTAGAATTCATAACTCTTCCACCAGCCCAACAGCCATTGGCAGTTTGGCCACACAACTTCTGAGCAAAGCTATGTTCTTCAGATGATGTCAGTCCTGCCACGTGTCCACCATAGCGCATACAACGGTTCTCTGATTCATTCCATGACTTGAATCTCCGTATAAGTTTGAAGCACTTACTCTTATTTGGACTTATAGCCCATCCAGAAGGGCACCAGGCTGTCAAACGGAATACAGTCACCTTCAATATATTAGCAAGGCACATGTTCCGAAAAAAAGCTCTGAGAATTTTAATATTCTATTATTTATTATTACTTATCAGTAAAACTATCTTAAAAAGGGGGAGGAGGGGGATTTCATTTTATGATAAAAAGTTCATTCATTTCAATTATTCCACAAGAAGACAAAAAAGAAAACAAGGGATCCATTGAATTTCAAATAGCAAGTTCACTAATAAGATATGAAGACTTACATCACAATCATTGCAGTTCATTATACGATATTACAAAAGCACAGATGAACAGCTAAGTATGTGCTGAATTCTATGAGAATTTATCAGGAATTTGAACAAGTAAAAACTAATGTAAAGGATCCATAAATTCTTTAAGCCCTTTTTCTAAGAAAGTCAGTTGATTCAGTCAAGCATTCTTGCAGTGCATTTTTTCAGCATCAAATCTAATTATACTGGAAAGAAGAAATTTTGATCAACTCGTTGCTTTTGTGAAGAGCGCTTCTGCATAGTACCCATTCCAATGCACAGGTGCACAACGCATAGAGGTGGACAAACTTGTAATGTTCCAAGCATTATAAGGATCTAACAATTTCACTCTTTTATTGAAAGGGAATTGTTAATAATCAAAGTAAAGAAAACATTTTACTACTGGACCTCATATCATCCCAAATCTCTACACTGATTATGTTACAGCATGCTCCGATACCAAGATCAACTTAAACATTCATTTGCAAATATCTATCTAAGACATTTGTATATCAAGCCATTATTCTTTCTCTCTGCTAACCAAGTACTCTCCCATGAGTCACTTACAAGCTCTCAAAGTGATTTATTCATTCCAATGATCAACTACAAAATCCCCCTTTGCATCATAACACATGCTGTGAGACACATACAGTAAAGTGACTAACATTTTCTAAATATCTGAAAAATAGATATTTAATAAAGCAATAATGCTCACACCTCTGCTGGTTTGATTGTTGGAAGCCACCAATTGGACCTCAATCGTCTCATTTTTTGATGTCTAAGAAAATAAAAAAAGAAAATGAAGATACGTCCACAATGCTTGCAGAAACACAAATCCACAAGAGTTGGATTCTATAAACTTACAGTTTGAGATGCCACAAGGCCAACAAAAGTAATCAAAATCACAGCAAACTGCAGGCAGATCAGTTTCATTTTCCTCCAAAACAAGCTTCAAGAAACCCTAAAATCAAACAGACACTGGTGGTTAGAACTGATCCCTTCAAAAAGAAACTTCAACCCAGACTAAAATCAGAAAATCACCCAATTGGGAGCATTAGTTTCATGTTAGATTTTTGCTTTTCCTTCATTTAACAAATGAATGGGAAAAAAAAAGCCTTAACTTTCTGATCGCTAAGTAACCCAGAAATGAAAAGAAAAGGAAAAACTTGAGAGAAGATTTTACCAGTGAAATGGGTTAGAGCAGCTTATTCATGTAACTATTAATGAGCTTCAGCTTCTAATAAACGGTTTTTGTCTACTGTTTGTCACGGTAGCCTAGAGACCCTACAAAGCCATCCATAGCCAATTCAATTGTCAAGTCTTTTTGGTTGGAGGAGGTAGTTAGCAGTTTATGACAATCTTCCACACCCTTTATTTCTTTTCTTTTCCTTTTTTTTTTTTTTTTTTTTTTTTGTCTGCCTGCCCTTTCTTTTCCCTCTGTTTTGTGGTTTTATTTTTACTCCATCATTTTGCAATTAGATTATAATTAGCATAAAAAAAAACTAAGAGGGATTAGTGTTGTGACGTGGACCAAAACTAAATTCATGGTAATATAGATTATGTTTTTGTTTCTTATAATGGTTTTCGTGAGCTTCATTTAATATTATTAAATTAATCAGGATTAAATTGATTTTTTTTATTTTGTAGTATAATAAAAAAAACTCAATTATCCTTAAAAAAAAACCTAATTCCAAGAGCTTCTTGATCCTTTTACTTTTTTAAAAATAGTTAAATAACTAATTACTTTTAAAAACAAAAAAATATCAAACTTGTTGTCAAAAGTATTTTTGCCTTTTCATTGTGATTTTTTTGTTATTATCACATGGATTGATGGATGATTGGTGATTTACTAAATATAAATATTATATTTTAAAAAAAGTGATTGATGCACTCATCAGTGAGTGGGTTGAGCCCGCAAGTTTCGAGCAATGCGTGCTGCATCACCTGGTGGTCAAATGGAAGATTCAGGGGTGGAATTGGAATCTCCTCGTTGCTACTCCATGCTTGGGCGACGGATGAGTTCAATAGACCTTCAATTTTGTGTTAACTGTCTTTTTTTTTTATTCCTCTTCTTTTCTCTTTCCTCCTCAATTTCGATTCCAAAAACTTCAATTTTTAAAGCAACTATTCAATTTGTTTTTCCTTCAAATTTTGTTCTTTTTATTACTATTTGTTTTATTTGAGATAATTTATAAAATTAGAATTGTTTTTTAATTTCATCATCCTTTAATTTTTCATCTATTATATTTAGTCTCGTTCTTTTTGTTGCTATTTTTTATCTTTTTTTTCCTTTAGTTTTCAATTGCATCCCTCGTTGTTTTATTTCATTTAATTTTTACACTAGATGTGGTCATTACTATTTTGATTGTTATTTGTTTTGTTTTTTAAGTTTAGATAATTGAGAATTTTGCTTTGTAATTTTTCTGGTTTTCCTTATAACGGGTAGCCCAATCTAATGACTCAGGTCATGAGTTTCGAAAATTAGCCTAGTTTGACTTTGGTTTTTTTAAAGTTTTTTTAAAATTGATTTTTTTTTTCAATTTCATCCATATATGTTATATTATCAGGCCTCTAGCTTCGTGAGCTTTGATGATTTTCTTTTTATGGGATTGTCCCAATTTCATATCATGTGTTGACTCGAGTTGTTTTGTTATTTTTTTAAAAGATTTTTTTTTCAATTTTTCCTTTTATAATTTTGTTTGCTTGATAGTTGACCATTGTTTTTTTATTCAATTTTTTTTGTAAAAGGTTATTTTCCCCTCATAAGTAGGACATGAGTTTGGCATGCTAAATAGAGTCAGATTTTTTTGTCTTTTAAAATTGATTTTTTTTTCAATTCTTCATTTAGCATTTGATTTGCTGGTGATCGAGCTTCAAGTTTTTCTTCATTTTTCTCTTCATGATGTTATCCTGTTTTCATTTTATTTTTATTTTGTTATCAAATAAGATCGTTGAGACATTTTAAAAATATTTATAAGATATCTTTTTATAATATTGGCAAGCATTTATTTTTTCTGATTAGTCATTGTCATTTTTTTTGTTTTTGTTTACTATTATTGCTGGCTTTTTTATATAATTATATTATTAAATTAACTAAAGTTATTTAACCTATTTGAATTAATGATTCAAGTTTCAAATTTTTCTTGCTTTTTAAAAAATACTATTATAATCTGAGTATCTTTTTTATGTTATAAAAAATTTAACTCAACCCATGATATAGCACAAAACACTTATCTCGATATGTTATGAAAAGATTTATTTTTAATTTTATTTTATTATAGTATTAGGTGAAGATTGTTTCTTTTGAAATATTCGGGGAAAATTTAATATTGATTAACATAAAAAGTAGTTTGATAATATTTTTATTCTCAAGCTAATAATAAAAAAAAAGAGATTATAACTACTTGTTTTTAAGTAGGTGTCCTTAATCATGTCAAATTACAGTATTGTAGTATGATTTTAGTTTTATTTTGATTAATCATAATGTTTTCCATATATGTAAGTGAAGATTATTGATTTTGGTACCGTATGTGTGTGTTTTTTATTTGAATCGAATTTGGAAATAAATATATTTTTAATTCAATTTCTAAAATCAATATAATATTAAATATAGAGTACGATTTTTGTTTTATTTCAATTAATCATATTTTGTCATATATGTATGTGGAAATTATTAAATATGAAGTATGATTTTAGTTTTATTTCGATTCATCATAATTTGTTTATGTATGTAAGTGAAAATGTTCGAATTATAAAATTCAACAATTAAAATAAAAATTACCGACTGTTGTTATTATCGATTTAACACGATAAAATTAAATGAGAAAATAATTAACATGAAGTGCATGGGAAATTAAGTGATTAATATTACATGTTGATACTTTATTAATTTGAATGCCAATGAAGTGCTTGAGAAACCAGTTAAAATTGGTACTTTGCAATATTAAATAAATAATATGCATAGTACATGATTATATATATGAATAACGAAAAGTGAAATTTCATAATTATTTTTAAAATATTAGGGAATTTAAAATAATGCGACGGGAAATTCATGTGTTGCTATGCTCTTACCTCGTTAACACTATGGTTAAAAAGAATAAAGCTAAGGTTATTATCTGGCCAACTTTTGGTTCAAATGTTAATGTGAAATTGAAATTGTAGAAAAACTTCTACAATGTAATTGGCAATTATTTCCAGTAATATTGCATAACATGAAGTTTAAGAATGGAAAGGCCTGTTCCTAGAAATGAAGGACTTAAACGCAGGGTGAGTTTCAACCCCCCCTTTTTTTTTAAATTAAATTATTGTTTTTATTTTAAATTATTCTTTTAGTGTTTTTGAATGATTTTAATATGTTATATTAAAAATGAATTTTTAAAAATAAAAATATTATTTTAATATTTTTTCTATTAAAATACATTTTGAAAAGTAACTATTACTACAGTATTAACCATTGACGTAATTCATTCTTGGTTTGTGTTTGGTATTGTAGTAGCTTTTGTGGTTGTAGTTTAAAAAAAGTTATTTTATAAAAAACATTTTTGGTTGAGGTTGATTTGATATTTATATATGTTTGGTTAAAACTGTTATTGAAATTGAGGCTGAACGAAAGGTAGTTTAATGTGTTTGGTTAATAATGCTTTTCAAATTGAGGTTATAAAATAACTAAAAAGATATATATTAATATTGATGGTTTTTAATTTAAATATTGTATATTTAACTATTGCTATTACATCATGAAATAAATAATAATTTATATAAAATATTTTTTATTGTTCCATTAAACTATCTACAATTCCATTACGTACGAAATCCATCCGATAAGGCCTATATTGTCTATAGTTTCCTGAGTGTGCAACAACATCACGTAAAATATCATCATGAACAAAATTGGGATTGCAATCAAATTCTGCAAATGTTACGTCATCAAGCAATCTCCTCCTAATTTATGTAGTGCCATTGAATAATATTAAACACTAGTTTTTCGAATAAAACACAATTAAAAATAAAAAAATAATTTGATTTTTTTTACTGATCGGACCCTGTCCAATGCATTTAGATTTGGACCGGACCCTGTCCGGCCATGAACAGTGGATATGTTGTCCACTGAGAAGCATGAAAAAATTATTTCACTAGAAACTAAGATTAAACCTCATTTTTAATGGGTTCCATGAGCTAAATTATAACTACTATTTATAACCAAACACTATATTATTGAGTTTATTACAGTAACTGCCGCTTGGACTATCAATACAATCCTATCTCAATGCTTATTTCAGTTATTTAATAATTTTTTTATGAAATTTTAACTTATAAATACACAACTCATCACCTATCAAACCAATTTTTTTCTTCCACAATGATTCCTCCTTTATTAAGTGTGAGATCTAGTATTATTCTCTTTTCTCTGTAAATCATGATTATTGAACTCAAGAAATTACTTTTTCTTAGGAAAAAAACCCAACCATACCTTTAAATGATTCATTGTCCATCTAGTATTGCAATTCCATTGGGTTTAAAAGAGTTTTTCGAAATAAATTTAAAATGAAAAAACATAAAATTAATAATTTTTTAGAATTATATTATCAAAATATCAAAGCCATAAAAAAATTTCAGAACATATTAATTTATGTTTTATTTGAGCTAGAAACCACTTTTATAAAAACACATAAATTACCCTACCAAACAAACTTTTAATTTCACGACCAATTACACTAAGGATTTTATCATTAATCCAAATTAAAAATATAATCTAAAAAGGACATTGACAGTTCACGCTTCATCGATGCATTGAAGGGGACAAAGAAAAGGACTGGAGAAAATTTATTACGGCCACCTCCAGAGAAACGAGTATCTTGAAATTTATTAAGCTACCACTAAATATGTCCAAGCCAGGTCCTATGGGTTGTGAATTTTAGCCCAGCTTTTGAGAGCTCACCTGTCAGCTCAGGCTCAATCGAGAATCTAGAATTTATGCTCAGCCAGGCTCAAAAACACTGGCGTGCCTGAGCTTTGTCATGCTTCAGTTTGCAGCTAGGAATAACAATGGTTTTTGCAACATCCATGAACTCAAACCCTCAAAATTTAAATTTTTTAATCTGAACTTGACTCGAACATGATCGAGTATAAATCAAATTCAACCTGATTAGGGTTTTGGTATTCAACGAGTATCTACCAAGTATTCATTAGTCATCTATACCTAACCCAACTTCCAGCCTTACATAAAAATTTTATGTACAACATATATTAGTTAAGTTTACAAGCAATATTCCACCTTTTCATTTCTAAAATATATGTTCATTCAGGAAGGAAAGGAAAAATTACCCTTAACATCTCATAATTTGGTTTAAATTACATTAAATTATAGGGTTTTGAAAAACTACAATTTACATCACAAGTCAATATAGATTTTTAAATTCGTTAAAAAGATAAAACTATTTTCTTATATAATATCAAAAACTCAAACAAAAGATAGATAAAAATTGCCTCTTCTCAACGTATAATTTCTCTCCTTAAATATCATTTATCTCTCTTATCAAGAGGATTTGAACCCAAATCAAAATTAAAATTTAGTATTTTAAATATTTTTCTCTTCTTATGATGATTTGAACCCAAATAAAAAGCAATTAGTCATATTAAAAAAAAAACCCTTAAAAAACCCAAATTGAAGCTTAGGAATAACCCAAATTTTTTAATTTTTTCTCTATCTCCTTTTATTTATTTGAGCTTTGTAAATTATTTTTCGGATAAATGAGGTTATTTTGTTGTTTTCTAGTTTGAAATCAAGAAGTTTTATCGATTTTTTGTTTTTTATCTATTATTTTTGTGCTGTTGAAGGTTAAATATAAAGCTTTTTGATGGTTTAATTTTGATCATTTGATGTGAGAGTTTGATCTGGTTATATTGAATCTAGATCTGTATTTTTACTTTTATATATATATATATATATATATATATATATATATATATTCAAAATATGATAATTATTAACTATTATAGACTTTTCCTGCCATTTTGTATTCACTACGCCAAAACACTCGAAGAGCACCTCCTTTTCCTCCTCCTCATTCTTCTTTTTCTTCCATGATTTCTTTTAGCATTCAAAAATGGCTTGTGCGTATCAAATTCCTGCCATGAATCTAAGCCTTTGTGTTTCTATATATCTAATCTTACTCGTGTGTTCACATACATGTGCCCACACGAACTTTCACGAACAACAATTTATACGCCTATTGTTTAGACATTCCCACTCTCACCTCCTACCTTGATCCCACCTATATTTACACAAATTTAACACTCTTTTGGTGAATTAGGTGTGGCAAGTAGAGTCAAGTGTGGATACTCACAAGGATTTCTTAACATCGTATAATATGGGTGGTCCAAATTTGAATACCAAAGGGACTTTGGATTTCAATGGATGAAAAGGTAAAATATGAGCTTTTTGGTTTTTATTTTCATTTTCATTTTTCATCCACCTATTGCTGCAAAATCAAGCGGGCTTCCTTCTTTTTCATTTGGACTTAGATGTGGGTATTGCCCAAATGATTCAAGCGGATCAAGCAATTCAAGGCCTTTGTTTGCGTTTGAAGAGCTAGTCAAGACAATAAATGGGTTTTCATACCGAAACCTTTTGGGAAAAGGAAAGGAAAAAGAAACAAATTGGACACATAAACAGTGGTTGGGGGACATGAAAAAGTAAAGGAAGAACAAAACAAAGGTACGGTAGTTGGGGGTAAGTGCATGAGTTATGAGGGTGCAATTTTTATTAAACAAAGGAAGCACCAAAAGAAAAAAAAAAAGAAAAGAGAGAGCGAGGCAAGTATAATGGGAGAAAAGAAAATGAGACAACCTTTCTCAGCTCCAAAGCTTCTGAAATTTTTACCTAATCTTTTTTTTTTTTTAATTCTTGAGATAACCTTAGAAAAATCTCATAGAAAGACTTCTTCATATGAGCCTTGAGCATACCTGTAGACAATGGCTACGACAGTAAGATTCTCAAGCACAATAGTTGTGCAATAGCTCCTTGCTGCCACGCATCACAATTTTTCTCCACGAAAAAACTCTAAATTTTTTACCTAAGCTTTCTGACATACTTGAGATAACCTCAAAAAAATCTAATAAAAAGAATCCTTCATATAAGCCTTGAACATACATGAAGCCAGTGGTTGCTGTAGTAAGCTTTTTAAGCATGGTAGCTATGCAATAGCCCCTCACTGTCCTGCATAGTTTTTAAACCCGATCTAGTGATTGATTCGGTCTAAAATTTAGATTTCAGGTTTTGATCATGTCATTAATTCAGATTTCAGGTTTTGATCATGTCATTAGGTCGCTCGAGTCAATTTTAATTTTTTTAAAAAATCAAAACGACATTGTTTTAGTTTTAAAAAAATCAACGAGTTACAACTGAGTTTTTGACTGAGTCTTGTCAGGTCAGTCAGGTCACCTCGAATTTTAACTTTCTCTATTTTTTTTTAAACCTGATCTGATTCCAGTCCCGAGTCGACCTACCGGGTCGGACCGGGTTTCAAAACTATACTACCATAAACCATGATTTTACCCAACTCAAAAAAGTAAATATTTTTTACCTAAACTTCCTAACATACTTGAGATAACCTCATAAATATTTCATAAAAAAAAAAAAACATGTGAGCTTTGAACATGTTGGAAAGTTATGACGAACAAAAACAAGAATAGAAATCTCGAGGTAATCATAAACATTTTCTTTTGTACTCTAATATTCGAACAGTCATCTTCTTTGTTATTTCTTGTAAACAACCATGAACACACACCTTCTCATCATCATCTCTCCTCTATTTTTACTTAGTACAAGAGGGTTCTCCTGTACCATAGAAAACTTATATTTTAGAAAATCATGAATCATTAACCAGACTTTTCAATAATTATTTCAATGTCCATCAACCAAAAAAAAAAAACTGAATATCTCTTTTAAGTCTGTTTGAAAATATGATGCAAATCGCTTTCCTTTAATTTTAAAAAATTTTTTATTAAAAATTATTTTTTTATGTTTTAGATTGTTTTAATATGTGGATATTAAAAATAATTTTTAAAAAATAAAAAAAATATCATTTTAATATATTTCTAAAAAAATATTTTAAAATATATATACTAATTCTGGACCCGTAAATAAAAACAAACCTAATAAGAATCCATTCAATAATGTTCGTGGACTGAATTATTGATGGGCCCAGAAGTACCTCTGGTTTTGGCTGCTCTCGCTCCCGAACCACCTTCTACGTATCCTTTGGATTCCAATTGATCTTTTCGTGGAGACAAATTCTCCTCTTTTGGGTCCACCCGATCCAGTTGTCCCGACTCCCAACAACTCTGAATGGCTGATAATTGATATGGGCTCTCAGCCATTTATTTGTTTTTTTCTTTTTCTTATAAAAAAATATAATACGAAGATTTTATAGCAGGCTGAACTAATTAAAATTGTTTGGCAGATTTTTACAGCTGATTCGAATTTCTAATAGTATAGAGAGCGTGTTTGGTACTGTGATAGTGGTTGCTTTTCAAATAATTTTTTGTATCGAAATATATGTCAATGATATTTTTTTATTTTTTAAAAATTATTTTTGACATCAGCACATCAAAACGATCTAAAAAATACAAACCACACTCAATTTTAGCAAAAAAAAATTAAAATTCGGTCAAAAACAGGTTGAATCGCAGAGCCAAACAGGCTAACAATCAAATAGAGACTTGTACACTTTCATAGCCCAATCTCAACCAAGTAGCGTATTTTACGATTATATTATGATTATTTTTTAAAATATTTTTATTTAAAAATGTATGAAAATATTATTTTTTATTTTTTAAAATTTATTTTTAATATTAATATATTAAAATAAATGATCTAAAAATATTTAAAACAAAAAAAATTCAAAGTTTTTAAAAATAAATTTCTGCTAAAAAACTAACAATTTCTAAAGCATGCATGTTTCCAGCGCTCCTATAATTTTAGTAGCAACTAATCAATTGCTCACGTGCTGCTGTGATTTTTTTTTTTACAATGTTATTAAATCTAAAGGTGAGTCATTGATCTGGTTGCTGGGCTTAATGAGTTTTAAAACAAACCTTGTGTAAACTAACGTAGTTTATCTGATGAATCTTTTTATGAATGATCGACTAAATAAAAATTTAAAATAATTTTTTAAAACAACATATATATTTAAAAAATAGTATTGATTTAATATTTTTTTATAAAAAATATTGAAACGACAATGTTTCTAACTAATATGATTAAATTAGATAAACTTATCCAACCTATAATCCGTTACAGCTCTATTTAGGTTTAATAACCTTGTTTTATGAAATCTATTTTTTAATCAAATAAAAAATTATAAAAAAATAAACTTTGTATAAAAGATAATGTATAAAATTATTAAAAATAAATATATATTTTTTCATCTTAATTATCTTTTTTATTCATGTGATTTTTTTAACAACAAAAGTTGTTTCTTTTTTTATTAATATCAACATATTTCCTTGAATGAAAAACAACAATTAAAAAAAGTTTAGATAAACTATATTGATTTAAAATAAAAGGTAAAAAGCATGTATTTTTAATAAATTACAAAAACTAAATTTCCTGTTTCATGCTTTTCTTTTTTTTCTTTTTTTACTTTTGAAAAAAACATGTTTTTCTATGAGGAGTATTATTTTTTAAAAAAAAATTTATTATAATCGTCAAAGCAAGCTTCAATTTAAAAACAAAAACCATACATTGATCATCTCTCCACAATTACATAAACAATTAAAACAATAAATTTGAAAAACTTATATAAAGTGTTTATAATGAAAAATCAAGAAAAAAGATATTATATTCTCATTCAATATTAATGAAAAAATTATCATAATTTTTTTGCATATTAGGTTGATATTTAATTATCCATGAAACAATCATTAATATTATCAGATAAAAAAAATCATAATCTTCTTACAAACGGTGTCATAATTTTTTATAAAAAGCATGTTTTTTTTTTCATAAAAGGCATCACACGTTAAAAAATAAGGTTTTTGTTTTTAAAAAACTTCCAGCCATTTAAAATAAGTAGAAAAAATATATTTCTTCAATTTAAACATTTTATATATATATATATATATAATTATTGCATCTCTCGATTGTTTCAATGAAAATATATTTTTAATTGCAAACACTATTTTCTAAATAAAAATCTATCATGATCTTAATAAAAAATTTAAAAGGAAGAATCAAAATAAAGTCTAAGTATTTATATATGATAGAAGAGAAAAAAATCAATAAATGTTAAAAAATTATATAAAAATCTATTAAAAGTTTTTAATAAATTTAATTTTTTAATTAAATATTCAAGAGTTTTATACACACACACACATAATAATAGTAATAATAATAAAATTAAATTTGTTAACATTCTCATAAAAACCTATAATATTATTTCAAAACCATGAAAAAATTGAGTAATAATTGAAATATCATCTTCATATTTTTTATAAAGTATTTAACTCTAAATTAAAAAAAAAAGAAAACAGAAAATAAAAGCCTAGGTGCTTGGCCCACGAGAAAAAAAAACCAGACACATGTGGAGTTGTGAAACTAGACCCATGTAGCTCGCCTTTCATCCTTTTTAAAGGGAAGATGATGTCCATGTCTTTTTTTTTTTTGAAAATAAATAATAATAGACAACTCATTATCTGTTTGTTCATATTTCAACCAAAAAAGAGGCGATAGGAAAATCAGATTGGAGATTTGAGGTTTAAAAATCTATTTTAATATATTTTCACCAAATAAAAATCCTTAGCATCCCATAAAGTGATCTAAAAACACAAAATTAAAGCAATTTTGAGCTCTAAATTTTTTTTATATCTTTTCTAACAAAATGAGAGCTCAAAATCATGTTGAAGGAACTCATCTTGTAAAATGAAATTTGTTGATATTATGTTATTTTTTTGTTATTAGAATGTGATCTACATATAACTTTTTTTTTATTATTATTTTCAAAGATTTCCTTTATCATCTCACAAATCTAAAGAGTAAACCATAAACAAAATAAAATCTTGAGCTAGGATGAAAAAGTTTCAGAGCAAAAGGACCAAAACAATGAACAAATCTAAAGGTAAAAATATTTGTGTATTTGACCAAAACAATTTACCGATCTAAGTCCCGAGAGGCGTAACGTGATGGTAAAGGACTTGAGAGCTGCATAGCAGGTCTCGAGTTTGAGTCAGGGTGTGCATCTCTTGTAAGAGCCTGAGACAACCAGAATTTTACTCGCTCATCTTGACCCACAAAATACGCTTTCCAAGAAATGGGGTTTTCTCGAATCCAAAAAAAAATAATTAACCGATCTACCTTTTGTTAATTGTTCCCAAGTTGTATCAATAATTGAGTAAATCCATGTTATAAGGATATTTTTAGCAATTATATATATTATACATTTTACGACATTTATTTAACTTTATAGGTATTTATATCAATTTTACTAGCAATTATGATAGAATTTTAACGGTACTAGAAGGACATTTGAAAACAAATGCCTTTGAATCAAATATTAATAAAAAAAAATATCAAGTAATATTAGATTCTAGATTTGTTTTTTAAAGATCATCGATTCGAGTGTTACAAATCTTATGAATACTGAAGGCTTACATGGTTGTTAACTTCAGGATCCGTGAAATTAGTATAAATACATACAAACTAGCCCGGATACCTACATTAAAATAAAAGTTGTTAAAAAGACACCGCAAATGCCAATTGTGATGCTGTTGAAGATAAATAGCAATGGCAATTGTGAAACCCCATTATTTATCATAACATTTATTTGAAATTTAATATTTTTTAGATGCAGTTGCATTCCAATTAAATTTAGAGGCAATGAGAAGTATAAAAAAACAAATTGTACATAATCATGCATAAAATGAAACATGCTTCGGTATATTTCTGCCATCATGAATTATTGTATCTAATAAATCAACGCTCCACAATGCTAGGCTCATAGCGTTTTAGAAAGCGGTATAAAATATACCATAAGTTAATACAATTATTTTATGTTATAAAAATAATTCATAGTGTTATTTATAAATTGCACATCATTTTCTCCTTGGAGAATAAATAGAAATCAATAGCCAAGTTTATTTATTTTTAATGTGTCACAACACGTGGCTTGTTTGGAATGAGTCTAGACAACACGTGGCTTGTTTGGAATGAGTCTAGACAGTAACTAGTTTTTTTTTTTTTTCCGGCGCAGCAACGCCATAAGGTAGTTTTTAAAATAAATTTTTATTTAGTTTTGCTATAATAAAAATAATAATTGAAAGAAAGGTGATTGTTGAAATTATAAAATAAATATATGCTATTAGGTGAGTTTTTTTTTATTAGTAATATGTTTTTTTGAATAAAAAACTAACTATTATTAAAATAAATATTTATAAAAATCTCAATTATGTGAATGAAGAAAGAAAAGCGACCCTCTTCAATCAAAACTATATTTCCTTGTTTATTTATTCATTTATTTTTGAAGAAATTATGTTTTTTACGAGTATAGTTGGTTTTTAAATAAAAACTTTTCATATGATATAAAAATAATGAGAACGCATACAGGGCTTGGTGAAAGACACCAATAATTGATTAATTACTTTATAATCAAGAGATATGCAATTTCCTAGCAAAGAAGTCTACATCACCAGGATACTTTAATCTCAAACATCAAATAAAACATTAACTAAAACAATGAGACTTTAGCATTACTTGAACTTTTCTTCATAATAGGCTTTGAAAACTTACTCTTATGAAGCTAATATATACCTTAATCCCATTCCACTTGAAGATTTGTACAAAAATTCAGTAGCTTTTTTAGCAGGAAGCATTAATTATAAGCATAAAAAAGCTGCTTTAATTAAGTTGGTTCAAATTACAAGCCAAGAAACAAACATTTAAAAATAAAGTTTGGGATCAGAATAAAAAATAAAAGGGACCATTTAAAAAAAATAAAGTTTAGACAATTTCAAGGTGAAATAAATATTAATTTAAGTGGAACTCCTTTCACCAAATAGAATCTCTTGACACCAAGATCAGCTATTTTGATGGCTAGAATCAGTGTCAAAGATATTTTTTCTATCTACCACTAGAATCCGGTGATCTCTCTCCCATACAAGAAATTAAAATTTTTATACTAAAATTAAATTGTAAAAATATTAAACGACCGAATAGATGTGCTATGTAAAATTTTATGACTAAAGTGAATTTTTTATTAGAACTTCGATATCATCACCTATATCTTCATTCTGTCTTTTAATTTTATTCTTAGTTAATAAATTTAATAATTATCTTTGAATTTGAGAAGAAAAAAAAACCGCAATTCACAAAAAATAAAATAAAATTGGAGAACTAAAGTTAAAAAAAAAAAAGGACAATGAGTCCGCATTAAGAGAGGAGAGAAAACACTGTGGCTGTGTAATTTTAGCCATACCTTTTAGTATTTTCCATGATATAGTAGTATTTGAGCATCAATCATTCATTATTTACACGAGTCACACACACACTATTCATAGATTCACGTTAGTACACAGTTTCCTTTCATTCCATCGTTAGACAATGATGAAGCATCAATCTTGTTCGTGGAAATTCTTTACCATCTCCTTTCTCGTTCTTCTTTTGCCGGTCTTCGTCTCCTCGAAGTGCACAATGAAAGCACACGACAGTGATGATCAAAACACATCTGAAGCACTCAAATACAAACTCATTGCAATATCTTCAATTTTATTTGCCAGTGCACTAGGAATCTGTCTCCCGTTTTTTGTCAAAAACTTGTCATACTTGCACCCAGACAGAGAAGCATTTTTCCTCATCAAGGCATTTGCTGCTGGTGTGATCTTGGGAACCGGGTTCATTCACATACTTCCTGATGCTTTTGAGAGCTTAACTAGCCCTTGTCTTGGTCAAAATCCATGGGAGAAATTTCCTTTTGCAGGTTTTGTGGCCATGTTATCTGCCATCGGGACTTTGATGATGGAGTCTTTCGCCACAGGGTACCATAAGAGGCGTGAGTTGAGAAAACCTCAACCAGTCAGCGGCGATCAAGAGGAGAACAGTGATCAAGATGATAATGGGGCTGGTGGGGTTCATATTCGTGGGCCTGCTTTCGCACTGAAGAGAACAAATTCATCAGATCTTAATCGGCACCGCATTGTCTCTCAGGTAAGGTTTATAGTACCGATAATAAATTAATGAGTATAACGCATTCTTATTAAGCACTACCCTTGCTATTTATTTATTTTACTTTCGTTTTCTTTATATTAATCAGAGGATAGATATCTTAACGAGTAATTATTATGCTTATTATACATTGACTGGTCCACTCCACATGCCACGTAATCCCACCCCCACAAGATTTATTACAAATATTTGTGGAATAAAAGGATTACACTAATAAGACTAACAAAATACAACTTAAAATGCTTAGGAAATTAGAGAGAAATCAAGTTTCAAGCATCCCAGCACCAACTAAAAAAAACGTTTCGCTTCCCCTTGTTTACCGTGTTGTCAATAGAAAATGAATCTTCGGACCCACCTTTCACATCACGTATCCATCAAAGGAGAGAAGAAAGTAGGACCACAAATGGACCTGGCTGAAATGTCTGTCGTGGACAATTGTTTATTGTGAAGAAATGCTATAAATAAAAAATAAATAAATCCTTGAATCTTTTAAGATTTTTTTTAATTAATGTAGATATCTAGATAATTTGCGTATAACTTAAATAATTCCTTGAGTTTTAAAGTTAATGATAATATAAGTTTCCAATAATCATCATATGAATAACTATAGGGCTCGAACCTGAGATTATTGAAAGAATAAACTTTTTAATCTCAAACTTTTATTATTGTACTTCCTTATAGAGATTATCTTTTAATTATATATATATATATATATATATTTTAAACTTATAATCAGCATAGTATTTGCAATTTGATGTAATATAAAATAAAAAAAATTACAACCTCATTCCATACATCCTCCGATCAATGAATAGATGCTTCATCCTCACGATAACGTTTGTGGCCTCTTGATGCAGAAGAAGTAGATCCACACGTACATGACACCCTATCCAATCGTACCTGCCAAAAACATTTATTATATAAAATCAGTATAATATAATAACAAATTTAAGTTCTAACATAACATCTCTAAATAAAATAATAATTAACATCTAATGTGCTAACAATTAATTATTAGATTATCTATATTCACAAGTTTTTTTTATTACACCATATCTAACTATATACATCTCATCTATATTAAAAATATCTCTCTTTTATATTCATCTCGTTATCTAATTGAATGGATTTCTTTCAATCCCGATTGATTTCTCATCTAGATGGGTTTAAATATACTCAAGCATTTTATATTCACTCTAATATAGTTCGTCAAGTATAAAATAAAATAAAATTTCATATGTTTTCTTGTATATTTAAACAATATAGTGTGGATTAACAAACTAGTTAAAATTAATAATTCTATCAAATATTATTAAAATTATAAGTTGAATCGTAAAATCAAATATTTTTACGAGTCAATATATAATTATTATGCAAAATCATTTTAAAAATTCAAAAACTTATAAAAATAAATTCAAATTATTCTAACTCAGTAACGAGTTCATGTGGAATATAAATATTGCCTATTTTAGCCTCTAAAACAAACTATATATTTTCATTATTTGTTGTAGTAATCACCCCTCATTTTAATACCTTAATACCTCATCCTTTGCTTACGAGTTGTGTTGTCGGCGCATCCTAATTTCTTCCCCTCTTTCTTCCTCATCCTTCATCGAAAATCACAATTGAAAAAACACACACACGCACTAATTACTTTGCCAAGCCCAGGTACAGAGGAAAACTCTTGAAGAAGACTTTCTTGTTCTTGCATTCCTGGGGGTACTCCTGCTAAGTAACCAAGCTTCTTCTTTTTTTAATTTATTCTTTATTCATGAGCTGGGAAATTATTAATTATTTTTCCTGTTCTAAATTTATATATATTATATGGGCATATATAGAGTGAAATTAGTAAGAAGTTGGTAATGTTTATAACATTGAAATTTTAAAGTAGAGTTGGTCTTAACTTTTAGCACAAGTATGTATATATTTAACTTGATCTTTGGTGATATAAGTTTTAAGAATTAAAGGAAAAAGAAATTTAAGAATTGTGTAAAGGGCATTTATTGAATGAAAACAAATTTGAGGAAAGGTGCAAAGAACTTAAAAGTTGAGGGGCGGTGTGTGTTGGGGAATTCCGGCTCCCCCATGCGCGGACCGGGGGTGTACTGATAGTTGCTCAACGGAGGGATAGCACACTGGCACACAATATTTAACGTGGTTCGGCAAATCCGCCTACATCCACGGGAGAGTCTATATTATTGAGATATATAGAGAAAAGATTACAATATATGTGGAGGAGGAGGATCACTTCACTCTCTCAACTCCCAGCTCTTAACTGCTGCACTTGCAGCTGCTGCAATGGCAGCCTGCCATTGCAGCCCTTCACTTTCTCTCTACACTCTTTACATTCTCACCCCTCTCTTAACATTGCTCTCTAAAATCATGTCTCTTTTATAGGCATCTGTGGTGCTACTCCACTTGTTCTGCTGTCAAACATGGCTGCAAGGTTAGGCATGGTAGGTTGCCTAACCATTGAAAAAATGGTGGCTGCCAATAGTCAATGGTTGGTGCACATTAATGGCAACCAACCCAACAGTGTGAAGTGCTCAAATTGAAGAAGAATCAACTTGAAGAATGTGTTAGGAAAACTTAATTGGAAAGGAAAAAGATTATAGATCAATACAAGGAGCTTGAATCAAAGAAGAAATTTGAGAAGCAATATAGGGAAATTGGTTTGAAATATTAAAAACTTTGTTGTGCATTCTTTAGAAGTTTTAGGATTTTTTCACCTGGTAGCTTTCTATGTACAAACCTTTTTTATTTATTTTTATTAAATCCTAACTAGCTTTTGAAGTATTTGGAGATCGTTTCACAACATAGCCAAGCTCTTAAACTATTTATATCCCCTTGGTTAAGACAATAAAACTAGTTTTAGTTTACATGAGACCTTCACAATTTATTTATTTATTTTAGGTTTCTTAATTGTTACTTAATGAAAATAAATGGACATGAATAATTATATTATATTTTTACGTTACTTAAATTATATATGAATTTTTACTTGAATTATGTAATTTAAGGTGCTTGAATTATGTACATAAAAAAAATTACTTATAATTTACATTCTGAATTTACATTGCATTTATAACAACCTTGGATCTATTTGCACAACATGCAAGAACATGTAAATAAGCCGATGAGAACTCTGTCAATTACCATATGTGCATGTTCTTTTGACCAATTTGACTATTCATCAAACTTCTTTTTGGACGCCCAGGAATTTTTTTTGTTGTACTTAAAAAGTCCCATCATCAACATTGAATAGTCATGCAATGTGATCTCTAGATCTATTCCTTTTCGAGTCCAATTTGATTTGTACAAATGGAGGCTATAATACCCAATGATCAATGTAGTCAGTGGCATACTCTTTTTATTTAACAAAATAAACATTACTCACATAAAATGTTAATTACGCTAAACTAGAAACAAACAAGGCAAGTGCACCTTTCAACACATGATAAAAAAAAATTCAAAAATATTTGTTGTCATATTTCATAAAAAGAATGTCTAATTGCATAAATTAAAACCTAAAATATCTCAATTCAAACATAATGCCAAATTACGATAATTTATTCCAAAACTTAAGGCAAAATCTAATTGCAATTATTTTGACATTCATAACATCGATTACGATCAAACATAACTAATTACATTAATTAAAAACTAAAATATCTCAATTAGAACATAATACCCAATTACGATAATTAATCCTAAAATTCACTACTAACCCTAATTGCAATTATCTAGACATTCATAACACCAATTGCTTAAAAAATGCCTAATTGCATAAATTAAAACCTAAAATATCTCAATTGAAACATAATACCCAATTACGATAGTTTATTCCTAGACTCAATGTACACCCTGATTGCAATTATTTAGAGATTTATAATCAAATTACAATCAAGCACACCTAATTGCATCTATTAAAATATAAAATATTGCAATTCAAATATAATACCTAATTACAACAATTTATCCTAGAATTCAACACAAACCCTAATTTCTTTTAATTTTTCTAATTTCAGCCTAATTGATTCCACAAATAACATGAATTACATAAAAACACTCCTAATTGCTTCATTTAAACCTTAAATTATATCATTTAAACAAAATTCCAACTTATCAAACACAACCCTAAAAAATAATAAATAATAAATAATAAATTAAAAATAAAAATCTAACAATTTAACAATGATACCCATAAAATTAAAAGAAATGTAGTGTTTTTACCGTAAGTTGTCGATAGCTAGGTGGTGGTCCTAGTGGTGGTCATGATGGGGAGACTGAAAGAGGTGATTGGGACAATTGGTTTTATTGAAATAACACTAGAATGATGTGTAGGGAAAAGGGGAAGAAGATTATAGTGTTTTGGTGGAGGATTGGTGGCTATTTTCTGCGATCTAGGTGGAAGAACAATTGGCTTTTTAGGTTTTTTTATAACAACTACCGGAAGAAGAAGAAGAGAAAGCTAGGTTTTTATACTTATCAAACATGTGATTATGAAAAATAGTTGTGTTATGTAACTGTGATTTATTATCGCTTCTTTAAATAAATATGCAATTCGTGATCACATGTTTGAACAAAAACATGATTGGTAATCGTGTCTTTATTAAAACTGTGTTATTTCTTAAATATTTTTGATACCCGTGTATTTTTTCTAAACTTTTGTATAACTTTGTTATTGTTAAAAACAAATTGGCATGCAAAGCTATTTTGTAAGGCCTCATTTGTTTTTGTGGTGGCAAAATGCTTTTGCAATTCTTTTTTTAAAAAAAAAAATTTACTTCAAATTAATTTATTTTTATATTTTTAGATCTTTTTAATGTGCTAATATCAAAAATAAATTAAAAAAATATTTTAATATATTTTCAAATAAAAAATACTTTTAAAAGTAATTATTATGACAAACTTGCTGTAAAAGTACTATTATCTTAAGCATATGTTTTCTATTTCAATCAAATGTCAGGAGATTGACTGTTTGTCTTTTCCTTTAACACCTAATCTTTGACATAACACATTTTACAGGTTTTGGAAATGGGAATTTTGGTTCATTCTGTGATCATTGGATTATCCTTGGGTGCTTCCAAAAGTTCAAAAACAATCAAACCTTTGGTGGCAGCTTTGAGTTTTCATCAATTTTTTGAGGGTGTGGGACTTGGTGGATGCATTTCTCAGGTAACAATATGTATGATAAAAAGTCAATTTTTAGATGTGTATCAATGGGTGTCCTATTCTTGCTCTTGTAGCACCCTTCTAATAAAAAAGATACTACTTTGTAAATATTTCTGGCTAGCATACTTTTCATGCAAAAAAATAATAATTATGGGTCACAAAATAGAATTATTAAATATCTCACAGCCCAAGATCCGAGATTAAATTATGAAATAAATTGTGAATATGAACAAGTATATGAAGTTTTTGTTCATCTTTAATGTTGAATATTTTAAAATTTCCTTTATTTAATTGTGAAGGCAAAATTCAAGCTTCGAGCGAAGGTCATTATGATTCTATTCTTCTCCCTTACCACCCCGACTGGCATTGCTATTGGCATATGGATATCAAGAAGTTATAATGAAGCCAGTCCAATGGCATTGATTGTTCAAGGAATTCTTAATTCAGCGTCTGCTGGGATCTTAATATATATGGCACTTGTTGACCTTCTTGCAGCTGACTTCATAAATTCTAATATGCTATATAGTTTTTGGCTCCAACTTGGAGCATACCTTACCCTTTTTCTAGGGGCATTTAGTATGTCACTTTTGGCCATATGGGGAGGAAATTAATAGTCTATGAGAGATTTGTCAATTTATTGGACCTCAATTAAAAGAAATTGAAACTTACTTTCATTTTCTTGGTTCATTTATATTTGTTATTCTTCTTATTCAGTTTTACCTCTTCTTGCTAAAATTATCACATTTATAATCAATGAAGCAGAGTTAATTGAAAATATCCTTCTTTTTAAAAAAAGAAAAAACTATTGATCCTTTTATCAATATAAGGTGCAACTATCTTTGTAAAGAATTACAGAGAACCTCCCATTTATGTTTCTATTATTTTTCTTGTATGCAAATATTAAGTTCTGTACTGTACCACTACAAAATAGAACATACAGAAATATTATTTTGCATTTGAGGATTAACGGATCATCTTAAAAGATTATGTAAAAAACTAAAGCATGTGGTATTTTCATTGTAGCAAAGATCATTATGTATTGTTTTACAATTCATTGTGGATTGAAGTGGTGCTTTTTTTTTTATTTAGTTACCAAACTTTTTTTCTCCTCGATTTGATTCTTAGATGGCAAAATTGGTAGTCAATTGCTTCTAATTTATTCAGGAATGATAGGATTTAAAGATAAGGGACCAAAGTAAAAGAGACATGAAAAATAAGTGTTGCTTTCAAAATTGATGTGAAAAGTTATGTTTGGTCCTCATACTTTCCAATGGACATATTTCCAGTCCTTTAGTTAACAAAAACTCACTTTGTCTAAAACTTTATTTTTCTTATTTTTTTTTATCACTGAGTTCGCGAGTGGGGAGAGAGCCGAATTTCAATTGAAGGAAGAGAAAATTATTGATTAACATCGGTTTTGGCCACTAAAATTGTTGATATTGATGTCAACATATTCCTTTTTTTTAGAGTTCTAATAGGATGTTGTTTGACCTTAATTTTGCTTGAGATGGTAGATTTAGGCTCATAAAGGTTTTTAGATTTAGGGTTGATTTTTAGTTTTTAAACTAACTTTTTGCTAATTTTAGTTCATACATGGGTTTATTTAGTTGTTGTCATTCTAGCCAAGCAAAATAAAAATTAAATATGCTATGTGTATGGGTTTGTCCTTGATTTTTGGCCTATGAGCTAGCCTTATTAGGCTTTGACTCCTGAATTTCTTTTTAAATGGTTCTTTTTTAACTTCATTTAAAAAAAATCAATAAAAACATTTTTTTTAAAAAATTATTCCATTAAATGCTATTTGGCTCTATTTTTATTTTCAAATGAGTTATGATTTTTTTTAATATTATTGTCGCACCCGACATCGCGGTGGCCCTAAAAAATAAATTCTCGATTATGGAAAAAAGAACAAATATCTGGCATCTTGTTCTTTTAGGGGAAAAGGTCTTGTTTAAGGAGTCGCCGCCTAGTATTATGGTCACTAGGAACCCTAACTGGTCAACAGAGATTCTATGGTACGGGATTGGTTACGTAAAAGGGAAGATATTATCACCCCTTAAACGTTCTACTTGAGGCAGACTACATTGCTGATTTTGTCTTAAATTGCTAAATATTTATTGGTTTATGCTCTGATGGTTTACTTGCAATATTCCTGACTCTGGCACCAGTGAATATTCAACTACGAATAATTCCAACTCTGGCGTTGGTAAATATTACGTAGCTATAAAATAAATGTGGATCAATATTTTTATTCCTGACTCTGGCGTCAGTGAATAAACAAATAAAATAAATTTATTTTTACACATGCATATATTTTTTATTTTTCTAGCTAAATAAAATAAAATATAATGAATAAAAATAATATAAATTTAAACCGGTATTTTCATTCCTGACTCTGGCGTCAGTGAATAAACCAATAAATTTATATTATTTTTATTTATGCATACACATTTATTTATTTATTTATTTTTTTCTATTTTTTATTATTTATGTTTTTGGGGGCTGGGCCTAGCTCAGCCCATGTGGGGGCTGGGCTGGACCCAGCCAGCCCGGCCTGGCCACTGGCCCAAACCAGTGGCCCGGTTGGGCAAAAGAAGAAGAAGCACGCGTGAAGTAAATTCACGCGTGCATGAATAGTGTGAAGGTAATTAAATTACCTTCACACTCCATTTGAAAGTTTTATTGAATGCAGAGAATGGAAACTTACCTGTGCAGCGGAGGACGACGACGAAGATGATAGCGCGGTGGCTGTTTTCTTTTGTTTCCCGGTGTGGCTCCACTGCCTTTAGGGTTGTTCTTTTTCTCTGCGTATGATGCTCCGTTGTTCCCCTGTTTTCTAGGTTTTTCTATGGGTTTTGCTCCAGTTCTCTCCTCTGGTTTTCGGTCCCAAAAATCCCCTGTCTTCGTCTGTGTCCTGGCTTCCTCCTCTGTCGGTTCACTCCCCAGCTTTTCCTTTCTTAGTTTTTCTTTCCTCTCCCAGTTTTTCTTCGTTTGGTTTGTGCTCTCTGTTTTTCCTCTCCCCTCTCCGTCCTGGGTTTTTTCTCCTTCCCCCCTGTAGTCCTCTGTTTTTCTTTCCTCTAGTCCCCTGGATTTTGACCTCTACAGTTCCACCCCCTCTTTTGCGAGGTTGCATTTACTCGGGTTTTTATAGGGCTGGGAGATCGATCGGCGTTGTAACAGCCGGCAGTAATGGCGTGGGGCGTTCCATTCAATGGAGAAACGTCCCTGCGTTTAATGGCGGAGCCGCTACAGAGGAAGAAGACGAGCGAACAGTCGCCTCCCAAAACAACTCTGTTTTTACAATCCCAAAGGCTGCTTTCAATTTGGTCCTCGGAAGTTTGTAATTTTGCAATCAAGCTGCTGGTTAAAATGTAATTGGATCCTTGCATTTGCGTGACATTTTCAATGTAATCCTTGGATTCTAATTTTTCACTTTTGACTCCAAACTTTAATATTTCTTCAATTAAGTCCCTGGATAAGTTAATTCCAAGCTCAATTAAGTCTAAAACTTGTCAATTCTCTAATTAAACCCTTGATTGGATTAATTAAATTAATTCCAAGCTTGATTAAGTCTCAAAACTTCCAATCATGTTGTCCTTAACCCAAATTTTAATTCATTCTTTATTTATTTTATTTTACTTTTTTTTCATCATTATTATTTTTTCATCATCATTTTTTTATCCTTTTCAATAAATAAAATAATAATAATAATTAAAATTAAAATGATCAAAAATTGGGTTATGACAATTATAAGGCATTGTTTTTGTATAGCCCTTTGTAATTGTTCTTTTCCCTTCAAATTTGATCTAAGTTAATTACAATTGAATGAGAAACTTATGTTTTGGATACTATTTTATTAGATATCAATCAATTCAATTTTTATTTTTGGATGAGATTCTTGTTTTTTTTTCTCTTTTTTTTTGTTTTCAAAAGAGTTGAAATAATGGGTTTTCTTACATAAAATAATTTTATTTTTGTATAATTAAAAAAAATTAGAGCTCCTTACATGTCACAATTAGGTATATTGATATGCATTTTTATCTTATTTTACCAACTCAATCTTTGGTTAGCACCATAATGATTCTAACATTTATTAATGTATACAATCCTTAATTTATGTTGTTAAATGCATGCATCATCTTTTTGGTTCTCAATTAAATTTTTTTAATGGTGTAAAATGAATTGTCAATGCCTATATTGTTTTTAGTCTTGATAAGAAAAATTAATCCTAACTCGTATTGTGTAATGTGTGCAAATGACTAATTTAAAACAAGGTTGTTAATTCTGTTTTGTTCTAGTTCAAGAAACGAAACAAATTGAAATAGGTTTCATCCCGCTCAAGGTCTCTGCCCATTTCAGAAATTTCTCCCAAATTTTGGCCAAAGCATTTTGGTTCTATTCTAGTTGTTCTATTTTGGCCAAATAGTGTTTTTTTATCTTTTATTTTAAAACAGAAAATCTATATATATATATATATATATGTATATATATATATATATATTTTTAATTTCATTCTTCAACACTTAGTTTATTGAATATTAAATTTCATAATTTATTGTGGTTATCTCAGTTTTATAACCCATGGCACGGGTTTGACGGGTTAACCTAGTTGACTCAGGTTTTTTTATCTATTTTTTTACTGATTTTTTTTCAATTTTATCATTCAACATTTGATTAATTATGAATTATAATTTTTCATTTGTTTTGATTTTTTTTTTATAAAATTATCTCAATCTAATGACTTGAGTCATGAGTTTTGCATGTTAATTGGAGTAGAATTAGGTTGTTTTATGGTCTCATGACCCGGGTCAATCTAATATGTTGTCGTCTTAATATTTTTTAAAAAATATGTCATCTTGATTGTTTTTTAAGTCAAACTGTATTTTTACTGGTTGTCTAAATTGGCTTTGGACCCATCAAGTCAATCGTGTCCCATCGGGTCAACTTTCACATTTTTACTTTTGATTGAAATTTGAATTGTATAATTTCAAGTTAATTTATCTTTGGATTTGAATTAAAATTATATATATATATATAGTACATCCCCGAAATGGAATTTTGAAATGCTCCGAAATATAAACATATTGTTCCAATTGAAAAAATATAACGTCAACCAGAATAGAATTTACAACCTTGGTTTAAAACTAAATTGAGGTTTTCCATAAAAAGGTTAACCATAATTTTATTATTATTACTTTATAATTACTCTTGCTAAGTTAGAAACTAGAGGCAAAATAGGCTATTCTACATCCACACACTTCATCACTGACAATTTATTTAAAAGAGTCTAGTGTTTTTTTTATGATATTAAAAAAGTCAAATTTAATTACATTAAACCTGTTGGTGAGTGGTTATGTTAATTTAAAAATTTAGTCAAAGAGATAAAAATAGATAGATTATTTGACTGAGTTGGACCTTACAATAAGTATTTGAATCTTTTGTGTGTGATAGTACCAATGTCTTTGTTGTTTCTTTTCGAATAAATTTGCCATGAAAATGAATGCAACTTGAATTAAGTAACTGTTGCAATTAAGATAAGTTTTCTAAGAAAAAAAAAATTCATAATTCATAAGTTTGTTTTTTTTTTGTGCATTTTTAGCACAGTAAAAAAATGGGTAAAGTAACACAATGAAGAAAATAATTAGGGATATAGCATTGTTTCACGAGTCGCAGTTTCCATCTTCGACATGCAAGTTGTAGATTAGAAATGTGATTGTTATTTCGCATTTGTCATCCCTAACATGCGAGTCGCAGTCACATCTATGACTTTATATGAAATTAATACCTAGAGCCCTTTTCTTCCCTTTTTATCTATTTATTTCCCCTTCTCTTTCTTTCTACAGCCTCCTGCACCTCCCTTTTCTCCGCCATCAGTGACCTTTCTCTCTATTTTTACTACGAAACACACCCAAAACACCACAAAATCACCTCTCTCTCTCTCTCTCTCTCTCTCTCTCTCTCCCTCTCTCTTCATCACAGGTCAACCTATTTTCGGCCAAAAGCCACCATCGGTCACCATTACCAGCCACACTCTACACTTATAGGTATATTGAACATTTCTTCTATATCAATTTGAAGTAATTTATGTTAATGTGTGTTAGTTTGATTTCATAAAATGTTAGGGTTTTTATAATTTAGTTAATGAGATATAATTTGAGTTGATAATTAGCTTATTTTGTAAAATAATCAATAATTTTGAGTTGTTGTTGATTGTAAATTAACAAAATTATTTTGTTAAAGTAAGTGTTGATTTAGGTTAAATTATTGATTACATCGAATTAGGTATAAAATAAGATAATTGGCTATGAAATACAAGAACTGGATTGATAATTTTGTTATGGTAGCAAGATTTGATGAATTTAGGTATTCGCCAATTAATTTGATGAATTTAGGTTTTAACCAATTATGTTACTGTTATGGTTCTGTTGATAAATTATGCACTTAATAAATTAGATTTGTATTTTGTTGTGTTGTTTGACAATATGTATGATAATTTAGAAATACTATGCTTTCATGATGGTATCGTTATCAATACCGGTAATGGTATCACTTATAATAGAGGAATCTATGAGTTCTTAACTGTTACATTAAACATATCTCTTAAGGAGTTATCTAGAATGTTATATGACCGACCTAGATGGAACATATTTGAAATAGAAGTTGAAATTACTTGGAGGATGTTACAAACCAGGGTTAGTCAAGCTCGTTATGTCGGCGTACCAATCTATAGTGATGAAAGTGTGAATTCAATGTTTGGGTTTGTGAAGATTAATGGTATTGATATGCTAGAGCTATTGTCAAAGAAGAGACAAAAGTAATTGAAGTTGTTTTTTAGATTTGTTTCATCGATATGTGATTGGCGGTCGCACTGAGTTATATATGATATTAAATAGATTTGCGGTGTTTAAGAATTCCATGGCATGGATTTTTCCCGAGCCTATGTTCTATTTTTCATCTTCTTTTTCATAATATCTCTTTCACCTAGATTTGTCTTGTGCATTCATGACTTTAAATAACATTACCTAGTTTATCGAGTGTTGATATTACGAAACCAAACTATAATTATTGTTAGAAATAGTAATTAAAAGAACAGGCATCAAATTTAACATAAAAAAAAATTAATAGGAAATTTTGTTATTTTTAAGAGGGTGAGGCAAGAAAAACGATGAGATTAAAGAGAAAAATTAAGAGAAGAGAGCAAAGAAAGAATGGGTTATCAAAGATACATCAGAGACTTTATGCACGTGTGGTACATGATCTATCCATATCTCCACTTCACTCCCTTTTTTGTCAAAAAAAAGAAGAAGAGGTTAGACATTTGTCTCTATTTCAAATTTGGTTCCTAAAAATTCAATTGTTTCAAATCAATAAAATTATATTTTATTTTGTTAAGTCGAGCATTCACCAAGCTTAGAATATTTTCTTAACACTGAGAGAACCTAAAATCAAGCAAAAAACACAAATCATCAGGTCCAATCATGCATCAACAATATGTGAAAAGATCAAATTGAAAAAAAAAATAAATGATAAAGAGCGGGTTGAACATTTAGTCCTTAATTTGGCAAAAACAAAATAAAAAAGATGAACATTTGTTTCAGTTTTAAATTCAATCCCTAAAAATTTAATTGTTTTAAATAAATAAAATTAAATTTTATTTTGCTAAATCGAGAATTAATATAGCTTCATATGTTTTTCTTAACATCGCAAAAACCCAACATTAAGCTAACAAAAACAAATTATCAAACTTAATTTCAAATCAACTAATGTAAAAAAATCATTTTGAAAAAAAAAAGGTTAAGTACCTAAAAAATTTAAAAGATAGAAAAAATAAAATAGAAAACATTATGGGTAACCATTGTGTCAATACTTGATTGTGTCTTTCTCCTATGTTTCATTTTCATCCTTTCCCCCCTAATATCTCTTATATCTCGCATTATCTTGCGCACTTATAATTTCAAATTCATTTTTTGTTACGTCTTGGTTCATTTTTTTTCCTTCCAATATAGAAAGATATTCTTAAAACACTTTAAAAGTTTTCTATAATACTAGTTTGCTAGCTCACACTATGCTACAACTTAGAGTAAGATTTTTTTAACATAAAAAAATATTCAGGTTATAGAAAATTATTTGATATCGTTATTAAAGTTGACTTGGCGATTCAACCTTAAAATCTTTCAACTTGATGCATTGCTTAGCTCAAGTTTAAAATAAATATGCGTGGAAGTTGTCTCAACATGATCCAATCAACTTGACGGATCCAAAAGCAACCCGGATGACAAGTAAAAAAAGTGTGGTTGGCTTGAAAAAAATTAAAGATGTTATCCTTTTTTTTTTAATATTGAAACGGTGACATAAATGATCAACTCGAGCTTCATGGCTTAACCTGTTAAACTTGCAACTCGAATCAAAGACGTTATTGAATTTAACAACTTTGTTTTGTAAAATTATTTTTTACTTAATGATATTATAACAAAAATAGATATAAGGATTTTTTTTCTGATTATGATAACCTCATAGAAAAAAATAAAATAAATTATGAAAATCAATTCAAAACTAACCAAATGTTAAAGGATGAAATTGAAAAAAAAAATCCAAAAAGAATTCAATAGAAAGAAAAGAAGATGATGATGGAATTTAAAAGAAAAGAAAAGAAAATTGAAAAAAGGTCCAAACTAGCAAGTTAACCTTGAAACATTCAGACCTAATTCCTTACCTAACCCAAGTTGAAAATTAACTCATATGAAAGTTGTTTCAAAGTGACTTAATCGACATGGTGGGTCTAAAAGCAACCCGAACAACTAGTAACAAAACATAGTTTTGTGTTTTTTATAAGAAAAATCATGATGACATTATTTTTTTAATATTAAGATGGTGACATATTGGATAAACCAAAGCTTCGCGGTTTAACCAGTTTCCTGATCATGGAGTCTATTGGATTTAACAACTTTCTTTCAACTATTTTTTACTTAAAAATATAATAACAAAAATAGATATTCGCAAGATTAAGTACAAATTAAATGCTAAAATGTTTATTTGAGATTACGATAATTTCATAAAAAGCAAATCGAAATAAATTATTAAAATTATTGAAGGATGAAATTGAAATTAAAAAAAAGACAAAAAGAGATTGAAAGAAAAATAATAAAATGTAGATTTAAAAAAAAAAACTTCATTCTTATATGACTTTAAATTTTTTCTATAATATCATAATGTTACTCGGTCATTTTCTTCTTCCTTTTTTTTTTCCTTTCATTTTTAGTTTTTTAAAGCTTGTAGTTTCATAACCTTAAGTTGTTGAAAAAATAATTCGTTACCTAAAAAAATTAAGATTATTGAGCTCAATTGTTTTGGTTTTTTTGTTATCAAAAAGTATTTTTCTACCACGCTTAATGCAATGGGATTATCAATATATCATTATCAAAAGTTTTGCTTTGTTTCTCTTTTGATTTTTATTTATAAAAGGTGTATGGTAGTTTTCTTTTAATTCATAAGAGATGGTATCCCCGTGCGCTGTCGCGGGCTTATAAAATAAATGTACTTGATAGTGTTATAATTGTGCACCAGTGCTAGATAAGTAATAAAAACTAAAGGTATGATGGAGTCAATATTTCATGACGAAAAAAAAAGTTGTGTTGGTGATCAACAATTTAGAGACTGAACAAAATGATTTGTAGCAATCCACAGTGTTTTGTGAGGAAAGATACAGTGCTTTCGCTACATGATTTAGCTTTTCTGTTAATAAAAAACAAAAAAAAATTACAAAGCTAAATTTTCTACCAACTTAATATTAAAAAAAACAAAGATAATTTTGGAAGGAAAAAAACCCATGAGGAAAAACGTTGTAGCAATTGACAATGTTTTGTGAGAAACATTACAATGCTTTCCCCAATAAATTAAAATAAAAAACCATTTAGAAAAATACTGTAGTAATCCACAGTGTTTTGTGGGAAAAATACAACGCTTTTCTCATATGATTTAGCTTTATTGTAATTATAATTCTTAACCAACTCAATATTCAAAAAAAATCAACGAAGATAATTTTGGAAAAATTCATATGGAAAAACACTGCAACAATTCACAGTGTTTTAAAAAAAGAAAATTACAAAGCTAAATTCTTAATCAACTTAATATTAAAAAAATCAAATCGACAGAGATAATTTTAGAAAAAAAATAGCAAAAAAAAAACCACCTAAAAAAAGGGAAAAAATCATGTTGAAAACATTGTAGCAATTCATAGTGTTTTGTGATGAAACCTATAATGTTTCCCCACATGATTTAACTTTATTTGTAATGACTTGTAATTATAATTCTCAACTGGTTCAATATAAAAAAAATAAAATTGACAAAGATAATTTGAAAAAAATCATAAGAAAAAAAAAAACCATGTTGAGAGACATTATAGCAATCCACATTGTTTTGTGAGGAAAGATATAGTGTTTTCCCCATATGATTAAGTTTTATTACAAATTTAAATTCTAACTAACTCAATATTAAAAAAATAAAATCGATGAAGATAATTTTGGAAAAAAACATTACAAAAAAAACACAAAAGAAACTGGAAAAAAAAACATGTGAGGAAAAACTGTAACAATCCATAATGTTTTATGAAGAAAAACTTGTATTTGCTTGTAATTATAATTGTTAACCAGCTTAATATTTTAAAAATAAAATTGACAAAGATAATTTTAGAGAAAAACATAACAAAACAGAAAAAAGCCATGTGGAAAAAAAACATTGTAGCAATTCTCAGTAATGTACGAGAAAAGTTATAGTGCTTTCCTCACATATTGTAACTCTAATTTTTAACCTGTTCAATATTAAAAAATAAAATAAAAAAAAGATAATTTCAGAGAAAATTATAAAAAAACAAAAAAAAACTATGCGGAGAAACACTGTAACATTCAACAATGTTTTAAAGAAAAAAATTTCAAAACTAAATTCTCAATCAGCTCAATATAAAAAAAGAAAATCGACAAATATGATTTTTAAAAACAAAAAAATAAAATAGAAAAACTATATGAAAAAATACCGTAGCAATCCATAGTATTTTAAAGGAAAAAAATTATAAAGCAAAATTCTTAACCAACTTAATATTTAAAAAGTAAAATCAACAAAGATAATTTTGGAAAAAAAAATTAAATGAAAACAAAAAAGAAAAAAAAGGAAATTTTAAAAGAAAAGTGAAAAAAAAGAAGAGGAAAGCACTGTGGATTACTATTGTAATCCACAGTGCATTTGGGTGTGAGGAACAGTGATTTCCCTGCACTTTTTAGTTTTAAATAGAAAAACAATGTGGGAAAACACCGTAACAATCCACGGTGTTTTAAAGGAAAAAATTAGAAAGTGAAATTCTTAACCAGCTCAATATTTAAAAAGTAAAATCAACAAATATAATTTTGGAAAAAAATTAAAAAAAAAAGAAAAAGAGGAAAGTTGGAAAAAAAAAGTAAATAAAAGGAAAGTATTATGGGATTACTATTGTAATCCCATTTGTGTGTGGGTAAATAATGATTTCCCCCACACTCTTTAGTTTAATGTATAAGGTGGCATGCTCGCGCGCTGCCGCGGGCTTATAAAACAAATATACTTGATAGTGTTATAATTATGAATCAGCGCTAGATACGTAATAAAAACTAAAGGTATGATGAAGCCAATATTTCATGATGGGAAAAAAAGTTATGTTGGTGATCAAAAACTTAGAGGCTGAACAAAATGATTGTTTTCACCATATTTTTTTAGCTTTTCTGTTAATAAAAAGAAAACAAATTATAAAGTTAAATTCTCTACCAACTTAATATTAAAAAAAAACCAACAAAGATAATCTTGGAAGGAAAAAAACCTATGAGGAAAAACATTGTAATAGTTGACAATGTTTTGTGAGGAAAACTACAATGCTTTCTCCAATAAAATCAACAAAGATATATAATTTTAGAAAAAATCATAAAAAAAACCATTTAGAGAAATATTGTAACAATTCATAGTGTTTTGTGAGAAAAGCTACAACGCTTTCCCCATATGATTTAGCTTTATTGCAATTATAATTTTTAACCAACTCAATATTTTTAAAAAAAATCGACAAAGATAATTTTTGAAAAAATCATATGGGAAAACAGTGCAACAATTCACAGTGTTTTAAAGAAAAAAAATTACAAAGCTAAATTCTCAATAAGCTCAATATTAAAAAAAAAATCGACAGATACAATTTTAGAAAAAAAATAGTAGGGAAAAAAACCATGTTGGAAACATTGTAGCAATTCACAATGTTTTTGTGATGAGAGCTACAGTGCTTCCCCGCATGATTTAGTCTTATTTATAATGACTTGTAATTGTAATTCTCAACCAGCTCAATATTAAAAAAAATAAAATTGACAGATAATTTTGAAAAAATCATATGAAATAAAAACCATGTTGAGAGACACTCTAGCAATCTATAGTGTTTTGTGAGGAAAGCTACAATGCTTTCTCCACATGATTAAGCTTTACTACAAAGTTAAATTCTAACCAGCTCAACATTAAAAAAATAAAATTGACAAAGATGATTTTGGAAAAAAATATTACAAAAAAAAAAAACACAAAAGAAACTGGAAAAAAAACCATGTGGAAAAAAACAATATGACAATTCATAGTAATTTACGAGGAAAGTTACAGTGTTTTTCTCACATATCGTAATTGTAATTTTAACCAACTCAAAATTAAAAAATAAAATCAAAAAAGTTAATTTCGGATAAAATCATCAAAAAACAAAAAACCATGCAGAGAAACACTATAAGTAATCAACAATGTTTTAAAGAAAAAAAAATTACAAAACTAAATTCTCAATCAGCTCAATATTAAAAAATCAAAAATCAAAAAACATAATTTTGAAAAATCAAAAAATAAAATAGAAAAACCTTGTGAGAAAACACCGTAGCAATTCACAATATTTTAAAGAAAAAAATTACAAAGCAAAATTTTTATCCAGCTCAACATTAAAAAAGTAAAATGGACAAAGATAATTTTGAAAAAAAATAAAAAAAAAAGAGAAAATTTGGAAAAAAAATGAAAGTAATTTTGGAAAAAAAAGGGGAAATTTGAAAAAAAAAGATGAAAAAAAGTAAAAAAAAAAAAGTGAAATGCACTGTGGATTACTATTGTAATCCACAATGCACTGGGTGTGGATGAACAGTGAATTCCCCACACCTTTTAGCTTATTGCTTAATTATAATTCCTAACCAACTTAATATCAAAAAATAAAATTGACAAAGATAATTTTAGAAAAAAAAAACAAAAACTATGTTGGAAAAAACATTGTAGCAATATACAGTAATTTGCGAGGAAAACTAGAGTGCTTCCCTCACATATTGTAACTGTAATTTTTAACTAGCTCAATATTAAAAAATAAAATTGAAAAATAAAATTTTGAAGAAAATCATAAAAAAACAAACAAAAAAAACTGTGTGAAGAAAAACTGTAACAATCAACAATGTTTTAAAGAAAAAAATTACAAAAGTAAATTCTCAATCAGCTTAATATTAAAAAAATAAAATCGACAAGTATAATTTTAAAAAATAAAATAGAAAAACCATGTGGAAAAATACCGTAGCAATCCACAGTATTTTAAAGAAAAAAATTACAAAGTAAAATTTTTAATCAGCTTAATAGTAAAAAACTAAAATTAACAAAGATAATTTTGATAAAAAAAACAAATTAGAAAAGGAAAAAAAGGAAAAAAAAGTGCAAAAAAAAATGAAGTAACAAAAAAAACATAAAAAATTTAAAAAAATTTAAAAAAAAGTACAAAAAAGTAAAAAAATAAAATTATAGATTATTGTTATAATTTACAATGATTTAGTGATTTTGGTGTGGAAAATCAGTGATTTTCCCGTATCATTTTGAGTATTGTATAATATAATATGTATAAAGCGTATAAGTTGCAGGTGCAAGTGGCTGGGGCTCTGTGAGGACTGAGGAGTGGAGTTAGAACTTTGAAGGGCAGTGAGCCACTGAGCCTTATTGTAAAGGTCGATTTTCCTCTGGGCTTTATGCCCTCAGTGAAACTGGACATATGCCTTGTTTTTTGGGCCGAATAAAATCTGTGTGTTATAGCCTTATAGGTCTTTTGTCTCAGGCAGAAATCAAAGCAGCAGAAGTAAGGAGGCACACCGATTTTCAAAGGTAAAGCTCTCAGATTTCTCATTTCATAGTCTTTGTTTCCCAGTTTCAGAATTTTATAGGGTTCAGTATTAAATTCATGTATATTTTTTCTTTGATTTATATATATTTCTTTTTTCTTATCCATTTAGACCCACTGTTTTAGTTTTGCAGTAGTTTATTTTCTGTTATTGAATGGGCTAGTCAAGCTGCATGATTTGGTTCCCTTTTGCAGTTATATGGCTCTATCTGTTTGTACCTTTCAATGTCTACTTGTCAGTTGTGTATCTCCAGTTTGGTGGGGGTGAAGATTTTATCATCGAATTCTCTACTTTATCAACAGACCCCTTGTTCGTGCTGTGAGTTGTGACCGAGGAGTCGGGAATTAGCAGGCAGTTACATTGGGGCTCCTGTATTTTTTTTTTCAGAGCCAAAAAGCCCTTGATTTGTTTGTTACTAAGAGGCTAAAGTCAGGTGCCTTTCAAATTTCTTTGTTAACTTGGTTTATTACTTTTGAGTATGTATCAAAATGTTAATTTGATTTGTTAACTAGTATCAGCTCATTTATTTAACAAAGAAAAGTATTAATTAATTTGATATTCATGGCTTTGTGTGTTTTTAAAAGTAAACATTATCAGTTTTTGGAAAGTAAGACAAGATGGAAAGATACATAGAAGCCATTATTTTTCAGTTTTTGTTTTCGGGTAAATGTCTGAATCCGAGCCTGTCTTGTTCTCCAATACTCTTTCCTTTTGCTTGGTCTGATTCTTATATATTTTTTATGAGTTATGGATTTTTGATGAGGTATTTTCTAAGAGGAATTGAACTCTCTTTTTACTTGTCGCTCAACAGTCTTTGATTCTCTCTCTCATTGAAGGAAGTAGAGATGGCTGGAGTGATAATGAAGTTTTTCGTCACCTCCATGCTTATGTGGATGGCTCCTGTCGCAATCCTATATGCTTTTAACCATGACTTGATACCCGGTAAGATTGTTTTCTTTATACGTGATTTTCTTCTTCAAGGTAATTTGTGTATTTAGCCTGAATCATGCCTATGCCAATTGTGTTATTTGTCAAACAAATGCTTTTGTATCTGTCTTTTAGAATTTTTGAAACTTGTTGGTGTTTGATCCAGTTCTCATGCCTATTAACAATCTTTAGTTTTCACTTGTAAGTTGTGGGAAAGAAATTTTGGATTCTGATCTTAACTTGTTATTTGGCTTGTTACTAGTATTCATGAGCGCCTGTGTTTTAATTCTGCTATTTTTTTATCAGTCAATATGTTCCACCTAAACATGTTACAGCAAATGCATCGAATGCTTCTTCTTCTTAACCTGTTACCAAGTTGAGAAAAAAGCATTATCGGGATGCTTATGTGAGAGTTTTGTTCAATTGCTTTGGCTGTTTCAGCCAGTAGTATGAATTTTGTCAAATTCTCTTGTTTCTGTTCTGCTGGTAGGTTTTGAGAAAATAGAACCTGCAAGTTTAGTGATATTAGGAACATGCACTTCTCTCCTCGTAAGTGGCTGTTATTTTGTTCTTAAATTAAATTTGATTGAAATTTTGAAACAGGTATAACCAAATTGTCTCCCCATTCCTTGACACTGTTGAGCGGATTTGTTGCTGTCATTTCCGTCAATATAGTCATCGCATTCTACATTTATATGGCAATAAAGGAACCCTCAGATAAACATGAGCCAGATCCAGCATTTCTTGCTGAGGCCGAAGCTAGTGTAAGCCAGTCTGCAGGTAAAGTTGGGGATTCCTCCCAGTCGCTAAAGAAAGAAGAGTAGGTCGGATGAGGCCCTTGGAGGGGGGAGGGCGTGGAATTGAATTTGAAGCTGCGCTTGCAACTTTTCGTCGTTTGTTATAGATGCCTGAGTTTTGACGCCGTTGTCAGAATTTTCTTATATCATGACGTTAAGTCTTAGTGTTTGATATTGTAGTTATTTTTGCGGTTGTGGTTTAGAGAAAAACAAATTTAAAAAAAGTTATAAGTTGTAGTTTTTTTCAAACCCAAGTTTTTATCCGCCGCAGGGAGCTGAATGTACTTAACCTTTTGCCTTTTCATACTGATCTCATTTTTGCATGGCATATTAATTGGATATAAGATATTAGCAATTATTAACTGTTAAGCTTTTTTTGTGTAAAAGATGCTAGTAGAGATATAATTAATAATTAACTATGCGAGGATGAATAGCTCTATAATATGTTGCTTTGAATAATGTCTGGTTATGGCACAATCCTGACTATAGGAGGGATACTGGTTCTCAGACACCGTGCGCCTCTAAGTTCTAGCACTAGTTAACTTTCAAGAGGAGAGCTGGAATAATTTCCGTTCACCTAAATGCATTCCATACGTTGCAAAATATGATATCTGTATTTTTTTCTGATCACAACTAAAGACACCAAAAAACTGAAGGTTTACGTTTGCTAAAGGGCCTTCTCCTTTGGTGGGTCAGGATTTAGTCCATCAAAGATGTTGGCAGAACAGACAACGTTGGTTGTGTGTGATTTGAGAAGCAGAAAACTTCCGGGCACCCTTGACGAGACTCGATCAGAAAATTGACTGCTGGAAACAATTTGAACAAGCACAAAGAGAGCTTCTATGACCATGATTAAGCTACTTCAATTCAAACAAGCTCAAACATTTAATCACTTAGCAATTCCACAACACTGCCACTACATATTATGAACAAATCCTCCTGCAAAATAAACAGTGAGCCAGATCCATTTTTTCAGAAAGATACTCCTTACTAGTACTTTTATTTTTACTTGCAGCAACTGAAGAGCGTATACATAATGGTCATAAACAATTAAATGTCAATGATTTCCAACCAATCCCATCCAGAAACCAAAAGATCTCAATCTGTTACATTGAAACAAAGCTTAGCCTCATCCCAAGGACCATTGATCTCAAACTTGTATTCCTGAATTCTTATGAGCCAATAAGGACAGATAATGCTTATAAACAACAATAAACCAAACAGTAGCATGAAAAGTAGGTGGTGCAGTGTATAAACCAAAGCCAGGGTCACAACCATCAACCCAAAGGAAAACAGAAGGTGCAAGTGGAAGGAGAATTTCTTGATACAGTAAGTGACAAATGGAGCAAAAAGGAAGACTTGCAAGGAAAATAGCATGATGGCAAATACATGCAGCCTTGATGGAAGGCGAGATGCAATAAAAACTGAAGCAACTACAGAAGCATTTAAAGAGACACAACTGGTTAAGCTTGGATTTTTTAAGGCCACAGGAGCTTTAATGGTCGATCCTGAATAGTCATGCAGGAAAAGATGAAGTACAAGAAGCGAAACAGTTACTGCCCATATGGAGTCTGAGCTTATGGATCTTGTGAGAGTGTGATAAATAGGAGCCAACATATATAACCCAGTTGTGAAAAAGGATATATTGAGGATATAATGGAAGAGAAGATTCAAGGAACGCATTTCTTTGGTTAAAAGCAGAACTAAAAAACCTGATCCGAAAAGGCTAGCATCAAGGAGCAAGAGCGAATTTTCATCAAGGGCTGATTGGAGGGTGTGAGCCCACACCAAGCCAACAAGAGCAACAATGCACAGATACTGAGAGATAGAAACTGAGTCCTGCATCACCTTCAGCATGTCCCGCTTAACAACATTAGCATTCATGACCATATCTTCAAGAAAAGACTCATCAGTGTGATTGTCATCAAACCCAGGCTGCATTCCTCCATAAGCAACTTTCCTCCACTTGGGATGAAGCGGACTCTCGCTGATGATGCTATCCATTAGGAACAAACAATGCTATTGCTTATCCAACCCCTTGCTTTCAAAAATAACAGCAAAAACAAAACCCTTATTCATCTAGAATGAAGAAATACAGCAACAGTCTTCCAATCTGTCACATGATGATTTTTAAAAGCAAAATACCCCATTGTAGACTGTCTGGATGCTTTTAGGTTCAGCCTGTGATTTCAAACACCTACAGATCACAATCATTAGACATCAATGAAAAGAAAGATAAACTAACAGGGACAAGCTACATATACAAGGCTGCACTTGCAAACGGATACATAAGAAATGTGACGCTAGTGAAAAAACAATTCCCATTGCTACTCCAGACCACGAGACCACAGATGAGTTTATCACATTAACAATCCTTCAATCAGCTTAACATGTAACTTATGAGAAATTCAATCCATAGGTAAAAACAAACTTATATGCTACCTTACTTTGTTTCACATTCTTGTGAAATACAGACCAGATGCAAGAAGATGATAGCTTATCACTAACTAAATTCATGCTTTCGACAGCTTAATCTAGTTTTTTTATTTTTCTTGTTTTCGGAATATCTCCCACTCTTTTTTCAAGTCCCTCTAGATTATCATTTTTTGTTTCAAAAACATCAATTCTTAAAATTCAGTTGCTGAAGAAAAAAACCATGATCACTATTTCCCTTCAGTGCAAAACTGCATTACAATTTCCAATAAAAGAAAATTTACAAATATTGTTAAAAAATGGTTAGAAAATACTGTTAACAGAGAATAGTTTAGAGAACGTGAACAATGCGAAAGCATCTAGAAACGAGATAAAATCAGGTACGTTGATTGTTATTTTGCAATGATTTGCATAGAAAAAATAGTTCATGCCAGGTGAAACCAGATTTCCACATCAAGAACTGCTTGGGAAAGTGAAATAAAACAAGACGAAGTCTTCACAATGAAATGAACAATGATAATTGAGACCCATTTTGTGAATGTCGATTAGAGAGATATTTTATTTTACCTGTGAGAAAGAAATCTCGATTTGTGTCCTCTTCTCCGTTGCTTGATTTTCTTCTCGGAGTGAAAAACAGATATGATTTGATTGCCTGAAGAAAACGCGTTTCTTTACTACAAACTATAAAAATAAACACGCGGAAACGTTTTTATTAGACAAGTAGCAAATAGGTTAACCTCGTTGATCTCTGAACTACTTTGATTTTGTTAATTTAACCCCTCATCGATGTGATTTATTAATTTGACCCCTGTAATTCATATTTTTTTGTTGAATTGGACCACCCTTTCTTCTGCTTTTATCCAATTCAAATCTTTAATTTTCACTAAAACAGCCCACGTGTCATTTTAATATGAGGTCCAATCTTAATAACCCAGGTAAGGCACCAAGTTTAGTTATCTTTGGACAAAATTCTAACAATACTTAAATATAAGACCTTAAAAAGATTCTACGTAAAAAATATGGAAAATATTATAGTGCTTTATTGTTCATATTAATAGTGAGCACCTCAATTTTTTTTATTAATTTTTAAACTTTGTTTTCTTCCGATTAGACCCTTTTACAACCTAATTTGATTAAATTAGGCTCTTTCTTCTCTCTTTTTTCAATTTTGCCCCTCCCCTTTTCTACTTTCCCCCCTTTTCTCTCTCAATTTCATCTTTAAACTTTTTTAACAGTAGATTGAGTTGTCCTTGGATTGCCTAAATCATTAGGGCAACTTCTATATAGTTTAATTTCAAACCCAAATTAGATAAGGAGTTGAGTCTAAAGATTTTTTTTCTTTTAAAATTTATCTCTTTTTTTTTTCTAAATCTCGTCCTCGAATTTTTTTTTCTGTTTGGCTTGATTATCTTTGAACTGGCCAAGTCGATATGGTCACATCAAGGCAACTTTCACACAATTTAATTTAAAATTAAGGTTAAGTAAGGAATCAAATTGAAAGGTTTCAAGGTTGATCTGTTAGGCTGAGTTTAATAACAATGTCTAATAGCTCTCTTCAATTTAGTTTTTTTTTCATAATTAAAAAAAAACTTGATTCAACTTGTATCGTAGTGCGAGCTTATAAGCTAGTTATATCTAATTAAACTTATTTATAAAGTTCAACAAACCCATTTATTCCTACAAAATCTTAAAATTTATAAATATCTAATGTTAATTAATACAAAGTAATTATTTTACTAAGCTGAATAATAGATTGAAAGAAGGAAATATTTTTGAAATCTATTAAAGAATTATTGGTATTATTTGAAAAAAGTCTGGAAAGTTTTTGTCTAGATCAATTATTTAAAAATGAAAGGAAATAAAAAGTTACAAAAATTATTGTTTTTGTATTTGACCAATTAAATGAAATGTAAATAGAATAAAAATAAAATATTTTCAAATGATAAACAACAGCAAACATGACGATATATGGATAGAAGTGGAATATGTTGCTCGTGTTTTGCGGAAATTTTTTTTCATGAATCAGCATGTCTTTACCATCAAGAAATTTTCTTTAGAATTTTGAAAGGATTTCAGCCAGACCTGGAGACTTGTATTGTGAAAAAAAAGTGATTAAAACTCAAAATTCTAGTATTTATTAGTTTTTTCAGTAAAAGTTGAAATCTTGACACTACAAAGACAAATTATAAAGCACCTTCTAGCTATTCAAAGGTAAAAAATAAATAAAAGAGCTAAAGATAATCTAACCTTATAAAATAAATGATGCAAAAAAGAAACAAATAAAAGATTCTTGTTGTTGTTGATACTTCACAAATCCTTCCAAATTGCTTCATAAAAAATGAGTTATTCTTCTTAACTATCTCTCATATTAGTTGAGAAGAATAATTCCATGGTTAAAGAGTGCAATTATATATAGCAAAAATACTATCAACTTTGACAAAATAGAATCTTTAAGAGAGTAGTAATGCTCTGAAAAAAAATTACTTCCATTAGCAATTATAACTAAAAGTGAGGTTAATTAGTAACAACTAATAGATGATCCACTTTCTATATCATGGGTTATATTTTTTTAAAACTAAAAAAAAAATCAAGATGATATATTAAAAAAAAAACTATTGAAGCAATGACATATTAGATTGACTCAGTTGTTTTTACTTAACCTACCGAACTCATTACTTGGATCATCAATTCCAGCATTATTTTTTAAAATTATTTTTCATATAATTATATAATACGTGATCTAGGTGCGGGCTGAACTTGACTTGATTAATTTGTTATTTATGAGATTATAATCACATGATAAAATATAATTGTTTGTAAAATTAAGTACCAACTAAATATTAATGTATTTGTTTGAAACCATAATAAACCCATAAATATCAAACCAAAAAAATATTACGTAGCTCAATTAAAAACAAGTAAAATGCTAAAGGATTATATATATATGAAAAATAAACACCTATTTTCTTGGATAGGCAGCCATCCCTCTGGGGTACAAAATCTATTTTACCTGGTTTTTAAGCCAAAAAAACATCTAAGAAACATCTCAGGGACCTCAAAAAACCAAATTTTGGTAACAAAAATTAAATAAAGGTAGAAAAACCAAATGAAAGAACAAATAAAAATTCCACACGCTTGGGCATGTTAATTTTTTCCCCCATTTTTAGCCTTGTCTCATTTTAAAAAAATAGCAGGCAATGATGCTTCATCTGCTGTTATAGTTTTCGGTCGCCAGAGATTGGTAAAAAGATAAAAGAACTTAATTATAATAAAATTTTTAACCCGATCAATTTTTTGGACAAAATAAATGGAAAAAAGGACCTAAATGTAACCCCCAAGAAAATAAAACTCATTGACATTAAGAATGACAAGTTTTTCAATTTTCATCTTCGAAAAATGAGTATTTTTCAATTTTCTCTATCATTCGCTGTAATATGACAACTCTCTCCCTTTTTTTTCCCTCAAACTCAGGGACTCAAATGAAAGAAAATGAAGTTTTGGATCTAACAATGTAATATCAAAACAAAAGGGACTAACAATATTTTTTGACAAAACCCAAAGGCAAACAAATAGAAAAAAGCGTTGACACATTAATTTTTTTTTAAAGGACCTTCATATATTTAACTAATATAATCTTGGTCCTCTCATTTTCAATCATTGTCATACAATAAAGTCATATTATTTTTTTGTGATATTAGGCACAAGAAAAATATCGATATGAGTTTTTGTAATCGAGATAACCATAAAAAACAGATTAAAACAAACCATCAACTTCAAATTCCAATCAACACAACATTAAAGGATCTAATTGAAAATAAAAGAAAATTGATGTCTGAACGGTGAAAAAAACAAAAAGGGCAAGTATTGACACTTTTCCTAAATAAAATAAAATAAAATAAAAGAATAGCTATTTTTCATTTCCTTCAATTTCGGTTTCCACTTTTAACTCCTTGCAATCAAACATATTGATTTTTTTTTAATAAACTAAGCATTATTTTGATGACGAGTTGCTTTTGGAGACCTCAATAATCATATAAATGGCAATAAAAACCAATTATCAATTTAAAATCTCAATCAACACAATATCAAAAGCATTATAAAAGGTAATTAAAAATAACTATCAATTTAAAATTAAAATCAATACAATATCAAAGAATTAAATTTTAAAAAAAAATTAATAACACAAAGTAAAATAAAACACTATTGCAATTTATAGTGAATTGTATCATAACCTACCTACAGTGAATTGTTAAAGCTATTTTAGTTTTATTTTTTAATTTTAACTTTAACAAGGATGCTTTAAATAGGTTAATACAGGAAAAAAAAAACCAAGAGTTGTTGTGAAAACAGCTTAGATACAAATTCATTGCATTATAGATTGAAATAGTATAATGACATCTTTTCTCTTCAAAACAAAAACCAAATGCATTGACCTTTGGAGGCAAAAAAGTATTTTCCACATTATATATTTGTCATTATAAAATTGATTAAGGTTATAAAAGTTCATCCATTTTATTTTTACATAGAAAAATAACATAATTATCTTTTTAAAAAATAATTAACAGGTTATAGGGGCTTTAACATCATTTTTAAAAAATAAAAAAAATAGTGAATTGACCTTAATGCTCTTAGAGAAAAAATTTGTAAAGCTAGCTTTCAAGGGCTTTTCTATCATTTCCATTTTTTATATATATATATATATATATATATATATATATATATATATATATATATATATATATATATATATATTATTGAGTTTGTTAGGGGAAATTTACTACTTTAATACATATAGTACATTATTAAAAAAAAATTGGTTGGCGCACGCACCGATATGTTGCCTTCGAGTAGCGTGTAAGTTGTCATCTGGTCGCCGAACATTACTTTCCACGCGCGACATTCGATTCATTGTGGCTTCCTTTGCATGTTTGAGCAGCGCGTGTTGTCGGAAGGGCTCGGATTTGGCGTCAATGGCCTTTCCCCCCTTTTTCTCTCCATACTCTTCGATTTCCATGTCTACCTTCTACTTTCTTAATCAACCCTTCAATTTATTTTTCATTCACATTTGGTTTATGTTAGTTTGATTATTATTTGTTTTATTTTGAATAATTTATGAAATTAACAATTTTTTTCAATTTCATTCCCCTTTATTTTTTTCAATGGTCAAATTTAGTCCTTATTATTTTGATTGTTATTTTTTATTTAGGATGATTTTTAAAACTGGATTTTTTTGTGATTTCATCCTCTTTCATTTTTCTTCCATATTGAATTTAATCTTTATTCTTCTGATTGTTTTATTTTTGCTTGAGAAAATTTTTTAAATTAATTTTTTTATTTCATACTTCAACATTAAATTTATTAGAAATTAAGCTTTTTAATTGACCCCGGGTCCAGATTCACGGGTTGCGATTTTTAGAGATTAACTCAGGTTTAGAAGATTTGCCCAAGTTTACTTGAGTTTTTTTTTTTTAACTCATGTTTTTTCAATTTTATCCATTAACATTTATTCAATTAAAGATTAAGCTCTATTATTTTTGTTTGCTTGCTTTTTATAGGGGTTTTCACTAATTTTAAAAAAGACCCGCGTTATCTCCGGTGTTTTTACTTTTTTTGTGTTAATTTTAGGTTTTTTAAAATATTCTTTTTAATTAAATTAAATTAATTGATTAAATATAAAAATGAGATGCTAACTTCACAATAATTTATTGGGTTTGCCTTTTGGGTTGTTGCTTTGACGATGTGTATGGCCTTTTTCAGTGTCGTCATGAAGTGTTTCATTGTGGTGTTAGAACCATCTTGATGAGCTTTTTCTTGTGGTAGGGCGATATCCATGACAAAGCAACGATAAGTCTTCAATGAGCTGTTCTTTCATCTATTTCTAAGTATAGTATTGATGACTTATTTTTTTACGGTTAATTATTGTTTTTTTTTTGTTCGCTTTATTTATGACATTTTTTTTTAATTGTGTTGTTAAATTAATTGGGCTTATTGCACCAAATCAAGTCAATAGCCCGAGTCCAAGATCTTTCTTACTTATTTAAAAATGCTAGCATTACATGAATATTTTTTTTTATGTTATGAAAATATGACTCGGCTTGCCGCGTAATGCATGCCATATCTAAGTATATAGTACATAAGTAAGATGAGACCCACTTATGAGTGAGAGACCGTATGTGAAAGAGAAATTTTTATGGTATTTAAGGTGCAACTAGTAATATTTTATTAGTTATTTTATGAGATTATTTTAATGAAAAAACAGATATAAAGAGAAGAAAAAAAATAAAATTCATGATTCATTAAAAGTAATAAAAATATCTTAATCTAACTTGAGTCTGAGATCTTTCTTGCTTATTTAAAAATGCTAGCATCATCGCATAAATATTTTTTTATATTATGAAAAATATGACCCGCCTCATGGTGTCGAAAATGAGGCTCACTTACGAGCTGGAGGCGGCATAAGGAAGGAAATTTTTTATAGTGATCAAGGAGGAATTAATAATATTTTATTAATTATTTTTTAAGTTTATTTTAATAAAAAATAGATATATATAAAAAAAATCTCATGAACACTAAAAGTAATAAAAATAACTTTGTCTAAATTTTCTCTCTTTAATTTATATGTATCGTTTTTTAAAACAACGGATCGATATTTACTTAGGACTATAATTACAAAAGTGTGAAAAACCTCTAAGCTGATGTGGCAACCAGTCTCCTGGAGATTCCTAATTTAAATCAAGGCAGGAGATCCGACTCAATAAAAAACACAGATTCATACACAACCAGAAGGCGAAAGGCTGGAAAACCAACAAACCCTAAAAATAGGAAAGAACCCCAAATTGTAGTAGAAGAAGAATCAGCTGCTCCTGCAGAAAAAAGCGAGATTTAAATAGAGATCGCGAGAGAATGGGAAAGAAGAAGAAGAGAGTATCGTCAAAAGTTTGGTGCTATTACTGCGATAGGGAATTCGATGACGAGAAGATTCTAGTACAGCACCAAAAAGCGAAGCACTTTAAGTGCCATGTCTGCCACAAAAAGCTATCCACTGCTGGTGGCATGGCCATTCACGTTCTCCAGGTCCACAAAGAGTCCGTCACCAAGTAAAATCTACTACCGCTACTCATTTTTATTTCTCTCTGTTTTTTTTTAAAATAATTTCTTGCCTTTTATTTAATTTTATTTCTTAGACGGAGAATGAGATAAATTAGAACCATTGATCATTACTTTTGATTAATTAGGTTTTCATTAATTGATTTGGGATTTACATTATTTGGATATATTTGCAAAATCATGATCTGTTTGGCAATAATTAGTTGTTCATTGGAATGATAAATTCAACTGCTAACAATACATGTTGTTTTAAGTTTTTTTTTTTTTTTTCCTGATGCTTTAATGTGGGATTCACTAATAACTGACTAGAGGAGGTCCTTTTCTGTAAAATAAAAAGTTATATTATTTTTTGGATTTTAGGTTTCTTTTTCAGGATTTTGTGCTGTTTATGTTGTCAATGAGGTTTACATTGATTTAGCTAATTATATGATGGCTTTGGTTCAGGGTTCCCAATGCAAAACCTGGAAGAGAATCAACTGATATTGAAATATATGGAATGCAAGGAATCCCACCTGATGTCTTGGCGTCTCACTATGGAGATGACGGTAAGGAGGTTGACTGTTGCTGTTTTCAATTAGTCACTTCCTGTAATAATTTGTGTGAATGATTCTATGTGCTTGCTTGTCATCATTAGTTTTCAGTTGATAGAGAAATTTGTTATTTTTTTTCTATCTTTTCATCTTAGAGGTCTGTTGTTGTTGTTGCTGGAATTGAAACTTGGGATTTTAGACCTTTTTATTTGTTTAGTTATTTTATTCCCTTGACTTGTGAGTTGGTAAAGTTTTATTCAGTATAAACCAGTTTGTACCTTTTTTTTGTTTTTAATTTTTGCAATTTCAGGTAGAGTTAAAGTACAGTTGAATTCTAGTTTATTGTAATACAGTCAGCCTCTTTTATGATATTCAAGCGATACATGTATCAGTTCTGAGTCCTCTCACAGTTTCTGTAACTGTACAAAAAGTTTAATATGTAGAAGTCGTGGTATTTATCACAAATTAGGCATATTTCTCACGGATATTTATTTTCTTGTAGAAGATGAGACTCCATCAAAAGCTGCTAAAGGGGATATTCCATCAGCTCAGCGTATTGGTGGTATGATGCCAGGACCATTGAGCACTGGATATCCTCCACAACCTCTTGGTGCAATGCAGCAAATGTATGTTTTTTCGTTTTTCTTCTCTGTTCTCTACTATTAGCAGAGACTACCACATACTTTATATCTATTTCTCCATTTTGCAATATTTCAATTCTTTCTTCATCATCACAGTAATTAGAGCTGTGGAAGACAGCGATTTTGAAGCAATTTCTGCTTGCTTTTTTTATATCACAAAAGGTTTTTTTTTTTTTTTTCTTAATGGAAGTGGTTTGTTGAGAAGGATTTGTGTAGACTACCCTGCCCGAATAAGGATATTGCCATTTAGTTTTGTTTATGTGAGCATAAGGCAGCAAGGGATGAAAAAAAAAAAAGCAGCCCTCATCATCAATTTTCTTTTCTTGTTTTCCTTCATGATAAGTGTAATATGCCTTCATTAAACCAAGTACTCAAGGATTCTACCAATCTTGGTCTTATGCCTTTATTAAACCAAGTACTCCAGGATTCTAACAAACTGGATTTCATGCTTATCAAAATATGGTTACTATTCGAACTTTGACTGTTATTAAAACCATCTAGTAAAGAATGGAAGATCAACTTTGACTGATCATAATAACATAATGGGGTTTTCTAGCTGAACTATCTTAGTTGGCCCTTACTGTTTACGGTAGTGCTGCTAGCCCTTAACTTCCTGACCTTAGAGCTCACCCTCTTTCTCACTCACTGGCACTGGAATTAGATCCCTTTCATGCCTTGCTGTTTTAATTGAAGATGCAGCTGCTGGTTGAATAAGGAGATTTATACTATAACATATATATCTATATGTATTCCGTTCTGATTCCCCTCATAGTGCTTTCTTAGTTGGAAGGAAGATCCTTCTATGCCTGTCAGAAACATCAATGCATTTATATGGCACAAAGCCCAGCTATTTGAAATTTGACTGTCATGAACACTGTCTTGTAAATAATGGAAAATGAACTTTGAATATTGATAATAATCTAATGAGTTTCATGCAAAAAATATATACCGGGGTTCATGTTTGTATTAATTATGATTAGGTTTGAACTTTGACTGTTATTGAAACCATCTGGTAAAGAGTAGAGGGCCAACTTTGATCCCAGGTAAAGGCTCCTGTACTCTAGGTCCAAGTTAATCTTTTGAAGTATCTGCTTGTGCAGAATTTTCTCATGATTCTGTTTCAAATATTTAAAATCTGTAGCATATACCCCCACTAAGAATGAAAGTGAAACTTCTGACTAACTGTGTGTTTAGTTTTCAAAACCAAGTGAATCTTGCCCCTGTCTGACATTTTGGGGTCCCCATACAGTAAACAACTGATTCATCCTCTCTGGCAGTATTAAGCTGTAAGTATATGGAAAATATTGGGATTAGCTTCTCATTATATCTTTGTTGGTTTTGGCTACAGGTATAATTCTGCTGTTCCAGTTCCTCCTGCTGGTTGGCCAGTTCCTCCCCGTCCACAGCCTTGGTTCCCAACGCATCCTGCTGTTTCAATCTCTCCTTCTGCCCCAATTGCATATGCCCAGCAACCACTGTTTCCTGTGCAAAATATGAGGCCTCCTGTGCCATCAACTACATCAATTGCACTCCCACCTTCACAAACACCCCCTCCTGGACTGCCCTCATCCACACCACCTGTATCACAACCATTGTTCCCTGTTGTCAACAATAATTTGCCTCAAAGTTCACCATTTTCTGCTCCTTTGCCTCCAACAAGTATTTCATCGAGCTCTCCTGGAGAAGTTAAAGGTTCAGTGAATGTGCATTCGGGAGTCAATAGTTCCATGACAACTGGCTACCTTCCAGGTTTGATAATGGTCCCTTGTTATTAATAATATAATAGACCCTCTTTTGTGTCAATTTTTGACATTGTTGATTTAAAAAAGCGTTCATTTTAGTGTTTGTAATGATGACTTTAGGAGCGCATTCATTCTGGCACAGGATCATACTCATGATTTTTTTTTTAGGATTGGTCGTATCATCAAAGTTTTCATTTTGCTCACTGAATGATAATGTCTTATTCTCAATTTGCTCACTGAGTGATAATGTCTTATTCTCAATTTGTTTACTGTAGCTGGGACATTAGGCAACACACATTCTTATGCCTCTGGTCCAAATACCGGTGGCCCTTCTATTGGACCGCCCCCTGTAATTGCAAATAAGGCTCCTGCCACGCAGACAGCTGTTAACGAAGTCTATCTAGTTTGGGATGATGAGGCAATGTCCATGGTAAGTTGTTTTTAGGTTAAGAATTCTTTCTTTCAGCATTGCCTATTAAATTTTCAGTTGTTAGACCTGCTAATGGTTTGAATATTTGCAGGAGGAAAGAAGAATGTCCTTACCAAAGTATCAGGTGCATGATGAAACTAGCCAGGTAAGTTATGACTACCTCTTTAGTATTTGGAGTTGGTTTGCACATCTAACCAGATGGGTAGGCTTTATGCTTTTCGTTTTCAGATACAGTTGTTTATGCATTGTTACCTATTTAGAGAGGTATTTCTGTATGAATTTTTATTTTTCTCAACTCATCAACAAACCCACAGTTATGGCTATGTGTTTAGTCAAGCGTCTCTAGACTTCAATGTCCACTTCCTGGTGGTCATGCTGTTTGTGTTTTTGTTTTCCACAATTCTGTGGTTTGCATGCCAATGCCATGATGGCAGTTGATTCAAGTAGTTGTTTTTGTTATTCATGCTGTTAGTTAGTTATTACCATTTTGACAAAGCTTGCTGGAATCAAATCGAGGATTCTCCTTCCTAGCATCATTCTCAGTTAACAAAAAGCGTATGTATTGCTTATTTAAAATTTGAATATATTTGTTGTTATTCTTCTCCATATGCTTGACTACGATATTTGGGGTCTGGGTGGAACAAGATGATACCCAACAGATTTTTGCTCATTCCTAGCATGATTACAATTTATTTTTATCGTCGAACAGTGAAGTCAGACTTGGCCCAGGTCAGCTTCTTTCGCAAAGTTTGGCATCTTTCACCATAGGACCAAGCTTTCAAATATCTGGTTTATCCAACTGATTTCTTGTCACGGTTCATCTCTTGATCTTCTCATTGTTGTTGCTTGTTGCAGATGAGCTCAGTTGATGCAGCTATTGACAAAAGGATATTGGAAAGCAGGCTTGCTGGTCGAATGGCATTTTAGATAACTAAAGACCATTGGAATATTTTTGTGGATTCAAAGCCCCTCTGACTGCTGCAAAATTCATATAAACTGCACGGGGATCCCTGGCTCTCGGGTCTTTGCATCCTTTAGGATCATGCGTGTGCTGTATTCCATACAAGTGAGATACAACAGCCCTCGTTCTTTAGCGTGTAGGTCAACTCTTGAGAGATGGCGGCAACATTATTTCTGTCTTTTGTTTCTTTTCTCTCTTTCCTTTCTTTACGTTGGGAAAGAAAAATTGTAAGCCTTTTAGGTTATAGATTTGAGTTTGCTTTTAATGTCTGCTGAAATCTCCCGCCATCAGTTTGTAGAGGTACCGTGTGAAACTTGGAATTGCCTTAAGGGGCATTATTTATTTACTTGTTTCGATTGAATAAATTACGGAGTTGAAGTTACATTATTCATTGAATCACAATGTGGTTTTATGGTTTTCATTTGATGCAGTGTTTTTGAGGAGATGGTGTATAACTAACAAATTGTATTTCATTAAAGACTGGAGAAGGAGATGCGACGGGGGCAGTGCTGCCCAAGTGGTGGTGAGATGCAGGGAAATGAAGTAGCTTTTGGAAAGGAGGATGGGGGGTTGTTTCGGTGGCGGCTATTAGTCCATGATCAGTGACAATATCAGCCCAATTCAGATGCATAATCTAGGTTGTGTTTGTTGGCTGGAATTTTTTTATTTTTTTTTTAAATCATCCCACCTCCACAAAAGGGTGTTTGGTTCGTAGGTGTTCGAGTATAAAGGGGGCATCATAGTCTATTTGTCTGCTGCCCGGGTGTAGCGCTGCTGTTCCTCCATCTAGAGGGCAGGTACAGGTCCTTTTTTTCCTCCATATTTTTAGAGAGGTATTTTGTCTTCTTAGTTATGGGAATAACAAGGTAAAAAAATTGAGTCACCAGGGGTGCTTCGCATAGGATTTTATAGGAAAATACTAGATGGGTTGTCCATGCTACGGGTTATTTTTCAACACGCAAAAAAGTTGTCAAAGCAAAGCAGTTGCAGGTGTTAACTAGTTTTTAAGCAGTGAGAAAAAAATAATTAAAATATACATGTTTTTGTTTTTTAAATATAAAAGATTTGACTCTAGTCAACTTGAATTTTTTTATATGTTCTAGATCATGACTTGACTTGGTTTAATCACCTTGTATTTTTTTTAAATTATATTTTATTTAATTATATAATAATAAAAATAAATACTCCTATAGCAACCATCAAATCTTTGCTCTTTTTTTTAAACAAATTGACGGGCTTTCCAAAAAAAAAAAAAACTAGCTAAAATTAAAAAGAGATTATAATTTTATTGAAAAACAAACTAAAATTTTAATGCAATTTAAAAAATAATAACTCAAATATATTTTTAATTAATTTTAAAAATTAATAAAGTGATATATCTAACATGTAATTAGTCATTTGATTTCAAATTAAATGAATATATAATGGAGAAAAATATATTAAAAAAAAGCCAGTTGTCCTGCCCTATAACTCCTTATCAACTAAAATTCATGCCCTATACATAAACCTCCTACCAAGATATTAAAAAGGAACACCAAAAATATATTCATGATCCTCTAATATTTTTTAAACTTTTGACCACACCTCTCACTATTACACATGTAGAGGAGTTGACCATCATAAAAAATATAAACTTCTTGCAATACCTACCTCAAATGAAAAGTGGTTCAAACACGAGAAAACCCAACAAGTTCTATATATTTCATCATCATCATTAATATGACACAAAATAGTGTCATACATTTTTAAGAAAAGAGGTAGAGAGATTGATCTTCAGATGATATCTTTAATAATTTATAAAGAAGAAGATGCAACCTGAAAAATTAAAAAAAAATCATCATAATGGTCTAAGATAACATAATTTTTAAAAATCGTATCCTTATTGTCTTTTGAATCTATCAAATAAAAAACAATAATGCTTCTCTTTGGCTCCATAAAAATCTTCATGTCTCTAATGAGATGTCTCCATTACAAAGTCTCCATATAAATTCTCCAAGTATTCATGACAAATTGTCTTAAAAAAGGATTGTGGATCCTTATTAGTTCTTATACTACTCATAAATATTTTTCTCTAAAAATATGTTTCCAAACACATTCACAACCATATAACTTTCACACTCATTTAGTATTTTTGTATTGTTTCTCTTAATAAGAAACATTGTTGAATTTTTCTCTGTTACAGAAACATGGATAAAATTTACACAAAGAAAACTCTCATAAAAACACTTCTTACAAGATAAAAAAGCCAATGTTCAACGTTTGACCATGATAACCCTCTCGTAGTCACAACATGTAACATCTATTTAAAACAAGTAAGTTATCTTCTCCCAATTCTATTAGCCTCAAACACATCTATTTAAAATAATCATGAGAAAAATAATTATGCAAGAAAAAAATATTTGGGTTGTTTGGGCCTCAACCCAAATAGCTTTGGTCGTCTAGACCAAGCTTAGGCGACCAAGCCTGATCGCTTAGGCTTGGCCTAACAACCATTACAATTTTTTTTTTTTATCTTTACATCTTTATTTTATTATTGTCTTTTTCTCTTACATTTATTTTCCCTGGTACTAGCAATTTTAATATGTATTACACATTTTTTTTCTTGCCCATAAAAACTTTTTACATGACATATCATTCTCTATCACTAATAGCTATATTTTCACAACACTTATTAGCCCACATGAACACTAATGAAAATAAATATACTCTATCACACAGACGTGGCACACCGATTTCTTCATTAATTGCATACTAGGCACAAAACTCATAACACAATATCACACCAACCAATGAACCACTTTGGTTGATCAATAACACAATTCCTTCCTCCATGAAGAGATTATAAGCTTGATTGTATAAATACACCTAGTAACTAGACCGAGAAAAAAAAGTTAGGGCAGGATAATTTTTCTAGCATACTAAGTCCACAATCTTGCAATGTCTAGATACAATTCTTTGCATCTTTCTTATATTTTCTCTTTGTCCATTATTTTCTCTACGCGTACAAGTACCTAATTTATGTATCGGTGTGTCTCTCATCCCATTAGGAGACTAGTTTTATTGGAATCACTCATTATCCTAGTTCTCCAGTTAAGGAAATTATTTTTTCAATGTGAAATGTTTTCACAACTTCATCACATGTCAAAACAAATTAATTAATGGCGTTGACCATCCTCCATGTAGTAGGATTTTTCTAAAAACACTATCTTATATTTTAATCAAAATTGATTAAAAAAAATCATTATAATCATATTTAAAAGATAAAAATTGAATGTATATATTTATTTTTTGAAATCATGATATAGTTATGAAAATTGACCTAACAAGTTAAAGTAATAATTCAGTAACCCAAAATCTAACATGACTTTCCTTTTAAACTTTTTTTGAAAGTTGGCTCTAGTGATTTAATTGACTTGATCGGGTCAAATTGGAATAATTTGTTTAATTTTTATTTAAAAAGTTGTTGGTCTATTTTTTTATATATATTTTATTTTGTCCAAAGCAACGTTATTTTAGGATTGACTCATGTTGACTTATGACTCGAAGGTTAATCAAACAAACCTATAACATGAATATTAAACCGAGTTTGATAACTATAAATCATGATGAATAATTTGATTGGTTCCATTAAGTTTTTAAGATTAAATTATAATTAATTAAATTTCCATTTCTTTCTTTTTATTTTTTAAATTATTAATATATTTCATAGACAGTGAAATTCCATTTGGATCAATAGAATTTTTTTTTATTCTTTAGATTTGGTTCTTGTAGTTTTAGATAAAGTTCATTTTGGTCTCTTAAAATTTTTATATTTTTTCAAAATGGTCCTTGTAATTTTACATGAAAGTCCATTTTGGCCCCTTAAATTTTAATATTTCTATGTTTGGTCTTTTTATTTATTTATTTATAATAGAGTTCATTTTGGTCTTTTACTTTTTATTTTTTTAGAATTATTCCTTATAGTTTTTGATATTTACATGTTAGTCTTAAACTTAATTTTTCTTACAGTTCATCCTCTATAAGTAGAGAGATAAGTGAGAAAATCACTGAAAAAAAAAAAGATAGAGAAAACTTCGAATAAACTATAATCTAACCACCAAAGTAATTGATATTCTCGTAATTAAATTCATCTTAGAGAGGGAAGTTCAATTTAAGTGGTTTTGGGATTTAACTAAGTCAAAAAAAGCAAATCAAAATAAAAAAAATCTTTTATTTTATTTTGGGATTTTAGATTAATTAAAAGGTGATTTTGTGTTGAAAATAAAATTATTAAGATTCATGTGATTTTTTTTAGATAATAACATGTTAAAAATTAAGTTTTAAATGTCTAAAACTAGGTGTGTCTAGATTTTTTTAAGCCAAACATGTGGGTGTGTTAGTCTAGGCTTAGGCATACTTAGTTTTTTTTAAATGTTTCTCTAGCTTTTTTTTTTCCCTCCTGATTTTAGAATAATTTTTTTTAAAAAAAAACTATTAAAATGATATCTAAAAAATTATTTAATTATGACATTGTTTTTGGAGATCTGCAATATTAACAATTATTTTAATAATAATTATATATGAATCATATATATATATATACATATATTTTTTAAATTTCTCATGAATATTCTATAAAAATAAATTTTTATATAATTTATAAAATTAATTACTCTTGTACATTCACATAAAATTATCAAGCCATTATTTTTCTTGTTTTTGATTGAAACTTGCTATTCAAAATATGATATATTTTTATTTAAAAAACAATGTTTTTAATATAAAAAATATTTTTATAAAAAAAGAAATACATAAAAAAAGAATTTGACTAAAGAGATAATTTCTTCTCCTTAATTTAATTTTGCTGAAAGTTTTTACAAATATTTATTTTAATTGTACTTAGTTTTTATTTTAAAAATTATATTGCTAATAAAAGAACTTTTTTTTCAATAAAAAACACATAAATAAAAAACTTAGCTAAAAAATACATTTTTCTATTAAATTTAAATAATTACCATTTTAAAAGTAAATAAAAAAAAATTGAAAAGTGACCTAAGGTATCAATTATCAAACAGGCACAGAATTAACTATATTTCTTTGTCATGGCATGAATATTTGTGTCGCATTTAGAAAAAGAAAATAAACAAGCCGGGAGAAAAAGAAAAACCTCAAAACCCCTAAAACCCCCGAGCAGCTCAATAATTCTCCCAAAGAAAACCACAAAAATCCCTCCGTCTACCTCACTCCCTCTCCATATATTCATTCATGTATGTGTCAATGCTTTTGCAATAGTTCACCACAATCTTGAAATGAAATCATTGAGAGCACTGAGAATCGCCAGCACCCTTGCTTCAAAGCCACCTCCCTTTGTCTACTCTAACCAAAACCTCCTCTCTCATTTCTTCTCAGCCCAACCTGACCAAAACGAGAGTGAAAATGACAATAGTGACTCTGTCTTTGACAGCACCCACTACACAATTGATTCTTCTTTTAACAATAACAGCAACACAACTAGCGCCACTCATAAGGAACCCACCTGGGATGAGAGATACAGAGAGAGAGTTGATAAATTAGTTTTTAAAAAAGAAACCCAAAAAGGGAAACTGCAAATTTTGGAGGAACAAGAAGAGCAAGTGGAGGAGCAAAGGAGGAGACTTTTGGCTAAAGCTTTGCTGGAGGCAGCATTAGAGAGGCCTGATGAGGAGGAGGGTGAGGAGGTCAGAGAGGAAGATCAGAAGTCGCTTTCGGTCGGGATTATTGGTGCTCCAAATGCTGGGAAGTCTGCCTTGACTAATTTCATGGTCTGGTTTCTTTTTTTTTTTAATATGGTTTTGTGTTTTGGATGTTTCTGCTGTTGTTTTGAATATTGGTTGTCTATTGAATTTTTGTTATTATATAGAAATTGGGGGTCTTTGATTTGTTGACTATGTTTTTCTAGTGTTAAACTCCCAGAGAATAGCTTGTATTGTTTTGTTGATATTGGGGTCTTGCTCGATTTTTAGTTTTCCTTGGGAATCGTGTAGGATAGTTGATACGCAAAAGATTGATGCTATCATTGATGGTTTATAGCTTAAGGATTCTGAAGTGCGAAAGATGGACAAATTGGTACCTTAACTTTTGTTCTGGAGTGGTACCCTGTAAGAACATATCTTGAGCACGAAGAACCTTCATTAAGTAATAGCTGTTTCTCTTGTTTAATCTCGCAAGATAACTTCTTAGGGGGTTTTGTGGGTTGTGCTTAATTTGAGAAATTGACTGTCTTGTTGGAGATTGGCTTGTCATGAGAATGCTGGGACCAATCAAATTGCATCTTATGGGAAGGATCTCCCTTTGTGATATGGATCCTTGAAAAGGGCTACCCCAGACAAAACATCAGAAGAGTAATGAATAAACAATAGGAGCATAGCAAATGGAAAACTTTCTCCAAAAAGTTAAGAAACCATACTTCTGAGGGAACTCTACTGTGTTTATATGAATTTGAAAGAAGCAATAGGCTTATGTGTGTCTGCACGCATCTCTATCAAGTAGATAGAGCAGATGCTTCTGTGTTTTGTGAGACCTGAAGTTGCAATCTCACTAACTTCCTATTCTGTGCCACCCACAAGTAAAAGAGTCGTACACTATACCCACACTGTGAACCACAACATATTAGACACTGGATGCCAACTCCAATTGTGGAATACCAAATTCTTATTTTGTATCTTTGTTGTTGTTTGAATTACAAGGATATGTATGGAATCACAATCCAAAATTTTGAATTAATTTATGGAGTGCAGTTGCTCACCTTTAACGTTGTGGCTTTTTTATGGTGAAGGATGATTTTGCGGGATCTCAGTATTGCTCCTTCATAAAGCATGAGGTGTCATGTATTTTGGATATATATATATATATATATATATATATAATATCCTTAAGGGACAGCCCAATAGTTAAACTTGGGACTTTTAACCTTTAGGTGTCAACTCCAAATGGTAGGATGGGTTGGGGGGAATGATATGAAATGGCCAAGGCTGCCCCTCAATGCATAGTCAGAGGTGTAGGAGGCTTCCCATGAAGCAAATATTTTAGAGAGGAAGAGGGTATCTTCTCTCTTTAGAACTTGTATGCATATTCAATTTATCTTATTATATCCAGTACTATTTGCAAAGTTACTGATTCTTTTACAACATGAACATCATCTGACAACCGTTTGGATGTGCTCTTTGTTATCACATATGCATAGGTTGGGACAAAGGTTGCTGCCGTGTCACGGAAGACAAATACCACAACTCATGAAGTGTTGGGAGTGATGACAGATGGAGACACTCAAATAGTATATCCCATGGCTCTGATTTATCAACTTCATTCTCTTTTCTTTTGTGGATTTAATAACTGCATTATGCATGGTTTCATCTGCATGATAGAGCAAATATTATGCTAACATCATATGCAGATTAAATCCGTGGCTAAAAAATGAAAAAAATTATGAATGTCACACTTCAAAAAGAAAGAAGTTGATGTTTCTACATGACCACCTGCCGTCATTGATAAATCATATTCTTTCACGTGAACTCTCATTGTGGCACTGACTTACTTTGAAAAGGAAAGTAAAAAGCCTCTCATTAGCCAGGAATTCTGAACTGGAGCTTAATCTTTGTCCCGTTCTAATCATCTTTCTATACATCCTGTCCTTTGTGGTTGGCTGGCAGCTTAACCTTTTGCTATATAGCTGTCTTTGTTTTCCACAGCCTTATGAGGCCTTTTGAGATCAGAAATATATGCATGGAAAAATAAAATTTATATTGATCGAAATTAATGCATTATTTTAACAAAATAATGTAAATGGAAACTTTTGTGTGCTTTTGTCATCATTCCTTATTATAACCTTTGAAATACTTTTGTATTTTCATGAATTGAAAAATATTTTTCTGTTTGAATCTCTTTATTATTTTCTATTTTGAGTTGTTTCTTCTTGTGAATGATTCCTTTTAAGCTGATGTTTCTGCATGGTCTTATTTCAGTAGCATTACACAATCCTAAAGCATTCTTTCACATGAATACTCAGATTATGATGCTTGCGTACTTTAAAAGAAAATGGTCAGCCTCTCTTTAGACAGGAAAAAAATGGAGCTTAAGTTTTGTCAGGAGCCAATCATTTTCTTCTATGTATGTTTGTTGTTGGCTGTCACTTTAACATTTTGCTATGTAACAATTCTTTGTCCCCTTCCAATACAAGGCTCTGAGAAGTTATTTATACAATTCAATATGCATACGAAATAAAATATATATCGAATTGAAATTATTTTTATTTTTTTTATTTTAAAAAATGGAAACTTTTATGAGCTATTGTCATCATGCCTCATTGTATTCTTTGAAATGCTTTTGTATTTTGATGAATTGAAATTTATTTTTCCCTTGGAATCTCGTTATTATTTTCTGTATCAAGTTGTTTCTTGTTGTAAATGATGTCTTTTAGGTCTCTTGTTCTTCCCACTTGAAAGAATGTAGATAGTCTATGATGTTAATTATATGGTGTTTTTTAATTATTTGGATATTTATTACAAAATTAATTTGCAAGCAAAACGTTCTATCGTGCATTCCTTTTGGTGTGCTGTCAGCAGATATAATAATAACATTTATTTTATGCAGTGTTTCTTTGACACCCCTGGACTCATGGTAAATAACCGTGGTTATCCTTACAAAGACATGAAGACACGTGTCGAAAGTGCCTGGAGTTCAGTTGATTTATATGATGTGCTTATGGTTATTTTTGATGTCCATAGGCATCTTACCAGGTTAGTGAGCTGTTGCATGTGACCTTGAATAGACTTCACCTCTCATTTTTGTTTTCCTATTACTTTCTATAATCTCCCTAGGCAACTTTGCTTTTAGGAGGGGGTTCTAAGTTCTACATGCTGTGCAATGACATCTTGTGTTGTGGCTTAGCTTTGATATGATAAATGTTGTTCTCCAAATCTTTTTAATATCCGCACATTAGGAACTGTGCTTAAACAATTAGCAATTTTTTTCTCCATTTGCTATTCTGGTCAAACATTTTGCCAAAAAAAATACTCATTTATCACTGTTTTGTTCACTATCACACTCTTTAGATTGAATGATGGGCATATTATATCAGCAGCATTTTGTTGAACATCAGCCTTAGAACTATAACTGTAACCATGGATGTAAGGTGTAGTTGCCATAATACCATGGGTTTTTGGGCCTTATATAACATGCATCTGCCATCAAGATCTTGAACTATTAGCAGATCTAAGATTTGTTTCCCCAATACATTTGTTTTCAATAGAATCACCAAAAGCACTGCGCTTAAAAACAGTTTTAAAGAAGAATATCACAATGTTCCTCAAATTGTATGACTTCATTACATGTTGCACATGATTATGATACGTTTCTCCTTGTACATATACCTGTAGGGCTTTTGTAATGGGTAACTGCTACTCAAGTTAGGTCCATAACCATAACATGTACTTTTGGAGTGAAATAAAATGGACAAAAAGAAATTTCAAATCCTTCAAAGGTCCAGCCCATAGGGAAAATATTAAAAAAACTCTCTAGGTTAGGTTTAGGGGAAAATAACCCTGCACAGAATTACAGATAGCCGAATTAAGGGTAGGAAGAAGCAAAAAAAGATCTTGCATTATCAAATTTCAAATATTTTTAGGTGATGCCATGCTCGTGTGGTTTGTATGTTTTCAAGACTTCTGTTATTGACTATATATGTTGGAATTTATTGGGGTCAGTACATGTTGCTCTATCATAACATTTTACATCTGACTCTGAACCCTTGGATTTTTTTCCCCGAATAAAAATGCTTTCTTGTGTAACTGTCCTTGCTACATACGAAGCTTTTGGGAAAGTGAGGCCAAAATTGTAAAGATGCATCTTTTGATCTGCTGAAGAAACACTCTGCCCATCCTTCTTGTTGTGTACTGTGAATCTGTTCACATTCCATCTACCAAAATACTACACTTCCTGTCAACTTAGTATTCAACATATTATTGATTCATCAGTACATTTTTAGTTTGTAATTATTGTTATTAGAAAACATCAAGAGTTTGCTAAATAAGTCTAGCCAAAGAACTTCTAGAGAAGCGTAGTAATGTCTTTTCAGTGTCAAAATTCCGTTTGATTAGTATTCTGCTTGCATAAGGTCACGTGTCATCACTGCAAGTCTTGCCTGGGTTTTTATCTGGGTTGTGGAGGAGCTACTTTTTATGTTATTTTTTGCCCAGAAATCAATTTAAAATAGACTTTGAACTGTGCTCAATGTGATTGAAGAATTGTGTTCTTATTGTCTGATTATTCAATCTCCTAATAAACATCCTCTTCTTGTTGACTATTTTTCATTGTTCCACCAGTGCAGTGGGTGATACACTCCATTATAGTAATATTGTGTTGCTTCCTGTTATACGTTGATCACTGATAAAAGATCCTTCTCATCTATTTAGACCTGATTCAAGAGTGGTTGGATTGATAAAATGCATGGGAGCACAAGCAAACCCAAAACAAAAGCGGGTGTTGTGTATGAATAAGATTGACCTTGTTGAGAAAAAGAAAGACTTATTGAAGGTTGTTGAGGAATTCAAAGATCTTCCTGGATATGATAGGTAGGTTTTCATATAAAATGAAATCACATTGCTTTCCCTTGCTGCTTTTTTATAGTCGTCTATGGATACTTGAAAAATTCTGTGATTACTTTTTTCCTATTCATCTATTTTCTAGGCACTTCATGATCTCAGGACTGAAGGGCTCTGGAGTAAAACATCTTAATCAATATTTGATGGAGCAGGTATTTTCCTTGCTTTTTGATTTTAGAAGAAATAGTTTCTAGATTTATAGCAACCTGATTTCTTTGATTGATTTATATTTACTCATTCCTTGGGAAAGAAGACTTTTTCCACCCTTGGGAACAAAATTATCTGGAGTCTGAAGATATCTCCCATTATTAGTCAAATACAAAAAGGCATATCTATTGGAATTCTTGAGTTAAAATTCAGTTTAAATAGTTACAATTTTCTTATATATTATCAGATTAAATTTTCTTTGGGAAATTGTTGCTTACCCCACTCATTTTGGCCCTGAATCCTTTTTCTGCAGTATTATGAGTGCCTCTTCTGCATTAAAGAAAATAAAGTTTACTCATACAATGATACAATAGGTTTTATTTATTCTTGCCATAATAATGTTCTTTATCTCTGATGAAAGTCATTTCCTGGTGGAGAAATTTACTTGAATATGGCATGCTTGTTATCGACGCTCATTTTGTCAGTAAAGTTTACCATAATATGTCCAGTTCTGTAAATAATATCTAATTTATCTGTTGATATATTAATTATTTTCTACACAATTTGAATGGAAAAGGCAGCCATTTTCCTGGTAGATTCAGGTTCTACCATTCTCTTTTTTTTTTTTAAAAAAAAATCATGACTGTCTCAATTAGGACTTGCATCTGATTTTGGCTCATCAATGGTATTTGTACTTAGGCAGTCAAAAGACCATGGGATGAAGATCCACTATCTATGAGTGAAGAAGTCATGAAGAATATTTCATTAGAAGTTGTTCGGGAAAGGTTATTAGACCATGTTCATCAGGTAAAACTTGGATCTTCATTTTATTTTCTTCGTTGACTTGTGGCATATTTTATATGTTTTATTACTTAGAGGGGGTGTTGTTCCCACATGTACTTAGAGGATCTGAGTGAAAACTATGAACCCTATTCATTTCAGGAAATCCCTTATGGCATTGAACATCGGTTGATGGATTGGAAAGAATTAAGAGATGGTTCTCTGAGGATTGAACAGCACTTCATCACTCCTAAACTAAGCCAGCGAAAGATTCTTGTGGGGAAGAAGGGATCAAAAATTGGGTAAGCAACTTCCATCTCTAGGATTACTGCTATGTTTTTTTTCCCTTTGCATCTTTTATTTCGAGTTTCAATCAAGGTGGCTACCATAATGCATATTTGGAAAGAAAATATGAATGAAGCTGAGATGTGGCTCTTAAGATGTTTTTTCAAGGCACTAAGATAGATATGACGGCAACCCAGGAAACTTCAGGGAGCGTCCATTCAGAATAAGTTTTGTAAAGCTCAGGAAAGAATGCAAAAAAACAAATTATCATTTCTGTGGGCTTTGGTTTTCGTATTAGTGCGTTTACTTCTTGTTACTGTTTTGGCTCGCATGAATTAAGAACGACATCATCCTCAAGAGTCATCACCATACTTTCTTATTAGCATGTATTGGTTATTCACACAGGAGGATCGGTGTTGAAGCTAATGAAGAGCTGAGGTCCATATTCAAGAGGGAAGTGCACCTCATCCTCCAGGTTCGAATTAAATGATCAGTTAACCAATTTGAAAGGGAAAAAAAAAAATTGCACCCCTACCAAATTTAGCCTCGGGAAATGTATATTCAAAGGTTTATTAAGGCGTGCTTGGTCAGTAATTTACCTTGTTTCTTAGCCTCAAGAAGGCTATTTAAAAGTGAGCTTCGACTGGCAATCACACGTCAGCTCCAATCTAAGGACTGAAGTGGGTTAACAGAAATGCATGAAGAGCTGGTATCTGTGGAAAATGTTCCCATCTTTCGTTTTTCCTGATTTACTTAATAGCATGTTTATGTCTTGCAAATTTTGAATAGATATATCCAACACTTATTTGGATTGTAATTCTGATGAGAGCATCCAGAGATTTTGTACTTCCGCAATACTTTATGGAGTCTAACACTATAATTCGTTGGAATATGAAATGTGCAACTTGTTAGTAGCTGCCATATTTTGTGATGCTGCCGTATCTTTGCTCAGTTGTAGGGCTGGGACTGTTTGATAAAACTGTTTATACCGTCATAGCTCAAAAACACAATGGATGAAGTGATGGAGCAAATTATTGGGGCTGTGATGCCTAAAACACAGAAAAGGGAAACCCAAAAAATGCAAATTATAGGGACTGCACATTGTCATTTTACTGTGGGCTGATTGAAGCTGACAAGCCCATCTGCCTGTAGAAGGGCGGTCCAAAGATGGTAAAAAGTGTCAATATTTTATCACTAGTGTATTTGTTTCGTTTGTGCCATACTTGAGCAACCTACAAATTCGCTTCAAAAACTAAAACCGCAAGGATCTGTGATTAAAGTACACAGTGTACTGTTCTGTGCATAAACATAAATTAGAGTTGAAAAGTCCCGAGAATTGAAGGTGAGGAGTCGTGTCTTTATTTGTCCAGTATTTAGAAAGTGGAGATGTCCATGTATTCTGGCACATTCTATGGTGTCGTTTTAAGGAACAATCCGGGTCATGTGATGCTCTCGGCATCCATTTATAAAAACTCCACCTTTGATCCACAAGCTGGCGAAGCAACAGCAGCCCGTGCAGGCCTTCTTTCAAGTTCAGAGACATGGGTGGGGTACGAGAAGATCATTTTAGAGATGGACTGTCGAATGTGGTCAGTGTCCTCACTTCTCCCGTGAAAGCTATTGCTGTCTCATTATGTAATGAAAAGAGAAGGAAATTCTGGCTCATGCTTTAGGTAAATTAGCTAATCCTATTCTTTCTCAAAGAATTTGGGTGGAAGATGTCCCCATTTCTGTATTATCTTTTTTACTAAATTAGATAAATCATCCATTTTTTGCTCTTCTTTCTTTATATAAACATATTGGTTTAAGATCACTGTAAAATCTTGTTTCTGGAAATATATAGAGGATAATATGGTAGAGGTTGATTTTCAATCATATCAACACGAAACGATCTCATTACCCTAAACATTAGGCAAATAATTTCAGTGCTTTTAAATTTAACCAAAAACACCAAGTGAAAATAAACTTGCCTCCTTCATAGATGGGCAGGTCCTGTTTCTGGTTTGCTGAAAATAAATAAATAAGATAGTTATTTTGGTAAGACGCCAAAGCAAATTAAAGTCATGCGATTACAGTAGCAGAGAACAAAATTAGATAAAAGGGTTAACTAACTAATTAATTAAACAATACAATATGATATAATACGTACTAGACATGGAGATTGACTCAACAGAATCACCCGAATAAACAAGTACTTCAGGTAGCCTCTCATGATTTCCTACTAGAGCACACCATACTATCACATTTTTATGGTACCGACGTCAACCACTGCTGCTAAGCCCTAATTTGATTCTATCGAAGCTTTAATTACTAGCCAATTAACCCACTGAATGACTGAAATGGGATTGTGAGCTGATCAAGGAGGCCTGTAACTGGAGTAGTGACTGTAGGCTCATAAGCAAAACCATGCAATTCATCATCACCTCCACCTCCGTGATTCATGTAAGGACATGGAGGAATCCACTGCCACGCCTTCCTTAAGATATCAAACAGCAAAGCCTTGTCCGATCCTCTGATAATGATAGCAATAAACTCACCATGTCCAACACAATCAAACCCGTGACCACCTTCCAGCTCCTCAAATTGTTGGTAAAGTTGCTGGGGCATCCTTTCAATCTCTACCCATGTTGTTCCACAAGCTTGCAAGCTCCAAAGTCTCAAGCTCTTTGGCACGTTGAGCTTGCTCTTCTCCACTGCTGCAACAAGAATGAGTTTTTCCATGCTCTCAACCAAGCTTGGCGAGCGCAGAAATCTCCTCATTGGAGCTTGAATCTTGCACCAACTGTTCGCTGCTATTTCATAAGCCAAAACGCTAAATGGGTTGTAATTCATGCAGTAAAATCTGTCATCAACACAAACCATTTGACCTGATTCAAGGCTACAAAGCCTTGGAAGAGAAGAAGTAGTACCCCATAGAGAGTAAAACCCACCAGCATCAATATGAAAACTTTCAGTGGATAAATTCTTGACTGCATATGGAGAAATCAAGTCATCACCTGCAACAGCCACATCAATTGAGGATGGCCCCACTTTTAAGCCAGTTGAAGGAAAGAGACGTGGTCTTAACGTTGGCGGCAGCTGAGATAGAGAGCCAATTAGTGGGTTGCATAAAATGATACTCTTTGCACCAGCCTCATCTGAGACCCAACATATTAAGCCACCAGAAGCAGCAGCAGGCGAGAACCCAGATGGAACCATGGGAAAAGAAATTCTATACCATGCAATATCGTAAGGATCAAAGAGGTACCCTTCAAATATATTGGTTGTACTAGTTTGGCCGCCACTGCCACGAGTGGTGTTACTGTTGTTTCCACAGATGTAGCTTTTTAGGCTTTTGTGCTTGAAGAATAAGAACCAATGGCGGCGTGGGGATATTTGGATATAGAGTTCAAGAAAATTGTTGGAGAACAAGAGACTATACCATCTCTTGCAGACACAACGAGCTCTAAAAAAGGCTGGAGGTGGAAGAAAGGCGATTACACGATCAATCAGCGATTGCGGGAGCTTACTCCATATCCTGGTGTCCATCCAAGTATTGGTGACAGTATCTGTAACATAAGCACTACTAGTCCCAGGGGTGAAAGTGTAGGAGAAGTGTGAGGGCATGGAATTGCTGAAAGCACCTTCCATATATGAGCAGCTAAGCTAAAAGAACTATCGGGCCTGGTTTTTGTTTTGTAGCCTCAAGAGAGAGAGGGAAAAGTATGTATGGAAGGTCTTCTTTTTCTTAACTGAAGTCTTGCTTTTAGCGCTCTTTTCAAGGAGAAATTAAAGAAAGGCCAGTGGTGGTTTCAAGTTCCTTGAAGCCAATAACTAAAGAAGAAACCTGAGATCCACGGTATACCTTCCAAGAAGCCATCTTATCTAGCAAACAAAAAGTCTGTCTTTTGGTTTGGTAGCAGCGTAAGACTGCAAGCAATCATCTGGGAAGGTATCTATTCTGTTTCTTCAATGGATATGGAGAGAGGAAGCTGAAGGGAGAACATGCTAGGGTTTTGAACGGATTAATTTGCCCTTTTCAGAAGTGTTTAAATAGGAAATGAAAGCTAAGACCTCAGCCACTTTTTCACTTTGTATTTTTACCTTTTGGTGAAAAATGCAGTGGTTCTGATAGTTTTATCTCCCTCCCTTCCTCCCTCTATCAATTCAGTATTTTCATGTCAAGGCCGAGGTAGGAAGGACATGGTGCCAGTGAGAGAGATTGCTAATTTCAGTAATTATGCACTGCCCATTATTTATTTATTTATTTATTTTGATGAAAATAAGCATTCTTAATTACTTCCATAAAAACGAAGCAACTTAAGGATGTTTTTCAAATCTAGCACAAGTTTTTTTAAAAAATCAACACATTACGGAAAATAAAAAAATAAAAAAATAGCACAACTAAAAAAAAACCACTGTTGATAACCATACTATCTGAATAAACCATAGTTCTCAGCTATAATATTTAAAAGAAAAAAAAATTAGCTGTTATTTTTAAAAAATCGCATTCTTACCTGTGGTTTTTTTAAAAATTTATAGATAGAGACTAGTATTTTTTTGGCTGAGCAATTTTTTTTTTAAATTTCATATATGCTAGTTTGTTAATTTTTTTTAAAATTATTTTAATTCTCATAAAAACACGCAACTACACACCCGTGTTTTCGTTGTGTGGAAATTCCATGGATTTTGAATTATTAAGTAAAACAACAAATCATGTTGATTTTTTATATTATAATCAATTCACAGTGAAATGTGTCTAGGACTATAGTAAAATTATCTTTTTACCTTTTGTTTTTTAATTTTTAAAGCTTTACTTGAGGGGTATGATGGTTTTTGCATACAATTAATTTGTCATTCTTAATTTATTTGGGAGCAACACCGTCTTTTCATTATTTTAATAATAGTGCAATCATCGTATTGTCCTTGGAGAGTAAACAATTAAAACCTTTGGTACAAGGGCTGTATGATAATTTCAATATTGCCATGAACACTTGAATTATGCAGGTACCCTTACTATAAAAATTTGTTAGCCATGGTTTCAAGGGCTTGATTGTCATTTTCTAATGGTTTTTTTGGTATTGTTATTTAGTCCTAGGGGTACTTAATTTTATTTTTATTATTATTTTATGAATAGTTGAATTCTCCATTACCCTTGCCATTCATAGTTTTTAGCATTGGCTTCGAGGGATTAATTGTAATTTCATAAATGCTGTTTTTTTTCCTATTGTTGTTTAGTGATAGGGGTATTTTTGGTTTTGTGCACATAAAAAACGAGCTGTTGATGCATGCTCTCGAGGTTTAGTTCGGGTCGACTTTGATCTTTTTTTTAAAGTTTTTTTTCAAATATTTTTTTTGCTGGTATTTTTTTTTGCTTTGCTATTTATAGGGTCATCCTAAGTTCATGTCTTATGTCATGTGTTTGATTTGTTCACCTGGATTGGCTGCCGAGATCACTCTAGGTTTTCTTTTATCGTTTTTTTTATATGTTTCCATAACATTAACAGGTGTCCATTCCTTATATTTTTCTGATGTGTTCGGCCTTTTGTAATATCTTTTTTATAATGTGGGTTTATTCAATCATTTTTTTTTTATCGTTTAAGTCATAAGTTTTTTAAGGTGAATTTCTCTTTTATTTATTTAAATAAAAAAATTTAGTAAACATAATCAGATAAATATCTTTATTGTTTCTTTCTTGGTTATTGTTAATGATTTTTTTTATTTACATAAATGGTTATCAATTTATTTAGTTAGATGATTCCATAGGAATTTCAAATGACACTTTTAATCTTTTATGCAAAAAAACACATTGGAGCAACCTGCATGCCTAGTAATATTTTTTTTTATAACTAGCATGCCAAATTCATGATTGTAATGTTTTTTTAGTTTTTCCCTTTTCTTTTATTTATACTTTTGTTTTTGGAAAAAAATATTATTTTTTATTTTTTACTCTTGGCCTATTTATATTGTTCATTTTCTTATTCTTTTGTAATTTGTTTTTTAATGTTTTTTTTCTTAACACCTTTTGTTTCTGGAAATTTGTTCTACATAGACTAAGGAAATGATGTTTCATTATAGCAATTGCAACATTGTTTTATTTTTCAGCTATGTTAAAAATTAGCTTGAGATCTTATATAGTTTTATTAATGCATATAATCTTTATTATGTTTTATTATATGTAAGCATAAAATTTGTGATTCAAGGTTATATTTTTTACTTGATGTAAAAATACGTGTTAATAACACCTACACATTAATTCTTTTGTGTTGGAAAAAAATTATGCGACCTGCAACTAAACGAGTTGAGTAAATGCGTTATTACTTTGTTTTTTGCATTTGTTAACACAAATAGCTCTCATAAGCCTTTTTCATTTATAATTAGATTTTTTTAAAAAAATAAATTTGAAAAGTTTTCATATTTTTTTTTGGTTCTCATATTTTTTTTTCTATTAAGCAACAAGGGAATAAAATCTAACCCTGAGAAGATTCAGACAATACTAGATATAACTCATCCTTAGAAGGTCAAGGATGTTCAACGTCTCAATTAAAGACTAGATGCCTTGAACAGATTCATATCCAAATTGGGGGAATACAACCTACCATGCTTCAAGACCTTAAAAAATATCATAAACTTTGAGTGAACACTAGAATGCCAAAAAACTTTTGAAGAGCTAAAAGTTTATCTCGTATATCCTAAAATCTTGTCACAACCAAGAGAAAATGAGAGTCTGTTCCTCTAAATTGGGGTTTTTTACTAGGTAGTTAGTGTCATGTTGATAAAAAAAAAAAAGGGAATACAATGCTTAGTTTACTATTCTAGTTGAACTCTTTATGATGATGAGATAAGATACTTGAAAATAGAAATAATAGCCCTAACTTTGGTGGACGCCTTCAAAAAACTAAAACTGTACTTCCAAGCTCACTAAGTCACAATACTAACAAACCAACCTTTACGATAAACTCTTTATGAGCCAGACATGTCTAGGTGGCTAGTGAGGTGAGTAATTGAGTTAGGATAATATGGACTTATATATCATCCAAGACCAACTATTAAAGGGCAAGCCTTACAAACTTTATAGTAGAATGCTCTTTTGAGAATGATCTTCAGGATAAACTTATTCCAATGACGAGTAGCAAGTCATAATATCCTTGAGTTCAGCTACACAATGAGCCCAAGTATATATGGGTCTGGTGAGTTTCCAAACTCAATATCCTTGGGTTTAGCTACGTACCGAACCCAAGTATAGATAGGCTTAACGAGTTGTCAGACCTAATATCATTGGGTTCGGCTAAGTGTCGAGTCCAAGTATATATGGATCTAGTGAGTTGCCGGATCTAATATCCTTGGGTTCAGCTACGTACTAAGTCCAAGTACATATGAGTCTGGTAAGTTGCGAGACCCATCACTTTTAGGCTTGGCATCATTCCAAGTCCAAGTGGATATGAGAATTAGGATCATTGTAAGCTCCATATTTTTTTTTTGTTTATTCTTATGGCTTTTAAACATGAAATGTTAAAAGCAAAAAATAATCATCTCCCTACACCCATAAGCGTATAAAAATCTTATAAGGGCCTACCATATTTCCTTCAAATAGTAATTTTAAATAAGAGATATATGTCCCTTATTAATATGGTGTAAAAGATTTATCCCTCATAAATGCTATCAAGAGAAAATGACAACTCAACCCCTCCATTCAAGCAATATGACTTGACTCAAGGACTATATATACCCCCTATATCATCCAGGTAAAGATTTTACAATTTGTATTCTCTAAGTATTCATACTTTAATTATTAGAGTATTTATCATATAAAAACAAGAATAAATACTCTTGTTACTAGAATTTAAAACTCATTCTCTTATTTGTTGCAATGCCTTACTAAAATTCATGGACTTTATAATCAAAGGGTCCCTAAACCCTTTTAGAAGGAATTGTTTTATAGGTGTTAAGCCTTTTACCACCAATCATAAATTTTGTAAACTCTAGATAAGCCAATATTGGTGTGAACATGTGATTGTGATTACCCACTGTCCAAACACTCAAAAACCTTATTCTTGAACACATTGAATTATGAAACATCATCAAGTTTTATTAATAATCTTTGTCTTTGTAAATTTATAAATGTTTATCTAACAAAATTCAATAAAATTACATGACATTGAAAAAAATACAAGTGACTTTTGCTTTTTTTTTTCTTTGTATTTATTATCTTACCATTATTCGATATTATCAAATGCAAGATAATTATCTAATACTATAATTTATAGTTTTTTTTATCATGTTTCATATTATATATGGGGCAATCTTTATTCCTAGTTTCCCTTTTAAATTACATGAAATAACTGCTTTAAGTGATATGAAACAATATAAAGAATATAACAACAACAAAATAATAAAAGATCGTTCGAGCTAGGATCAAATGGCTTGCTCCCTCCAGACCGTTCAAGCCAGGCTTAAAATGGACTAAATTGAAGTATGCCAATGCATAAATCTGTTTAGCCAGCCCAAACGGACTAACCCTGTCTACAACACCTTATCCCTTTTGAAAGCCACCAGTTGGGACTCTGCCCAATCCTATGAGCAGCACACATCACAATGCAAAGTGACAAGTTTCAAGAAAGTTAGTTTAACACTGCACTCATTTTGGTAATTATTAGTATGATGCCCACATTTCTCAACTAATGATTATTTTCTGCTAGTATGTTTCCTCAACAGGTACCTACCCCTCTCACCAATTGCCAACAACCTTTCCACCAATGGCATAACGAGACACAATAACTTTTTTTTTCATTTTCTACGAGGTACCTGCGATGAAAAGTAATTATTCTCAAGGTAAGCCAATATGATCAAGTTTTATAAATAACTAAAGTCATCAAGAATCTACGAGGTACCTGCGATGAAAAGTAATTATTCTCAAGGTAAGCCAATATGATCAAGTTTTATAAATAACTGAAGTCATCAAGAAAACCAAAAACCACAAGTTCATTAAACAATACATAACACCATTAAGAGCATCAAATCAGACTACACAAGGCCACGAGGCCACAACGCCACATTGATTTTCCCCTGCTCCTACTCCCCTTTCAATATATTTTTCTTGTGCTTCCCTCGCAACACATTTTTTCTTTTATTCAATGTACTTCTCTTCTCTTGCATTTACTAACATAAGTATTGAATAGTCTCCTATTCTGATAGGGGGCTTGTTTTTGCAAGTAAGTGTGGAAGTCACTTTGTCAAGTTCAACCACTCCTTCAACCCAAAAAACAATCGTGAAAAGCTTAATTCAATATAATTTTTTTATGGATCTATCAAATAATGTCTTGATTTTTAACTTATTATAATTAAATAGGGCTCAATAACAAACTATTGAGAAACGAGAAACCCCTGAAGAGATTACCACTCAAACACACATACCTAAAGCAAAAATACTTGTGAACATATAGCTTTGTAGCCCCAAAACTGCTTTATAGCCTCTTCACTCTGTCAAAAAAACATCTCAACCTAAAATCTTAAGCTATTAGATGAAGTCCTAGGATATGATTTATATTATTCTCTAACACACCCCCTCAAGTGAAAGCCTTTTGGACTTGAAACTTGCACATGCTCATTTTACCATGTGCTTAATTTTTATCAAATAAATGAGAATTGTGAAATTCAAACTCGTGACCACTTGGTCATCAAAGCTTTGATACCATGTCAAAGAACCATCTTAATCTAATAGCTTAAACTATTAAGTGAGATCCCATGATATGATTTATATTATTCTTTAACACACTCCAATCATCCCTTGTATACATATTGGTTCCAGTGATATAAAGCCCGACAATGTCGATTCATACTATCAAATATAGATTTGTTCTTAAATTTTTTAGGATTTGATATAAAAATATTAAAAAAATATATAATTTTTTTAAAAGATTTTTAAAATATAAAAATAAATACGTATTAACCCGATCCGTAAAAAATAAATAAAAACTTGTTGAGTTTGTTTGTTCGATTCAAATATGCATTAACACAAGACTACTGCCATAGCTGGTTGCCTGTTATCATTAATCCAATACGTACTTAGACCCGGTCTCCCTCATTATTAATTATCTGGGTCTAGGTTGAGACATCATATCCCAAACACAGTGACCAAAACTACAGGGCTTGTCAGTGACCAAATGTACTTGAAACTAAAGGGATTGTCAGATCATATGTCCAGTCCCATCGCTGTGTTATGGGGGCTCTAGACACAGTTCGGCGTGAACTACAAAAAGCTTTTGACAAGATTCATGTTCGTTCACTACGCATCGCTGGCAGCAGCAGCAGCAGCAGCAGCAGCAGCATTCATTATTCTCTTCATGGAGCACACTTGGCTTTTGTTTGGTTATTGTTTAGAGAAGCAAAAATCTTGAAGTCAGAACTCTCACTTCCACTAAAATCAACACACTGTCTTGTTTCCATCAATCCTAAACTATCATCATTGTCTCAGAATTTATATTTCAAAAATGGACAAAGTGTGGGTGATCAGATTTGGAAAACTATGCTTCTTTCAAGAAATCTCCTCCTTTCGGAAATAAGATAACTCATCGGATTTGGAAGTTGGGTTTCCCTTCAAGTAACCTCTGTGTTTGTTTTATTTTATTTTCCCATATGCTGTCTCTTCTTTTTGCTTCTTTTTTTTTCTGTCCTCTGAGCCCTTTAATGTCTATCGTTCTTTTCTTCTTCTTTTTTACATTTTATCCGTCTCTGACTGTCTTCTCATGGATGCCCATTACCACTATCCATTTACATTTCATTTCATTTCACTCCATCTCAGCTAGCTCAATGGAACACTTTGTAGAAGTACATGTATTAGATTTGTTTGTGTTTTTTGCTTCTGGCAATTATAAGAGAAGAAAATCTAGCAAAAAATTGCTTCTCAACTTCCAAGAACATAATTTAAATCTTATATTCAGGGAAATCACTAGTTAGATATTCTTTTCAACTGTTATTACATCCATCTTGTTATGTGATTATCAATCTAAAAATTATCTACCCTACATCAAAAAGATAACAGCATCTCCAGGAATGGATGTTATTTTAAAAAGTTAAATTGATAAAATAGTATTTTAAATAATATAAATATAGTGTTTTTTACCATGTATATTTTAATGAAAAAAAACTATTTAAAAAGCTAATTGTATTGAAGTAAAAGAAATAAGTGTTCTATTTTTTAAATGAGTTTGATATCAATTTTTTTCAGATAATTATATTTAATTGATTTATTTTTTTTGTTGGTCTCATTTTATTGGTTTTGGTTTTTTTAATAGATAAATAAAAACAGTATTTTTGAGAAAAAAATGTATTTTAACATTATTTAGTACTTTTTTTGAAGTATATAAAACAAGTATGAAATAATTAAAATAATATTTTTTAAAATTTTAGTTTTTTATTTGGCTCACCCCTTAGAATTGCTCTAAGAAAAGGTTCAAATTCTTCCTTGTGAAAAAAAAAAATAAATGACAAGCATTGTTAATGAGACAAATTGTTTGAGGATTCATAAAGAGCTAGTTTTAGTTTTATGCTGTGATAATGATTATTTTATATGTTAAAATAATAAAAAAATACTAATTTTTTTTAATTTAAAACAAAAATAAAAATTAAATGTTTTTAAAAATATTTGTACAATTAAAAAACAAAAGATGCGAAAGTCAAACAAAGCTTGTTCCATTTGAGGTGGCAAAAAGAAAAAGAAAAACAGCGAATAGGTGGTGGGGATTAAAGAGGAGCCACATGTTATGAAAGTTGCATGGCCGACAACTTTACAAGTGACGTGATTGCTACGACAAGAGCCGCTGTAGCAGCTTAATTTGCTCGAGTACTTGTTGGTTTACCGCAGGAAACCAACGGGTTTAGCTATCCATTAGCGGTTCATTCATGTAATAAGAAAATATAAATCGTGAGTTCTGTTTTCTGTTTTCGTTTTTTGAAGAATGATTTGGTGTATATTTTTTGAAAAAAAATAATCAATTTAGAATTAATTATGAAAATCCTAAATATTATTGATAGATTCACCGATGAATTAATGACATAATTTTCGCTGCTAATCTAGTCAAAAAATTCTAAAACTTCCAATCATTTTATAACTTTCGATGAAATGATGTCTATATTACCGATGGAATTACCAAAAAACTTCTTTAGTTCGTTGGTGATTCCATCAAAAGCCAAGTAACTTTTTTTTTGAGTTATGTAGTTGTTAATTAAAAAAACAACAAAAATCATAATACAACTGAACACTTTAAATTTTATTGAACATCAAGATTTTATTAAATTCAATATTAACTCAAAAATAATTGTACAACAATAAATACATCGCTACATAGATGAGGGTGGTGGTAGAGGTGGAAAGGGGGATTGCGAGTCAAAAGAACCAAAATAAAGATCTGGATAATTAAAAGCTATATATTCCATCATTTTCTCTCAATTCTTCCTATTTTTTTCTTTAAATCTGACTTTCATTTCTTTCTATAATTTGGTTACTTGCTCCACGACCTGTTCTAGGACCCTCGCTTTAAATTATGGTGTTGACTGGCTTGGGGCGGATTGTTGTGTACCTAGAATTGAAGTAATATGACATGACCTTATACCTTTGGCCAATGCCATAAGCATCTTGTAAACATGATTTCTATCAGGTCAATTAGTTGCTTGAATCTCTAACCATAACTAAAAATTATAAGGAGGATAGGTGGAAGCATTTTCTCCATGTTTTTCAACCATTACGACATGATATGTTTCCTACAAAAAAAGATCAAGTATAAATAAAAAAAATTATAAAAATTACAAGTGACGTGATTGCTACGACAAGAGCCGCTGTAGCAGCTTAATTTGCTCGAGTACTTGTTGGTTTACCGCAGGAAACCAACGGGTTTAGCTATCCATTAGCGGTTCATTCATGTAATAAGAAAATATAAATCGTGAGTTCTGTTTTCTGTTTTCGTTTTTTGAAGAATGATCTGGTGTATATTTTTTGCAAAAAAAATGATCAATTTAGAATTAATTATGAAAATCCTACATTTAAAAAATTATGTTTGATTGCTCGACAAGACAAATAATTATTGTGTTTATAATGTAGTATATACACTAGTTTTTTTTTTTTTTTTTTTTTTCCGTTGATGCATCAACACATTAACTAGTTTCTATCGATCATTCTGTCAATAAATAAATTACGAATGAAATGTTTCATTGAAAAAACCTAAATATTATTGATAGAATCACCGATAAAATTAATGATATAATTTTCATTGCTAATCTCGTCAAAAAATTCTAAAACTTCCAATCATTTTATAACTTTCGATGAAATGACATCTATATTGCCGATGAAATTACCAAGAAACTTCTTTAGTCCGTTGGTGATTCCATCAAAAGTCAAGTAACTTGTTTTTTAGTTATGTAGTTGTTAATTAAAAAAACAACAAAAATCACAATACAACTGAACACTTTAAATTTTATTGAACATCAAGATTTTATTAAATTCAATATTCACTCAAAAATAATTATACAACAATAAATACATCCCTACATAGATAAGGGTGGTGGTAGAGGTGGAAAGGGGGATTGCGAGTCAAAAGAACCAAAATGAAGATCTGAATAATGAAAAGCTATATATTCCATCATTTTCTCTCAATTCTTCCTATTTTCTTTTTTAAATCTGACTTTCATTTCTTTCTATAATTTGGTTACTTGCTCCACGACCTGTTCTAGGACCCTCGCTTTAAATTATGGTGTTGACTGGCTTGGGGCGGATTGTTGTGTACCTAGAATTGAAGTAATATGACATGACCTTATACCTTTGGCCAATGCCATAAGCATCTTGTAAACATGATTTCTATCAGGTCAATTAGTTGCTTGAATCTCTAACCATAACTAAAAATTATAAGGAGGATAGGTGGAAGCATTTTCTCCATGTTTTTCAACCATTACGACATGATATGTTTCCTACAAAAAAAGATCAAGTATAAATAAAAAAAATTATAAAAATTACGAGAATTTAAAAAGAAACTTGCAATAAATGCTTGAAATTTATTATCTACAATCTTCTTCACCCCTTTTCTCCTATCCATCTTCTTTATATGAGTTTCCTTATATTACTATATCAGAGTAGACTTACACTCAAGTTGTTGCTTGTGCAAAATAAATAAGTTATAAAAAAAGTAAATTAAGAATTGAAGAAAAAAAATGAGAAATTTTACTAGGAGCTTTAAATGGTTTACAAATGGGAGCAATCCACTGGTGTGCTTACTTACCAAACCATGTGTTATTTTGTTTCGGTTCTACGACCTGAATTGTGAGCGCCTTTTAAATTCTTTCGATGTCTTAAATTCTTGAAATTTCACCTAATTATCCCCTATTATTTAACTCGATTTATACTTTTTTCATACCTCGACATCATCAGAGATGACTTTATATTTTGCATATTTATGGGCATTGTACCACAAATTATGCAATTTCTTACAAAACAAAATGTTAAATATACATGAGATTTGGAGATTTAAGATTATAATTTCAAATATAAAATTTGTTAATTGCTTTATACTTACCTAATTGCGCCATGGTTTTTCTATATTTTCCTGACCACCCCCTCGGTTTTTCCCATCAAAATTTTCTTTGCATTGTCAATTCGTACATTAATTAGTTTTTTGAAATTACTAAATTAAAAAATATTTTATCTTACCTTAAAAAATCCTCACCAAGCATCTATTATATTCATTAATTCAAGATGATCTTAAAGTCGTCTTTATTGAAATAGTAATTCCTCGAACGAAGATTTCATCATGCTTGTGATAAAAAGCCCAACTTTAATATATATAAACCTAAAAACAATATTGGTGAAAAGTTAGTCAATTTCATTTTATGTAGATCTTAAAATAACCTAATCAAAATAAAATAAATAACTTTAATATATAAGTTATATTGAGTAGTCGACCTTTTATTCTGCAATAATTTCATTAGAATATGGATCTCTTGAAGAAGAGATTCCACCTCTACTATTTAAAGTGGATGAGCCTCAATTGGTATTGTGTGTATTAGGTTCCTCTTCATGACTGACATCTAAATTGACATCACGACCATCGACATTATCAAGACTACTATTAGTTAAACTAGTAGTAGCTCTCGTTGAGCTTTTTCTCGACATCTCTAAAATATAACATAAGTTAATTTTCAATTTCAAAACAATAAACTAACATGGCATCCCATAATATGTAATCACTAAATGCATGCCTTTTTTTTTTCTTATAGTTAATAACAACATATAACAAATGAACAACAAACAATCAATATCATCAATTAACATTTACATAACAACAACAACTTATGATTATTCTTCCCACAAGTAATATACATTCTACAGTTAAAGAATGGAGTACACATCCTAAAACAAACAATCTCGAGTTTCATATCAAACTTAAAACCTATAAACTGAAAATCTAATAACTCATCTAGTTTCTTTAACACCCAACAAGCAATTCCCAAGTCATTTTTTTTTAATCATACTCAGTAATAAACATATTATAACTATCATAACATTAAAAAAAAAGATCAACATTCATGCCATATATGTACTAAAAACCATTTACCTTAATAATTATCAATTAACCTTTCACAGACTCAAACAACATAAGAATTTGTACACATAACATAAATTCCCAAATCCCATAAATTCAACATAAATGGTTGGCTACTCTCTCTACACAACACAAATTCACATATACTAAAAGGCTTTGACACTTCACTATAACAATGAAAAAGTGAAATGTTTCTGCCATTTTCAATTTGATCCTCAAGGTTTCTTTTGTTTTCAGCCTTAGGTTTTTTTTTTTAATTTCATTATTAAACGTTGGGTTTAATGAATATTGAACTTTATAATTTGTTTTAGTTTATTTTTCATGAATTTATCTCAGTCTTATAACGTAAGTTTGACAAGTTAACCTGAGTTAACTTGAGTTTTTTTAATTGATTTTTTTCTCAACTTCATCCTTTAATATTCGGTTAATTGAGGATTGAAATTTATTTTCTTTTAATTTTTTTTATATAGGGTTATCATGGTCTCATGACCCGAGTCGCAAGTTTTGCAGGATAACCAAGTTAACTCGGGGTTTTTTTTGCCCTTTTTTCAATTAATTTTTTTTTTCAATTTCATTCTTCAACATTTAGTTGAGTGAGAATTTTGACTTCATAATTTTTTTCAGTTTTTTTTCTATGAAGTTGTCCTGATCTCATGACTCAGGTTTGACAAGTTAACCTGAGTTGACTCAGGATACTTTTAGTTTATTGATTTTTATTCAATTTAATCTTTCAACATTGGGTTAATTGAGAATTAGAATTCATAACTTTTTTTTATTTGTTTTTTTATAGGATTATTACGGTCTTATGACCCAGGTCATGGGTTAGCTCGATTATCTAGGGTTTTTTTGCCTTTTTTTTAATTAAATTTTGTTTTTCAATTTTATCGTTTAATACCAGGTTGATTGAGGATTAAGCTTCATAATTTTTTTTTGTTTTGTTTCTACGAGGTTATCCCAATCTAATAACTCGAGTCACAAGTATGATTGGTTAACTTGGGTTGACTCGAGTGGTTTTTTGTGTAATTTTTAAGTGATTTTTCTTTTCAATTTCATTATTCAACATTAGAGTGATTGAGAATTGAGCTTCATAATTTTTTTATAGGGTTATCCCGGTCTCATGACTCAGGTTTGAGAAGTTAATCCGGGTTGACTCGGTTTATTTTTTTAATTGAATTTCACTATCAATTTTAACCTTTAATATTGGGCTGATCGAATTGGGCTGATCAAATTGGGCTTAATAAAAAACAATGTTTGCTTTCTATAAGGTTATCGGGGTCTCATAACTTGGGTCAGGGATTTGGCAGGTTAATCTGAGTTGATCTAAATAAATTCAAATCGTGTTGATCTCAAAACTTAAAAAAAGATATCTTCTTGGTTTTTTTAGTCAGACTATATTTTTACCAGTCCTTCAGGTTGTCTTTGGACCTATAAAGATGACTAGGTAATATCGGGTCAATCTCCATGTAGTTTATTTATTTTTGCTAGAAAACAAGTTAACAACACTTGAATATTTTTTTCACATTCATCAAAAATTTGATCCGACCTGCAACGTATCACAAACAATTATCTTGTAAATTTTTATTAATATGAAGACTTAATTTTACGAATATAACAACTCAATCTAAATCTAGTATGATATTTAAATTATCTAGTATGAATTAATTATCTTGTACTCACACTTTTAGGTTTCGGAAATATGATATTTAAATTAGCAGTATATAGGATTAACACGATATTAGATTTTTAAACCCGACAAAACAAATAGGGTCTTTAACATGAAAGGCACCCGAAAGCCGATGAGAATGGGCTTGAGCCTGAGATGGCTCATAGCCAAAGCCCGCATGAGAAAGGAGGAGGAGAGGAGCATAATTACAGACAATACGATTGCAGTGAGGCATCCTATGCAAAGCTTACAGATAGTCAGAAACTCCCTTAACTATTAATCACATTTTCAGGTTTAATCTTCTTTTAAAAATTCCAGGTTTGGTTTCAGTCATCTAATCTTACAAAGAAGAATTACAACAATATTACGTCCATGTCATTGCTTGTTTGAAACAGTAAATTTGACCTTTTCCAAGACTGTAAATTATGTGGAAAATGGAAAGAACTTTTGATGATAACTATGAATATTCTGATGCTAGCAAATAATTTATAATATACAATATGGCCCATTGCAGTATCTTCAATTCCTCTAAAGTAGGTGAAGTTTGCTTGAAATAAAAAGGACTTCTGTCAATCATGTCTTTGCTGTGATTTTCTTTTTATTAGAACCCTCAGTGGGATGTTGTTGCTTTTGCTACCAGTTAGAAATTATTTGTTGTTTGACATGAAATATTACATTACAATTATTGTCGCACGTGTGCGACGTTGCGGCGAAAACATTCACCCTTAAATTCTATCTAGTGTGTGGCAAATGTGTGGAGACAAGGAATTCTTGTCTTTTATTAATGGAAAAATGGAATGGGAGTCGCCACCTAGTATTTTGGTTACTAGGAACCCTAACTGGTCTCAGAGATCGGGTACGGTGACTGGTTGCGTAAAGGAAAGGTATTAGCACCCTAAATACGCCCTACCTAAGGTAAGCTGCATTGTTTTATTATCTGATAAAATCTAAGGTCTTGTCGTGTTTTCTAGTTGTGGGTTCGTCTATGGTTTAAGAAAAGTCCTCCTCGGTAAGGAGATCCTTGTCTTATCGGGTAAAACATGACAGTTCTAACTCTAACAAAAGAATTTAATATCCGGAATATGTCTTACATATAAGGTCGTAACCCCGGATATTAAAATAAAATAAAATAAATTTTTTGAAATTTTTGAAATATTAGCCAGTTCTCGTGACTTTAATAAACCGGTTATTAAAGCCAAAATGCATGCTAAAACTTTTTTTTTTATTATTAAGATGCAATATGATTTTTTATTATTATTTTTTTAGAGAGGCTTGACCGTATGCATGAAAATAAAATATTTTTTATTATTATTTTTTAATGTCTTGATAAAAACCAAGTATTTTAATGCCGGATTTATATCTTTACAGTATAAAAATACAAACTAATATTAATCAAAATGCAGTAAAAACTTTAGAAAAATCAAGATTTTTTTTAAAAAAATTTTATTTTATATTTATTATTTTTTTAATGTTAAATCCAGCCCGGCCCATACAGCTGGGCTAGACCCAGCCAGCCCAGCCTGGTCACTGGCCCCTGCCACTGACCAAAACCCAGCCATCCATGCACGCGTAATGTTTTACGCGTGCATGAACAGTGCGAAGGTAATTAATTTACCTTCGCACTGTTCATCTCCTTCTTGCAGATAGCAAGAACGAAAAAAAAAAACAAATGCTGCAACTGATGATTTCAGGGATTGGTTTCCTTGCGTCTTTTTGTATTTTTTTTTTCTTTTACATACTAACATGCATTATTTATATTACAGGAATGAGAAGAGAAGTGAACATGCCTGGTTTTGGAGCGGTGAAGGTGATGGAGATGCTGTGTTCTCTGCTTCACCGTATCCTCTGCTTCCGTTCGGTTTGCTTCTATTTCCCCTGCTCTCGCTTACTCTTCTTCTTTCTCCTCTCTCGATCTCCTTCTTTTTTTTCTGTCTTTTCTCCCTTCCTCCTCCCTTTCTTCCCCCTCTGCACTGGCTTCGTGGTGGTGCAGCTGCTCTCGTTGGTTCACAGTGGCGGCTTCGCCGTTGCAGACGAAGATGACAGTGTGGAAGGGCTGTTCCACCAACACTGCTTCCTCTCCTCTCTCTTTTCCTTCTGTCGTTCTCCCCCCAGTGTTTCTGCCCCCACTGTCTCGTGCCCCCTTCCTCTTCTCTTTCTCTCCTGTGTTCTCTCTGTTTCGTCTTTTCTTTTTTCTGCTTTTTCGTTTCTTATGCTCACCCTCTCCTCTGTTTTCGTCTCCCTGTTCTGCCCAGTTCTTCCCCTTCTCTGCCTTGTTTCGTTTCTTACATTTCCCTCTGTTTCCTGTCTCTTTCCTTACCTCTCCTTTCTGTTTTCCCCCCCTGTTTTCTTCCCTTTCTGCTCGGTTCTTCTTCTGGTTTTTATAGCGTTATGGCATGCATATGGTAATGGCCGCGTGAGACATGCTCCCCTGAAACAGCTCCGCTATCTCTGCAAAAACGCTTCTCTGTCTCTTTATTTCCAGCCGTTTCTTTCCTTTTGAAGAAGACCATGAACAGTGCGCGCACTTCTTAATGAAACGGCGCCGTTTGCTGATTCAAAATGCATATTTCTGATTTGATCCTTGGATGTTTTTTGTAATTTTGTACTCAAATCCCTCGGAAAAATTGTAATTAGACCCCTTGATTTTAGTGCCTTTTCTGATTTAGTCCTTGGTTTTGGATTGTTTCAATTAAATCCTTAATTGACCATCAAACTTCAATAATTATGCAATTAAGCACATGATTTGACCAAATCAACTCTTCAAAATTATAATTAGACCCCAGAACTTTAATTTCTTCCAATAAAAGCTTAAATTGACTTGAAAATCAATTTTTTCTTGTAATCAAACTCTCCATAAATTCAATTAAACCTTAGATAAAATTTAATTAAGTCCATAAACATCTGATTTTAGACTTTTCTTTCTCAACTTGAATTTTATTTGTCAACAGGGCTCTTATCAGTAAAAAATATACTGTTAAATTTCAACATTTTGCATTTTTGAACCTTCTCAACCAATTTTGTCCTTTTTTTTTTAGCATTCCAATCCTTTTCTCGCTCCTATTATTTTTGGGATTTCTTTTAAATATTTTTTTATATATTTTTTTGTATTTTCTCATTTTTAATTTTTTTTTTTGTGAGAACCCAAAAATAGGTAACAACAATTATAATTATAATATAAACTAAAACACATGGTTTTAAATCAGTGTAAGTATTGAACACATTCATATAGTATCATGAATGTTTTGTTTTTTTTTCCTAGTTGTTACATGAAAATCAAGGGAAGCGAGATGAAAATATGAGAGGCAAGAAAAGATTGCCGAAATCATTTTGAGATATCACCGCCAACACATGTTGCTATGTGAAGACTACCTCAAGAAAATGATTCCAACAACACCAAGGAAGACCACTATTAGAGCTCGGAGAGGCCACATGTGTCACCTCAACGTGACAGCTTCCTCACATGTCTACATGCAGAAAATAATTTGTTTTCCCCGATTCTTTTATTTCATTTGAATTTAGTACTGGATTTTGGATAGTTTTTTATTTGGTCTCAAATTCTTTGATAACTCTTCAATTTAGTCCCAAATTTCATCTTAATCAATGCTAATTAAGGCCCTATTAAGACCTAACGAGGTAGAAAATAAGGAATGAGAAAAGAAGAAAACATATTGTCCAACCTAATTACCTTATTATTATCGTGTTCATAACATGAGTTGTGAGATTCGCGGGTTAACCTAGGTTGACCGAGGTCGATACAATATATATATAAAATTTCCTCCCTAATTATTTTATAATTCTTTACTTTAGTGATTTAGTCCCATGTTTCACCCAACTCGAGGTCAATTAAGGCCCAACCAAGGAGAAAATGAAGGAAGAAAAAGAAAAACCCATATTGTCCAACTAGGTTAACTTGTTATGGTCATATTCATTATCCAGGTCGTAAATTCTATAGGTTAACCACAGTCAATACAACATGTTGTTGTCTTTTTATTGCACTTTTTATTTGATTTTACGATTTGATCATTGTACAGTTTGTTGTTTCACGTTTAAGCTCGATAGGTTTAGGCAAAAGTTAAAATGAGAATTGTGTGAAAATATTTTTGGAACTAAATCACCATTTAAATGAGGAGACTAGTTCGCCTATAAGCTTGCGAGGTTGAATAAGCCACGCCAACTTTTTTTTTGCATTTATTAACGCAAATGATGATCAATTAATTTTATATGACACATGAGTCAAATTTTCAATTGACATTTCATATTTTTCAATGGCCACATATTTTTTATGCAATGATTGAATTTTGATTCGGCTCGTAGTGAAACGCAAGAACGAGACCTAGTGTTATTCTATTTGTCGATTTGTGGAATGAAAATGCTGTAAAATTATTATTTTTTCTTTTCCGCGTAAGCATTTCCCATGTACATGTAATATTTTGTCAATCTATAGCGTAATTAGAAAAAAAAAAAACTATTTGGCATAGGTATTTCATTATGTTTTTTTATTGTTCATTTATTGTTTGCTATTTTTTCTTCCTATTGGTTTATTTTATCCTTTATTTTTTTTTATTACAACAGTTTTCTTTTTATATTCGATTCGATCATTTCATAATGCGTTTAATTGAGATGGGCTCTATGTTTTGATTCAGTTGGTTGGTTGTGTTGAAAAATTCTTCAAATGTTAGGTTGACATTTGATTTTGCAAAAAATATTTCAACTTTTTTGTTTTACAAAGAACTTAACATCGAGAGACTATAATTGAAATTGAGGGAAAAAGTAGCCCTATTCTTTGATAGAGAAGAAACCAGGCATGGAAACCAAGAGGGAGGAGAGAGAGAAAAATAAAAAAGAAAGAGAAGAAGAATTGACAATCGTACCTATACTAGAGCTCCACCACTGCCACGCGTTAACTTGAAAGAAAGCCCTGTCGAGAAAATTGAAATGACATCAAGAAAGATTGTCATATAAGGTCGGAGGAAGTTGCACGCTACTCCCCAATATGGGAGCTCCTCTCACACACTGACATGTGTGCTTGAAAGAAAGCCCATAAACTTTTTTTACCCCTTCATTTAATTTAGTCATTGATTCTTTAATAACTTTTCAATTTAGTCTTGAATTTCAACCCATCTAATGTCATGCCCTTCTTTTCAATTCAATGCTTGATTCTATAATATATCTACAATTTAGTTCTGAATTTTATCTCACCCAAGCCCGATAAAGGCCTATCCAGGGGGAGAATAAGGGGAGGGAAAAGAAAGAGATAGATGGTCAACCGGGTAAGCTTATTATGGTTGCGTTCATGACATATGTTGTAAATTTAATTGTTTTAAATATATTAAACAGAGTCGATTCAATATGTCGTCGTTTCAATATTAAAAAGCTTGTCATCCTAATTTTTTTAGAAGATAAACCATGTTTTTATTGTTCATATAAGCTGTCTTTAGATCCCCCAAATTGACCGGATCACGTCATGACAACTCTCATATGATTTAATTTGAAGCTTGAGATAGACAAAAAATCAGCTTGGGAGGTTTTCAGATTACCCATTGGGTTGTGTTTAATGACATTGTTAAAGAGTTCCACATGGCTTACCTATTTTTTTTACATTTTAAAAAATATAACTTAATTTTTTCTTATACAAAACAAAGTTTGGACAACATCATCTTATAATTTTTTTAGTCAAATATGGATTTGACCGATTCAACTTGGTACTTTATGAGTTTACATCTGTTGTTTAAAAAACAATATGCTCACAAGAATGTTGCTTTCACCTTGAATTTGTATTCGTGACAGAGCGCAGCGCAGACAATAATCCTAGTAATCTAAAAGATTTTGTAACTATATTTTACCATCTATTCATTCTTATTCTGCAATTGTAATTGGTCTTATAATTTTCTAATTACTGTGTTTCTTCACCAAATTAAAAGAAACTTGAGTTATTGATTTCATTGTAGTTCTAGAGAGAACTGTTGTGGATTGTAATTGTGTTTTGTTTTTTATAGGTCCTTGTAGCATTTTCTTTTGGTCTCTATTTTTTTTTTAATTTCATCATTACACATTTTGTTTACTCAGATTTGGTGTTAATAATTTATTTCAATTATCTTTTTGTCACCGTGTCAAAAGTCTTATTAGCATTGGATTGATGCTCAATTTTATAAAAATACTGGATTTTTTTTAAATGTTCATGGGGTGCTTTTTTTTTAACATTTTCTTCTCCATGATTTTTTGCTTTTGTTTTTTGTTTTTATAGTTTGAAACTTTTATGTTTTGGTCCAAAACTTCATCTTTTTCACTTTTAAGTCCTTGAGTTTGAGAATGGAGAGAGAGAGAGACAGTGTGTGTGTGTGTGTCGTTGAGAAACAATAGAAAAGGGAGAGAGCAATCAATTGCCTAGATTTTGTGAAAAAAAAAAGAAGCTAAATTTGGTGTCAATGCATTTCTAGGGATGGAAAAAAAGTGTCATTAAGGTGTTTTTGATATTGGGGTTGAAAAATATTTTTTATTTTTATTTTGTATTTTTAACCAATTTAGATGCGTTTTTAGTTGAAAAATGTTCTAAGGGTATTTATTAGGTTTTTTTAGATGAAAATAGATTTTTGGGTCTAGAAAACCCCAGCTCAATTTTTCAGCCACTTTTTTTATGGCTAAAATCTGGGCAAGTAAACGGCGTGTCGTTTGTTTCTTCTTAAAATAATAAATAAGTGGGTGAAATATCGTCTATCTTTAAGCAAAAAAAAAAAACCTAGGTGCATGAGCCTGGTATTGAAGGCCCACACGCGAGACGAGCCTTCTTTCTATTGAGCAAAGTGCACAGGCCCCATCTCTTTGGCCCAACGCCTGACCCTTTTTTTTTTATTTTTTTTTTGGGTTTTGATTGAAATACATTTTAAAAAAAATTAAATAATATTATAGGTTTCATGGGAATGTTAATGATTTATTTTCTCAATAATATATATCTAATACGTAAAAATAAATAAATAAATAAATTGATGATGAACATTCAATGAAAACAAATTTCATTTCTTTAATTTCTTTCCTTCAATCACAAGCAAAATATTGAGAGATATTATTTTAACAATTTTTTAAAACTTGTTTTTAAATCATGATAGGAATTAATTTAAAAAATAGTGCTTTCAATAAATAAACATGTTTTTGTTAAAACAATATAGTTATGTATTAATAAGAAAATACAGATTAGATTGACGAGATATTTTTCCCTGATAATCTTATTCATTATGTTTTCTACAAATATTTATTTTTATGATCGTTTGATTAAATAAAAAATTTCCTTTAAGAAAGCAAGGTTATTAAATCATGTTAGGGTTATGATCTAAATCACAAGTTGACGGGTTAACCTAATTTAACTTGAGTTAATTCAAAATATTGCCGTTCTAATATTTATTTTAAAAAATTATTAAATTGACACTTTTTAATTTTTTTAGAAAAAATAAAATAAAATTTTAGTTGAATAGATCGAATTGTAATTACATTTTATTTTAGCACTAAACTCAGTTTAGAAAAGAGGTTGACGGATATTCACTATAATATTTTACTAGGTGTAATAACATTATTGAAAATTTCTCTGCGGTAATTCGCCATTTACAACTGACTAATTAGTATAATAAATCGAGAAGCATGCACTTGTGGTGAATTAAAATTATATTTTACCAAGGCCAGTTGAGCTCAACAGTGCTTCCTCGCGTAGCCTTTCTTTCCCTCCATTTCCCCGTCAGTCATTTACTATTTATTTTATTTTTTTTCTCATGGGATGTCGGAAGTCATTTTCAAAACCTATTTTAATTTAGTTTTTTGGTTATTAAAATAAATGCCTGTGAGAATTAAAAAAAAATTAAATTATTGAGTAAAAATTGTATTTATTCAATTATCATTATTTTTTTAATTTTTGCATCTTTTTTCTTGACGATAACATGACTTTATTTTATTAACAATTAGGTTATTTGAAAAAAAAAACTTAAAGTAAATAAATTAAATATTTTTAAAAAATACAATGACTTTGATTTTTTTTTAAATGTATATCTTAAGAAAAATACTCCATATTTATTAATCATTGATTTATTTTCCTTCTTGACAAAAAAAAACATGTTTTTTTTTTAGCAGAATCATGGTTTTTCAAGTAATTAAAACCTTGGCCATGATATGTAAAGCAATTATCAAACCAAAAAACAAAAACAAAAAATATTTTATGTTGTTATATAAATAATAAAAGAATAATTAAATTTAGAAAATAAAAAAATTGTTTATAAAAACCTAACAAAACATATTTTTTATTCTCATCAAATATTCATGTATAATGTTTCTGAGAAAATGTTCATTTTTTATATATAATTATTCAAAAAATTGTAAATATTACCATAAAAAATCGAGCCTTATTAAAAAAAAAAACATAATTGAATATGTTTTACATATCATCGTAGTTATTTATCAAAAAAATGATTTGACTAAGAAACAGAGTAGTGGGGGGCCAAGATCATCAAGCTTAGTCATGCAAGGGCAGAGGATGGCCGAGGTGCGCCTGGGCTTGCAATGCGATTCTTATGTGCCTGAGTCTAGTAGGCTCAGCCACATGCTTTTTTTTAAAAAAAGGTAGTGAACGTCGCATTTTCTGCTTGAATAAATTACATTTCATATGTTGTAATGACTTTTGATAATTTCTATTTGTTTTTTTACTCTAAAAAAATTATTAGAACTTCAATAATCTTATTTTTTAAGCTAAAATACATTTTAATGATCATTAAAACTAAAAATCAATTCAAACAAATATTTTTAAACTTCAATCTACTATTTTTGATATTATTAGAGATCCGAATCATCTTTATTAAACTTTCCTCATCAAAACTAAACCATTGAAAACAAGATTGAGTTTGTGGTCATGTGAAACTTCTCTCTCATTTCCCAATTCTAAGGTTTTTTCTCATTTTTTATATGGTAGGTATTGATAAACAAACAAAAAAAAGCTTCTAGGGATTGAAATATAAACTTAAAAATACAAGGACCAAAATGTTGAAAGATACGCCTTCCGAACAATGAAAATATAATCTTTTTTTATGTTGTCAATTTCGGTCCCCTCTTTTTTTAATTGAAACTTGTAACTTTATTCCATGATAGCAATCTTTTTATAACATAGAAGTAATTTTCTTCGTAGCAAAAATGTGAAAGCATGAGAAGCAAAACAAAACCCGAAATAAAATTGAATAATCGATTTATAAAATAAAAACTTTAAAGATAAAAAAAAACCACCACCAGTTATGTGAACAAGGACATGTGAGAAACTCTAAGGGATGTAACTCAACTAGTAGGTCCTAAATTTGCTTTTCAGATATCACTAATTTGAATCTCACAAATCTCAGGACCACTAGAGGCTTACATGATTGTTAATTTTAGGGTTCGTCAGATTAGTCGAGATACACGCATACTAACTCAGACACCCACGTTAATCTAAAAAACAAGGATATGCTAGAGAGTGCACCATCTAACTAAGGTAAATAATCCAAATGTTTTTAAATGAATCCTATAATTGTATTTCATGATAGCAATTTTTTTGAGATTAGAAATAATCTTTGTTATTGCACACAAGTGAGAGTACACAAAGCAGAACAAGCCTCAACGTATAAAAATGTTCCAACATAACATGTGAGGACAAAAAAACAAAGAAATAAAGCTTAATGACCAAATAGCAACAAAAAAAAAATTAAGGACAAAAAAAAAGACATCAACCGTGACGTGAATAGGAACATTTGGGAGAGTGCATGTTCCAAGTTTTAGTTTATTGTGTAATTGTAATTAGCTTATACAGAATTTTGCACCGGAGAAAGATAGTGGGACAAAAGGTTTTCCTATTTCAGGGAAAGAGGCATATTGAATTTGATTTTACCTTATGTGTCGGGCATGGAAACCTCCAAAGGAATCCTGTCTTGTTCTTTGATAACTTTTATTTCGCGTCTCTGAATTCATCATCATATGGATGTGTTCGCTGTATGCCAGTTTAGACGCAAGTAGTGGATAAGAATTTCTTTCCTTTTTTTTCTATAGTGACATTGCTGCTGCGTGATGCTCAAAAAAGCTCCACTGTTCCTGTAACAATGATGATGATGGTTGCCATTGTTTCTATCATCATGCCAATATGTTGGTCATATTATGAGGTATCTGCAGGTTCATCAGAGTGGCTCATTTCTAGTTTGGATGTGGACTTCAGTGGAAGCTCAAGATTGACAAAAGTTTTCTGATGATAAGTTGTGCTTTTGAATTATACCTCTAAAGTCATGTCAACTTTGAGGGAAGCAAGGTGGAGAGAGTCATCGTCCGGAAGATACCCAGGCGGAGAGGAGATGGGCGAACAAAGATTGTAATGTACTAGTTCAATGAACTTGGAGGTGGCCGAATAGTGTGCTCTCCAAGGCAAACTAATCATAGCACCTGCGGACTTGGAGTTGAGCTAGCTAGGGCCTGGTGATGGGCAATCAGTTTTCTACTTCTAACATAGGTTTGTGCTGATAAAATGATAATGGACGAACATCTTGGGCACGCGTGCTATTCCTTGCTAAATAATTACAGGGCTTATGTTCTTAGTAATTTAGAACTAATTAAGGTCTGTAGAGATGAGCTTTTTTCTTTTAACATATGAGCTAGCTATTATAATTTATAACTCCTCTCTCCCTCTCTATATTTTTAGGAAAAAGAAGCTGTTAGAATTCTTGAGGGTCATTGACAGGATCAGCAATGGTAACAGTGCCCATAACAATTACAATATTAGAGCAGAGAGTGGGGTTGGGTTGGGGCCATAGAAAAGAAGAAAAAAGAGAGAGAGAATAATCAGTTGGGAAGAGAGACGATAGAAGTTGTGTGGAGTTGGAAGGCATGATAAGCTCTTGAGATTATGGAGTTTTTGAACACGCTTTGTGGCCAATGGTCATAAATCAATCATCATCACCACAAATAGCACCGCCAGCCACTTGCAGCCGCCCCAAAAGTAAACGATATTAGAGATTCATAATAGTAATGATACAGCCTTCTCTTCTCTCCTTTTTGTTTATTAATATTTATACTATGTACTTGCCACTAAAATATCAACTGACCTCATTAACGTCACCCCCGCACTCTCTTCCATTCTCTTTCTCTTTCGTTGGGTCAATGAGGAGTTCGATTGCAATCTAACATCTTTGTATATCCTACAAGGTCTACCAGATAGACGATAATCATGTACTTGACCATCTCCTCCTCCTCCTCCTCCTCCTCCTCTTCTTCAATCATCTCCTCTAACCCCACCTCCTGCTTCTTCTCCTTATGTCTTTTTCTTGCTCCACTATTTCGGTCCCTTCAACTTAAATGATGGTGATAATAATGGTCAGGAAAGACAGCTTTACTTCTCTGTCTGGCTTGACATATCCACTCATCATAATTCAAAGACCTAGAACCCCTTCGTCCTCCTCCTCGGTCATGTTCTTATCTCTTCTTCTAATTTTAATACTATTGCTACTGCCCCCTTGCCATGCCACAACTGTCTGCAATCAAGATGATCATGACTCTCTCTTGTTGTTCTTCTCCTGTTTATCTTCTTCTCCTTTGAATTGGGGTCATTCCACTGATTGCTGCCTCTGGGAAGGAGTTGATTGTGGTGGAACTGCAGATGGTCGAGTAACCAGTCTTTATCTACCTTTCAGAGACCTTAATGGCACCCTCGCTCCATCTCTTGCCAATCTCACGAGTCTTACTCACCTCAATCTTTCACATAATCGCCTGTATGGTTCTCTACCAGTTAGATTCTTTTCCTCACTCAGAAGCCTCCAGGTTCTTGATCTCAGCTACAACCGTCTCGATGGTGAAATACCATCCCTTGATACTAATAACCTTATCCCTATCAAGATAGTGGACTTGTCTAGCAACCACTTCTATGGGGAATTAAGTCAATCCAACTCATTCCTCCAGACAGCTTGTAATTTGACTAGACTCAATGTGAGCAACAACAGCTTCGCAGGCCAAATTCCTTCCAACATCTGCAACATTTCTTCTGGTTCCACGACCCTCCTTGACTTCTCCAACAACGATTTCAGCGGGAACCTCACTCCTGGATTTGGGGAATGTTCCAAACTTGAGATATTCCGTGCTGGTTTCAATAATCTCTCGGGGATGATTCCTGATGATCTTTACAAAGCAACCTCACTTGTACATTTCTCATTACCTGTCAACCAGCTCTCTGGTCAAATCAGTGATGCTGTGGTCAATCTCACTAGTCTCAAGGTTCTTGAGCTGTACTCCAATCAGTTGGGTGGCAGGATACCCCGGGATATAGGCAAGCTCTCCAAGTTGGAACAGTTGCTGCTTCACGTTAACTCGCTCACAGGTCCTCTGCCTCCATCCCTGATGAACTGTACTAATCTAGTAAAATTGAATCTGCGGGTCAATTTCTTGGCAGGAAATCTCTCTGACTCCGATTTCTCCGCACTCCGCAATCTTAGCACCCTCGATCTTGGTAACAACAAGTTTACAGGTACCTTTCCCACTAGCCTCTACTCATGCACATCACTAGTTGCAGTTAGACTTGCCAGTAATCAGATAGAGGGACAGATCTTACCTGACATACTAGCGCTACGATCTCTATCTTTTCTCTCAATTTCCGCCAACAACTTAACTAACATTACTGGGGCTATCCGAATTCTGATGGATTGCAAGAGCCTCACTACTCTCATCCTCTCCAATAATACTATGAGTGAAGGTATACTAGACGATGGAAATACATTAGACTCTACTGGGTTCCAAAATCTCCAGGTTTTGGCCCTAGGTCGTTGCAAACTCTCCGGTCAAGTGCCATCCTGGCTAGCCAACATCAGTAGCCTACAGGTCATAGACCTGTCTTACAATCAAATCAGAGGTTCAATTCCTGGTTGGCTGGATAATCTTTCAAGCCTTTTCTACTTAGACTTGTCTAATAACCTTCTTTCAGGAGAATTTCCTCTGAAACTCACGGGATTGCAAACACTAACATCGCAAGAAGTTATTAAACAACTGGACAGAAGTTATCTAGAGTTGCCCGTGTTTGTCATGCCCACAAATGCTACCAATTTGCAGTACAATCAGCTCTCTAACCTGCCACCGGCTATATACCTTGGAAACAACAACCTCAGTGGCAATATCCCTGTACAGATTGGCCAACTGAAGTTCCTTCATGTGTTGGATCTCAGTGATAACAGATTCTCTGGAAACATTCCAGATGAATTATCAAACCTCGCTAACTTGGAGAAATTGGATCTCTCAGGAAACCTTTTGTCCGGAAAAATTCCTACTTCACTCAAAGGTCTCCATTTCTTGTCTTCGTTCAGTGTTGCCAATAATGATCTTCAAGGAACTATACCATCTGGAGGTCAGTTTGATACTTTCCCTTGTTCCAGCTTTACAGGGAATCAATGGTTATGTGGTCAGGTTTTGCAGCGATCTTGTTCCAGTTCACCAGGAACCAACCATACTTCAGCTCCTCATAAAAGCACAAACATAAAACTTGTCATCGGACTTGTCATTGGTATCTGTTTCGGCACTGGTTTATTTATTGCTGTGTTAGCGCTGTGGATATTGTCCAAGAGAAGGATCATTCCTGGAGGGGACACTGACAACACTGAGTTGGATACAATTTCCATCAACTCTGGATTTCCTCCAGAGGGTGACAAGGATGCCAGCTTAGTTGTATTGTTCCCAAGTAATACTAATGAGATCAAGGATATAACCATTTCTGAACTCTTGAAAGCCACTGACAATTTTAATCAGGCAAACATTGTTGGTTGTGGGGGTTTTGGTTTGGTGTACAAGGCAACATTAGGAGATGGGAGCAAGCTGGCTGTCAAGAAACTCTCGGGAGACTTGGGTCTGATGGAAAGAGAATTCAGAGCAGAGGTAGAGGCACTTTCCACAGCCCAACATGAAAACCTGGTTTCCCTGCAAGGCTATTGTGTGCATGAGGGATGTCGCTTGCTTATATATTCGTTCATGGACAATGGGAGTTTGGATTACTGGTTGCATGAGAAGACCGATGGTGCATCCCAACTAGATTGGCCCACTAGACTTAAGATTGCAAGGGGAGTAGGTTGTGGTCTGGCTTACATGCACCAGATATGTGAGCCTCATATTGTGCATCGTGACATCAAATCCAGCAACATCCTCCTTGACGAGAAGTTCGAAGCACACGTAGCAGATTTTGGATTGTCCCGGTTGATTCTGCCCTACCAAACTCATGTTACAACCGAGCTTGTTGGAACTCTGGGTTATATTCCTCCTGAGTATGGGCAAGCATGGGTAGCCACTTTGAGGGGAGATATATACAGTTTTGGAGTTGTTATGCTTGAACTGCTGACTGGAAAGAGACCTATGGAGGTATTCAAGCCAAAGATGTCAAGAGAATTGGTTGGCTGGGTGCAGCAAATGAGAAATGAGGGTAAACAAGAAGAGATCTTTGATCCTCTCCTGAGAGGAAAGGGTTTTGATGACGAGATGCTGCAAATACTAGATGTGGCCTGCATGTGCGTTAGCCAGAATCCTTTCAAGAGACCAACCATCAAGGAAGTTGTTGATTGGCTCAAGAATGTTGGCTCACACAGAAATGAAAATAAGGGTTAGTGGAAAATGCTCTTCAACATAAATTAAACCAAAATGTACACTTGCACATAATATGAGGTTTTTTTTTTTCCATTGTTTTCTGATGTAAATGGATATCTGCCCCCTATCATATAGGTTTATAGACGTACAGATAGAAAAAGCAATTGCAATTAATGATAAGTTGTTAGCAGAGGAATCTACAAGTTAAGTTAAAGATGTAGTCATATGACTGTAATTTCATCTCCAATACAAGCAACCTATCACCTAGCACATAAATCAGAAACTTCTAGCCTAAAACACTGCAAACTACTTATGCTCATTCTTTACCCGTATCACTGCATTGTTTATAACTGAAACAATCTAGATTCATTTGCCTTCTATTTGCCACTGACCATAGTCATTTGAAAAATGTTGTCAATATTAGTTTTTTTTTCCAGTACAACAGATATATTAACAACCATGGAGGCAAGAGGGGCACTCCAATAACATATCTGACGAGATATAACGCATGCCTGGAGGAGAATTAGTCCATTGCACAAATGACAGATTGGGAGGAACCCATCTTGTAAACAATGTAGAGGAGGAAAAATATATTAAGTTCAGGAAGTTATGTTGGCTATGACACGTTAATCGAGAAAAGGGGAAGCATAATCACTTACCTTAATGAAACAGACTCATTGCTGCTTATGCCCTCGTCAAACATTTGCGAAGTAGGCATTAAAACAAGCAGGTAACCTGCTTAGGAAATGCCAACCGGGAGCATTACATGGATACAAGTTTGCAAGAGAAAGAAGTAAATAATGCAATGTGGTGCTCGAGAGCAGGAGAAAAGGAGAGAAAAGAGTGTTGATTGGTTAACGATGAAAGTCAAGTGTTTAGGTCATGGGAGAGTCTGTTCTTGACTGGTCTACCATTGTTGTTGCAACTTTGAGAGGCCATATATAGCATTAATGTTGCAATGCAATGACAAAGACAGCCATCTCAATCCCATGTTTCCATATATATATATATATATATATATATAGGCAGATTGCTACCTGAAGAAGAATTTATTCTTTGTTTTATGTTTTTTAAGGTGTATATAGTGTCTTTCATCCTGTTCGTTAGTATACGCGGGTTTTAAAAAAAATATATATGTATTTTTTATATTTTTAAATTGTTTTAATATACTAAAAAATATATTATTTTAATACTGAACACGTTTTTGTAGAAGAAAAAAGGTGGTTGGAAAAAGTCAGATAGCGAATGCCATGTGTCCCATAATATCACATTTATTTATTTTTTTTAATAAAAGGTGTCTTCGAATTTTATTAGTCGATGGTCAATTTCGAACAATCTTAAAAATATATATTATTTTTTTTAAGTGTTGAACTCAAGTCAACAAAATAAAATAAACTTTCTTTGGTATCAGCCAACCATTTAAGAATTAATAAAATTTTTAGTTGTTTATCTAAGATTTGAATTTAAATAATCAAAAACAAATTTCTTGACTATTATACCAACTAACAAGGATTTAACTAGGAATTGGATCAGATTTTTTTAATATTTATATTTTACTTATTATTTATCAGCTAAAACATTTAGATATTTATAAATTATTCATCAAATTTAAGGTATTCAATAGGTATCAATTATCTATTATTATTTATTAATCAATAAAAATAAAATAGTTAATATATATATATATATATATATATTTGAAGTATGTATATGTATATTATATGATAAAATGATAAATATTATTCATATGTATATGTTTTATATCAATATTAAGATATGTATATATCATATTGTATTAAAAAAGTCTAAACATTTTATAAATATATATTTTGAGTTAGGTTTGAGCGAGTTTCAGGTTGGATTTGACAATATTTATACCCTACTCATAATCCTTCAGTCCAAAAAATATACATCCATTCAAGTTAGATTAGTATCCATTAGGTTCAGATTAAATTGTCATCCCAATATTTAATATTTTTCACCTACCAAAAAATTGTGATTTCCTTTCTAAAATAATATGATTTCCTTATAAAAATATGGGAATATTCCTAACTGATAAATATAAAAAAATTATTTTTTTCAGAAAATATAATATACCTCTTATAATTTATAAGTCATATAATAATACTGTACATTCTGTTGGGAAAAATAAACATAAAATTCATATTATTAACAAGATTATCATTATATTTAGTTAACAACTAAGAAATTTTTATATTAAATATTACAATTTTATTATTAAATTAAAAAAAAACCTAACATTTTCCCCTTTCCTTTTCATTTCCATCTTACTACAATCTCCATCTCATATTTCATTTTTATTTTTCTGTTACAAGCATAACAACACATAGAATTAAATTGAAAATATACAAAATTTAAAAGAATAAAATGTCAGGTATATCTATCCACTTTTATAGTTACATGAGCTCCTCTAACCACAAATAATCTTGTTCATCATATGCATTAATATTCATATTATTTTAATCTCATCTACATAATTCATCATTATAATTATTTTAATCTCATCTACATAATTCCAATCATCACCATCTCATTAATACATACAAGATTTATCATAATTTATAAAGATTTATCATTAATTATTCAATTCTCCCAAAACCATATACATGGCTGCCCTTAAAGCCTCTTTTCTTCCATGATTTTAACTAATAACAATCACCGCGAACAAATTTAAACAGTGTCATAAACAATTATATGTTTTCTCTTAATTATTTTAAAAAATTCAAAGTATGCTAAAAACTCAAATAAAATTAGATGAAATAAACTCATTCATCTCCAAGTATAATCATTGTAATAATATACATTAATTATATACAATTAATAAGTATTTGCCCAATTACATAAATTCCCTAATACAACACAATTTGGTTGGCCATAGGAACCCTTTGCTACCATGATTCCTTATTCATTTTTCTATGATTTTATATTTATCACAACTTATTCCAATCTAATCACTTTAATTACTATTAATTTTGCAATTCCTCAAATTTTAACAATGAACCCTATGAGATTTTAGTCAAATCATCTAAAGTTCACCTAAACCTGGGTAGATGAGTTTAAAATACTTTAATTATTGATTATTTGAACTTTAAATGCCTCTTAGTTTAGTTCTCACTAACCCTTTTTATTCTTCTTTTTAAAACCCTTACTTTGACACTCTAACTCAACTTTTCTCTTACTTAATTATCTTTCAAATCTTATATATATGCATTTAAAACCCAATAACCCACTTATATTATCCAAAAAATTAGTTTTCTTAAAGGATTTTGGTGTAAGAACAAAAGAAAAAGAAGAAGGAAGGTTTTTCTCATGTTCGATGACTTCTCTCATAAAAAAGAGAGATGTAATTTTTATTTATTTATAATTCTGTCACTAGTTATGCTCCTTTAGTATTTTTAGGTAAATCTTTCGGTTTCCGGTGTAACTTGATATAGAAATTGACTAGAATTCAAAGTTATTAAACCTGATCCAAGGATCAACTAGACCAAGGGGTTAGGTCTCAAGTCACACGGGTTGACCGAGCCAACATGAAAAAATTAAGATATATATATATATATATAAGGTTTTAATATCCCACATGAAAAGGTTAAGAAACAATTCATATTGATGTAGGCTATACATGTTATAAATAATAAAGTTTAAAAGATTATTTCAAAAGACTTTTTTATCTCACATTAAAAAGATATTATTTTATCATTTTAAGTTGAAGTATTTAAATTAAACAAGTTTCTTATCTCATATTGAAAAAACACAACTTTCTTCTTGTGAACATAATACACATACTAATATGCTTTCAATCCCACATTAAAAAAAAAATATTTTTTTAATATTTATATAGTAAATTTTGATATAAATTAGTAACAAAAAAAAAAAAATGATACACTCGTATACTTAAAATTAGACCGAGTAAGAGAAAAACACTAATTTTTCCATGCACGTGAGACAACACCTATTCTTATCCTGGGATGTGAAAAATTGTTTTTGTCCCTCCATTAACTAGAATCACTATGTTTTTTTTTAATTGTTGCCCCTCCTTTGATCAAAACCACATACTTATCCTGCATTTCCATCCCATAGATTTAGTTTTCCTGCTTGTTATAGAAAAATGTTCATCTAGCGGGTCAAATATTTTTCAAGTCAATTGCAAACTAGAATCATCCATACTCTTCTACTATTTTTTGAAACACTTTATTTTCAATTCATTTTATTTTATTATTTTAGAATTTGCATGGAAATATGATGGAATTTTTTTTTAAAGTGTTTTTTTTTATACATTAAAATAATATATTTTTATTTTTTAAAATTTATTTTGAATATTAGTATATCAAAATATCTAAAAATATTAAAAATAATAATAATTAAAAAATTAAAAACATAATTGTACCGTAATGTCAAATATAGCAT